>Ga0194130_10002761_pt1 | contig 24764 bp, 31 predicted proteins | sample TA2KigsurfametaG_FD_160084 | JGI IMG/M metagenome (GOLD analysis project Ga0194130, IMG submission 160084) | Freshwater microbial communities from Lake Tanganyika, Tanzania - TA2015050 Kigoma 12 surface | ecosystem: Environmental > Aquatic > Freshwater > Lake | place: Tanzania: Lake Tanganyika... | reverse complement strand
AGGGATTATTAACAAACAGGAGAAAAATGTTATGGCTTAAAACGGATTATTTTTTATAACGCTGTATCAATTTTTAACCGGCGGATATAAAAAATCTGTATCAGTTTTCACCCGGTGTTGACATATTTGATACGGAGATAGGAAATGCAAAAGAAAAAGTTCGATTTGACCTCTGATATAGTAGAAGTAAAGTTAGAAGAAAATGAATTAAAAAAACCTGTTGCTTCAATTAGTAATAATAAAAAGAAAAGTGTTCTTTTAACTATTGCTGTTGATGTAGATATGCGAAAAGAGTTTAAAACTTGGTGTGCAAGAAATGGCTTGAAGATGAATGAGGCATTTATTAAGGGGTTTAATCTTTTGAAGAAGCAAGATTATATGTAAAAATATGTACACATAAACACATATTTATATATACACATATATCTATAAATATTCATGAGTCCTAAGTATAATAACCAAAAGTATTGTTACTAGTAGTTATATAAATACAGTTAAACATATATATGTCAAAACTTAAAAACAGATATATGTATAATTTTACATATTTAAAATAACTACTAAATATTAATGTATAAATTATTAATACAGTATAATTAACTATTTTTAATATTAGGAATAGGAAGGGTAGGGCAATATATGGATAAAATGATTTTAGAATGTTTAATAACAAAAACAATCACACTAGGCTCAACTAACTAATAATAAATGAACTATTAAATGTCCAAAGACTATTAGGATTTCTAACTAAATGTGTTTAACAAGAAAAATTAAGGCATTTTATACTTATGGTTCTAGTCGCCTCTAAGTGATATAACCTAGAGGACTGGCTAAAATATAGTTAATAATTCAATAAAAAATTAATTAATAGAGGTATAAATAATTCTTTTATCGCGTGTCTACGAATTTATAAATTAGAAGACACCCGAAAATCACTCAAAAAAGCTGTACATTAAATGGTAAATCAGCATATAGTAGACACAAGAGACTACTTTTCGATTTAGTAGACGTTATTTATAGGCGCTGTCATGGTCTGTATGTAATGTGAGTAAGCGTAAATAAGAATCTTCTCGTAAGGCTAAAACTCTATATTTTTTCGAGAATCTAAAAGAATAAATACGATGCCCGGATTTTGTAGTTTTAGATATAATAGCTTCCCATTTTAACCCTTGATCTTTGTATAATTCATCCCAAGTAAAGCTACTTATCTTTCTTAAAGTTTTAATTAATGCTAATTGCTCATTTTTTTGAAGAGAGAATAAGTCTTTTTGGAACTCTGGGTTATTTAGGTCTATTTTAATTTTAGTCATTTTCCACTTTCTTGGCTATAGTTTCAAGGTTTTCACTCGGTCTGTTATTTTCTGCCCAAGATAAAGCTTGATCTAATTTAGCCAGATTGTTTGCCTGATATAACCATTTTTCGGAGTCTGCAATAAACTCTCCTTTTTTTATAAGCCAAGTACCGTTATCTAATTGGTCTATTAATACCATTTGACCTGCAAATTCTTTACCAAGAGATAACTGTCCGTTATTACCTACTACTTTTACTTGTTGATGTAATGACATAATAAAACATTAATTTAATATCTTAAGAATTTAGTATATCACGATTATACTAAATTAGCAATAACTATAAATTTTAAGTCTCAAAAACACATGTTTTTGTGATTCCAAAACAACAGCCATTTTTTTAAACTATATTCTCAAAAAACTATTCCAAAACTAGAGCCAATTGACTTTGTCAAAAAATACCTTATATTTAGGTTTTTGAAACAGATTTTTAAAAGTTAAAAAGGTAAAGATGAAATTCGGTTATGCAAGAGTTTCTAAAAATGAGCAAAGTTTAGAAATTCAAATTGAAAAACTAAAAAAAGCAGGTTGCCAGGAAATATACCAAGAAAAAGTTTCCGGTAGTAAAGACGATAGATCTCAGCTCAATTTATTAATTGGTAGGTTAAGGGAAGGCGATACTATTTGTGTAGTGCGCCTAGACCGCTTAGGGCGAAGAATGACCAAGCTAATTGAACTTATAAACGATTTTAAGAAAAACGGTATCGAGTTTATCTCGTTAGAGAACAATATTGATACGACTACTCCGGTGGGAATGCTATTATTTACAATGTGCGCAGCCTTTGCCGAAATGGAGAGAACTCTGATTACCGAGCGAGTAAAAGCGGGTCTTGATGCCGCCCATAGTAAAGGTAGAAGAGGCGGTAGGCCTAAAGCTCTTACTGCCGAGAAACTGAAGAAATTGAAATCATTAATAAAGTCTAAAGAGTTTTCGGTGACTGAAATCTGTAAAATGGTAGAGATTAGCCGCTCTGTTTATTACAGGGCTACTGTTTTGCTTACAGAACAGAAATGCTAATTAATATATAACGTTATCCAAAGTTATAAAAATTGTTAGAAAACCCTATGTGCCTTCTGAATATGATCGTAAGGTCATTATGCGATATATCGCCTAGATTTATAGGACCTAAGTTTTACTCCGTGAAGGTGAGTAGCCATATAGTCGGTAATATCGCAATAAAGGTTTACTCTCCTGAAGATAAAACCAAGAAGCCGGTAGTGGTATATTACCACGGAGGAGGGTGGGTTATAGGAAGCATTAAAGCTTATGACAGGATTTTTAGGTACATCAGCTATAATGCTGATTGCATCGTTGTAGCTATAGAGTATCGAAAAGCCCCGGAATATAAATTTCCTACCGCTTTACAAGATTCCTACCTAGGATATTGTTGGACCGTAAATAATATTTCCGAGCTTAACGGAGATACCAACCGCTTAGTTTTATGCGGTGATAGTGCAGGCGGTAATTTAATCCTTGGGCTATTATCTATGATCTACCGGCAAAAGATTATTCCTACCCCATATTTACTGGTATTAATTTACCCGCTACTAGAGCCGACAATTAATTCCAGTAATAAAAGAACTTGGCTAGGGAAAGTTAGCAACAAAATCCTTAATTATTCATTAAAACAGTATTTAGCCGAGTATAGCAACCATAATATTCGACAAATCTCATTTATTAGTAACTTTAATGAGAAGATTCCCTATCCTACAACTTTTATTTTTACTGGAGAATTAGATGCTTTAACGGCTGATATTAATCTATATGCTAATAAGTTAAGAGCTAAAGGGACTGAAGTATTTATTAAAGAATATCCGGGTGCTCTTCATGGAGCTATTAACTTTAGTGGATTGTTCAAGGTATCCAAAACAATGCTAAAGGATATTACCGAGCATATACAGTGTTACTGTAAATAATAAATCACTCTTGTTAAATTACATTCTAGTCGTTAGTCTTATAATAAATACATGCGGCAAATTCCCGCACCAAAGAAAAATATTTATGAGGAAAAAATATGATATACACCACATGTCCTAGCCCAGTAACTGCTTCACTGTCGATATTAGCGGCAATAGGAGCTATTAACTGGGGATTAATAGGTGCTTTCGATTTTAACCTAGTAACATACTTACTAGGAACAGGCTCTACTATGACCAAAATAGTATACGCAGGAGTAGGGGTAGGAGGCCTCTATTCACTATTTGCGACCGTTAAGTCGTTATCTGCTTCTCGCGCTATAGACGCTAAGTAACCAATTTAATAGAAATATCCAAGGATGGATAAGATTTACATTACTCCACTTTATACTAAAATATACGCATTATATTCGTAGATTATGGTTACGGCATGCTAGTAGTATTTAAGCTGAAGGCAAGCAATTAATGGGATTGATGGTAGACTTATTAAATTTCTTATGGCTGCTTAAGAATTTTAACTATTCGCAAAACTATGCGGAAGGCGAACTAATCAGTATCACAACTGTAACCAATCTTTTAATTTGGAATATCTATTGGAGCTCTTTCCATCTTTTACAGCCATGGCAAAAGCTTTTTTCTCACCGATAATTACTACAAGCTTCTTACCGCGTGTAATAGCTGTATAGACAAGATTACGCCTTAGCATCATGTAGCTTTGCATAGTAATAGGTACTATAATAGCTGGGTATTCAGATCCCTGTGATTTATGTATGGTAGTTGCATACGCTAGGGTGATCTGATCTAAATCATCATAGTCGTATACTACTTTGTTTCCATAAAAATCAATAGTTATCTCCTGTTCTTCCTGATTAATAGCCCTGATTATTCCAATATCTCCGTTATAAGTATCCTTGTCGTAGTTATTTTCTGTTTGCATTACTTTATCACCGACTGCAAAAATCTGTCCAAATTTTGTAACCCCTTTTTCATGATTTGGATTTAATGCTTTTTGTAATTCTGTATTGAGTGATCGTGCTCCGGTACCACCCCTTTGCATAGGGCATAGTAATTGAATATCGTTTATTGGATTCAGATTAAACTTTTTAGGTATTCTATCGCGGGTAATAGTAATTACCTTATTGATAATATCATCCCCCGGCTTTGCTTCAATAAAGTAAAAATCGCTATTATCTTTATGGAAGTTTAAATCAGGTAATATACCTTTATTAACCTTATGGGCATTAGTAATTATGGCACTTGTGGCCGATTGTCGAAAAATCTGATTAAGCCTAACAGTTGGAATTATATTGGAATTAATAATGTCTTTCAGTATCTGTCCGGCTCCAACAGAAGGTAGTTGATCTACATCACCAACTAATAAAAGACCAATATGATCGGGTAAAGCCTTTATTAAAGCATAAAATAAGGTGACATCAATCATTGAACTTTCATCAACTATCAAATAATCACATATGAGCCTATTGTCCTCATTATATTTGAAACCTCCTTGTGAAGAGTTAATTTCTAACAACCTATGTATAGTGGTTGCTTCTAAGCCAGTTGTTTCACTTAGGCATTTGGCAGCTCTGCCGGTTGGAGCGCAAAGCTTCACCTTTAACTTTTTAAGTTCTAATAATTGAAGTAGAGCTTTTACTAAGGTAGTTTTCCCAGTACCAGGGCCACCGGTAATAACCATTAATCTCTTTGCTAAAGTCTTGCTAATCGCTTCTTTTTGATTATCTGCTAGCCGGATATTTAGCGTTTGTTCTATTTCGGGTATTAACTCCTGGGAACTATTATCTCCCCATGGAATATCTGCTTTATTTATGGCTAAAAGCACCCTTGCTATTTGTTTCTCATAGAAGTGATAACTAGCTAGAAATATACACGGTTTATCTTCTATTAAATCACGAATAATAGTTTTTAACTCTATCTCTTTTGCAATAGCTAGCTCTACTAAACCTGAATCTATACCAAGTAGTTTCTGGGTATTGTCTATTAAAGTCTGTAAGGGGAGAGCGCAATGCCCGTCAGAAGTTGCTTCCAGTAATACGTGAGATAAACCAGCTTGAGCACGAATAAGTGAATCTTTAGCAATACCTAGGTTACCAGCAATAGTATCTGCTGAAACGAATCCTATTCCTTTTATATCTTTAGCTAATTGATACGGGTTCTTGGATACTATAGCAATTGCTTCTTCTCCGTAAGTTTTAAATATCCTAGTTGCTCTTGTTGTACCAACCCCATGAGATTGAAGAAAGATCATGATTTCCCGTACAATTTTCTGATCTTTCCAGTTATTGCAAATACTATTTGCTCTAATTTTACCTATTCCGTCTAAAGTAGATAATAATTCCGGTTTGTGTTCAATTACATCAAAGACTTTATCACCAAATGCAGTAACCAACTTTTTAGCAAAATGAGCTCCTATTCCTTTGATAAGACCGGAGCCTAAATATTTTTCAATTCCTTCTAAAGTATCCGGTGGAAGAGCTTTCAGAAAATCAGCTTTAAATTGCTTGCCATGATTGCGATCATTGTACCAAATGCCGCTACATTTAATATATTCCCCGACAGATACGGAAGGGATGCTGCCTGTAACGGTGACTAGCTCCTTGTGGTTTTTAACCTTAACCCGTAGAACACAAAATCCGTTTTCGGTGTTATGATAAGTAATGCGCTCGATGTTACCCGATAGATATTCTTTAACATTCTGATTAGATATGTTCATGTATATTTTTTAAGATGTACACAGTTGTTGAAACCATTCCAGCTTATCTCGGTATTTTACATGGTTATTGGATTTGTTGTTTGTACTTGAGAATCTACTATAAGCATCAAGTATTTCTATAGGTATATTAATTGAAGATGTATTGTAAATGTTAGAGCGTAGATAATTTATTTCCTCAGCTACCTTATCTTCCGTAACTTCAATAGACCAGGCCCTATATTTATCGTTCTGATTCATGCTCCATCTATAACCTCTTCCTTTTAACAGTTCTTTGCTATCATATGGAGAATTAAGTGCATATAGCTTGAATCTGATAGCCGTAGATTGAACAAGTAATTCTTTTAATACCGGTACCTGCGATTTTGGTAACTTCTGTGCTAAAAGATGCACCCCAGCAAGACAATCATTTATGGCTCTGTGGCCTTCATGGAAAAATCCGAATTTATAAGCTATATATTCGAGTTTACGACTTGAGATTCCTTCTTTATCCCAGTCAACATCATACATTAGACAACCCCAAGCTTTTGCAGGGAGAGAAGGGAAGGTAGCTTCAAGGAATGTACGATCAAACTGAGCATTGTGAGCGATAATCAGGTCAACATCTTGCAAATAATCAGCAACTGCATCTTCTTCTATTTTCTGGCCTCTAACCATATCATCATTAATTCCTGTAAGTTTTGTAATATACTCAGGTATCGGGATGCCCGGATCTTGATAGCTGCTGAAATCATCCAGCAGGCGGAATATAGAACCGTGGTTGTTATATTCAAACTTGACCATTCCAAGTTCAATCAATTTATCCTGTGTGTAGGATAGGCCTGTTGCTTCAATATCCAGAAAAACCGCGATCATTTTATCATCTTCATCGCCGGTATTATAATATTCAAGCCTCTGATATTTTTTAGTGACTCTGTAATTGCCTGAGTTATTTAAAATAACAGCTAACTTCTCTATATCCTCGTGTTGCATCTTCTAAAAATAGTTTAATATAATTTATATGTATATAAATTCGGTTATAGTTTCTGCATGAATAAAGCTTTAGCTAATTCCAGCGGAGTTGTGTAGTTTTTTGGATCGGTAGTGTCTTTAATCAAGTGCTTTAGCCAATATTTAGCCGTAAGGTCACATAAGATTTGGTTAATATCATTAGCTTTACGTGCCTCAAAGTCCAATATAAACTTAAATTCGCTAATATATCGTAATATGGATTTATTATCAGTTTTTACAAAATGTATTTCATTCACCGGAGCAGTGAAGAAATCGTATGCTTCATCTGCTATCTTATCAAATCCCAGTTCATAAAAACATTCTCTTAACAAAAGGGGAAAGCATTCTAATAGACCGGAAGTACCGCCGATCTCGTAAGCTGGGATAGCTAGTCCTATACGTGTTCTGATATGCATAAAAATAAAAACTTTCCTGCGCAGGATTCGAGTTATATCCCAGTACCAATCATCATATAGTTTAGGGTAGTTATCACTCGGAAAGCCAAGTTCTGCTATTTTAAGCTCCTTAGCCATTTTAACGGTTAATCTTAGCTGCGGCATAAATTGTCGCTAATTTCAGTTCTAACAATAGTATATCTACCTTCAGTTTTTGCAGTAAGCCACTTGTTTAGTTCTTCAATCGGAAGATTTTTATCAGCTGAGTAGAGCCAATTTAGTAATAACGATTTGTTAATAGTATCCTGATGCTCTTTTTTCATTATTTTATTCTAAATACTTAAGTTGTAGGTAATTCGAAATATTACTTATGATCGCCAGAAGGTGATAATTATGCCAATTGCAATATTTATGCTATATCGTATCTTAATGTTACCTACAAACTTTAATGCAAAGATAATTCCTTTTAAACCCCTAAAGCTCCTCGGTATAGGTCAATTAAGCTATCTTCTTCTGCTAATTTATCCTTGTCTTTCTTACGAAGCTTTAGCACATGCTTGACGATTTTTATATCAAAACCCATTGATTTTGCCTCATTAAAAGCGTCTTTCAGAAGCTCGCCGGACTTACGCTCTTTCTTCTTCGATAGTTTCTATTTTGTCTATTATTTGTTTTAGCTTTTCTGCCTCTATAACTTCACTAATCATGGCTTACTATTTATTTTTAAGTTATTATTTGTGATATTTCTATTATTCAATATCTTAAAAGCAGCAAATATAGTAGCAGAAGATATAAAGCCATAAAATGCTTTATATGATAATTCCTTCACTAAAATATCTAGAATCCTTGCGTAACCAAAATTGTTATTAAACGCAAAGAATAAATCCATTAATATACCATCTATTATACCTGCTATAATTAAGGATAGAGCATTCGATAATACAAAACTAAACTTACTATGGAGCCTTTGAAAAGCTAGTGTAGAGCAGTATAGTGATACCATTAGAGACGATAATGAAGCAAATACTAAACCGTTTACTAGATGTCCTTCAATATAGTAGGGTAGTTTCATTAAGAGAGCAAAACTAACTGTAATAGCCAAAGCTACGGCTTGTAGGCTATTTGCTTTACCCCAAATATATGTTATTACATTTACTGTAATAGCAATAATAGTAAATACTAAAGCGCACTCTGATATACTTTTGCAATAATTTAGTAGATAAGTAAGGACGCACAGTAGAAAGCTGCTACCGATATATAGTCTATTTCTGATGATCTTGTTTATCATATTTACCCTCCTAATATCTTATGTTTATTTCGGATTAACAGCATTCTTTAGTTTTTGTCCTGCCTTGAATTTGGGTTGGTTATAAGCTGGTATTTGTAGAAGTTCTTGAGTTTTAGGATTACGTCCTTCCCGAGCTGCAACTTTACTAATAGTAAAATTACCGAATCCAATGAGGGATATCTCCTTACTTTGTCCCATGGCATCAATTACCGATGAGGTAAACATGTCGATTACCTTCTCAGCTTCTGTTTTTGTACATCCGTGTTGCTCTGCTATATAGCATTAAAACGGGTAATAATATCAAGTAATTCCTTATTACGTTGTTTTACGAGTTCCTTTATTCTTAGTTCTGTTTGATTAATTTTTTCAAGTATTGAAGTTTTTTTAGTAGCCATAAATCTATTCTGTTTTTTTAAGTATTATTAGTTTGATATTATAGGCTATACGCTAACTATAATCAATCATTGCCGTATAATAAAGTCTAGTCTTATGTGCTTTTATATTATTTAAACACAACATAGGAAAATATATAGCTGGAGCTAAAAAAAGATACCCCTCAATCCCCTTATTAATGTAAAGGGGGTGGCATGAGGGGCTTTGCCCCTGAGACCCTTATATAAGAGATAAATATTGAAGAAGAAAAGTAACAAGTGTATAGTTATGTTCATTTAATTTTAGTAAATGCGCACTTGAGCAAGTTAGCAAAACAAGGGAGAAACTTACGCAGGGACAAGACGAAAATGTCGTTGTTACAAATACAGGTAAAAGCTCCGGCGAAGAATTATCCGTATCTATAAATATCGGAGAAAACAAGACAGCAGTAGCAAAGAAAACAGAAGTAGCAAGAGGGGGTGAGCTAAAAAATCCGGAAACCGATATCAATTCTACCGCCGGTAATAATAGGCGGGATAAAAAACAAACTGCAACCAGAGAAGCAAGGCTTGATTTTGAGGAAGTAAAGAGAGCTATTAATCCAAATTTGATAGAAAGTATTTTTAGGCAGTATACCGGGATTTTAAATCCTGACTGTAAGATAGAGAAGAAAGGAAATCAGTTATTCTGCGGTAGTCTGAATATCAATTTAAGAGACGGACGCTGGTATCGATTTTCGACGGATCAAAAGGAGATATCTTTGCCCTGGTTAAGGAAGCAACGGGAGTTGCTACTAAAGGAGTGTTTGAGATAATAGCCGGACATGCAGGTATCGGTTATGGCATGCCCGTGGATGTTCCGGGGTTTAAGAACTCTGCCTTATCCGAGCTTAATAAAATTAAAACCGAAGTGTTACAGAAGAAGTATCCATGGCAAGTTTATAACAAAGTGCCTGAGAATACCCCTGCATTTAAGCCGGAGAAAGATTTAGCCTACATTTTAGAGAAGAATAATTGGCGTCTTACTGTTACTTATGAATACAGGAACAAGGGTGCCAGGCTACTTGGCTATGTCGTGCGAGTGCTAGACGAGGACGGTAAGAAACAGACATTACCGGTCAGTTATTGTCATAATGCGAAGAAAAACATTGATAGATGGCGGCTAAAAGGTTTTAGTGATAACGGTTACAAACCGATATACGGGGCAGAAAAGCTTGAGCAATCACCGCTACAAAAGGTTTTAATCGTTGAAGGAGAGAAGGCCGCTTTTGCTGCTGCAAAAATCTTTCTGGAATATACGGTAATATCGTGGATGGGCGGCTCTGTGGCGGCAAGCAAGGCAAACTGGAAAGAGCTTGCGGGAAGGGAAGTTACCATTTGGTCTGATAATGATATACCAGGAGAAAAGGCAGCTATTGCTATATTGGGGGAAATCAATAAGGTAAACGGTTTTAGCGGGTTTGCCAGTAGAGTCGATATCAAAAGCTTGGATCTACCCGAGAAGTGGGATTTAGCTCATAAGCTTCCTAAGCATATTATGCAAGAAACACTAAAAGAAGCCGTGGATCGTTCGTTCGCGGAGAATAACACAATAAGCACTGCTAAGGCGGAAGCTAAGCAATACGCTAGGGGAGAAGAAAAAATATTCTGGCAACAGTTATCGATTGGTATCAAAAATAATAGTTTGGAAATAAAACGCAAATCAGATTTATACCTAGAGATTGAAGGAGCTATTGCAAGCAAGGAAGTGATAAGCTACATGGATTATGCTACTGCTAAGGCTACTGACAAGAGTGTTCATCGGTTTTTAGGTTTTAAAGATGATTTATATAGGGCAATGCTTGCTGCTGCTACTGCCAATTATCTAGAAACAAATAGCGGTAACGCACGGCTAGTCAGGCTTAAAGAATTATTCGAAAGGGACGCGGAGGGTAATTACTTGGCAACGCCAAAGGAGATAGCCGCAGGAGTACAAAATATATATAGCGGTGGTAATACTAGTTACTTAAGTAATAACGAGCGCTACATTAAGGATAATGAGAAACTTGCAGAGGAGAATGCCAAAAAAGCGGAGCTGCACGAAATACTAATGAAGGATTTTTGTATTTTACATCAGAATCAGTTAGGAGTAGGAGATCTGCTTAGTATCCATAAAGAGAGAATAAGCCAGGATTTATATGAAATCATCAGTGAGTATGCTGTAAATCACAAAAATAGCCGAGGGGTTATAAGGGACTGCGATCGTATAAAGATAGCAGCGCTTGCCCATGATAAGATTAATAGCGCCAAATGGTGGGAGGAGCTGACCTGTGATCAGATAAAATTAGCTAAAACTAGCAGAATAGAAATGGTAACCGAGAGCGAAAAAAGATCTGAAATTATAAGAGAGCACATAACTGCGGCAATGGAGCAGGCGGGCATCGAAAATGAAGCTGTTTTTTCCAGAGCGGAACATCATTACCTTGAATATATTACGGCAAATGCTAATAACGCAAATAATCAGGAGTTACTAGGCACGTTAGTAGCCAGAGCGGTGTATGAAGAGAAGCATATTAGAAGATGCACGGGTAGCATGGGTCTATTTTTAATAGATGACGGAAAGTTTGATAAAGTTGATAGCGCAAGGACTAGGTTATGGCAGGAGGTTATGGGTGAAAAGCTAGTTAGAGCGGAGGCTCATATTCAAGAAACACAACCAAAGCTCGCACATGATGAAGTTCGCGCTATTGCTAAAGAGCTAATTTACCATAATTATGAACGGGAAGTAGCCAAGCTTATTAAAGATAACCCAGTAGTAGCGGAGTTAGATAAAAGGAGTCCGCTAGCAGCGAAATATTTTGCTGAAAATCTGGTGGATTTTAGGAATAATTACGGCGAAGAGTTGCTAACGGACTCTAGAGTAAAAATGATGGAGGAGGTTTCGATAGCTCAGGCGGAGTTACACGAAAATATTGATCATAAGATGCAAGAGTTTGACGATAAAATATTATCCGGGAAACATAAATCCCTAAGCAGCAAGATATTAGATGCTAACCTACTTAACGGTGATAGAGAAATGACGGCAAAATCGGTTACTAACCCGGTGGGAGAAGTTTTAAGTTATCGGTTAATGCTAAGAGAGTATAGTTACCATGAACAATTACATGATCATCACGAACACCGTCATGATCCGAAAACGGATCATGATAACTATCATGCTCTAGAACATGAATACAGGCATGATATAATAGAGCAGATTCGGCAACCCAGAAGCATGCAGCATGAGTACCATCAAGAGATGGAGCATGAGCATAAAAGGCAAATCAGTATCAATAATGATATCGGTATTACTTATTAGAAGTACAAAGCAGGCCAACGGCATAGGAGGTTTGTAGCTTAGCTTTAAGCGCACACAGTTCATCATGAGAAAGGCCGGTAGCAGAAGAAATTATGTCAAGAGGTAGGTTCTGACGTAGTAAATTTAAGGCGATTTCTATAGCAATTTTAACCGATTTTGGTTATGCTTTTTTAACTTAATCATCGAAAATCTCCTTGATGTACTCCCCATGTCTAAATGTCACTGCTAAGATAAAAGATACCGTGTTTGGATGTAAATAATTTTTATAAGAATTTTTTAATAGCTTCTCATTTTTACTGTATTTGGTATTACTTTTAATAAGCTTGTTAATTAGATAAATTAAATGTATCCTTATTATAGTATTACTACGTCATTGGCGTAGTACTAACAGAGAAAAAAACATTACCAAAAATTAAAGATGCATAAATGGCTAGAAAAGAAAACAGATGAATTATTAGATCAAGCTAAAGAAATGAGTCCTAAGAATAATTTTGAAATCAATTTGTCCTCTGTAGCTGTTATAAACAAAGCGCTAGAGACCCCTTGCGAGAAAAATTGTCCTTTCCCGCAAAGAACCCCAAATACGCAATAAGTAAACTTAACCAAGTTAAGCAAGGCAGTGTGGCTACGCCAGTAACCGAGGCTCTACGGCGGAAGAAAGCTTGTCATAAAAAATACGATGAAGAGATTAAACAAGTATTACTTACTATATGGTATGCTGCAAACCAAATTTGCTCTAAAAGATTAGTCCCATTTATACCAGAACTGAGGGAGGTACTTGAGCGCTTTGGCCATATTGTTATACCTACCGAAATACGTAGTAGGTTACTTACTATTAGTCCAGCAACAGTTGATAGGATGCTCAAGACTTCTAGAAAGGAAGTTACTGGAGGGATCAGTACAACGCGTCCAGGAAGTCTCTTAAAAAAACAAATCAAGGTACGTACATTTATTGATTGGAACGATATTATACCTGGATTTTTTGAAGGAGACTTGGTAGCGCATTGCGGTGGAAGAATGGATGGTTCATTTTTAAATAGCTTTGTTTTAACAGATATCGCATCTGGATGGACCTAGTTTTTTGTACTCCTTAAAAAAGGTGAAGCAGGGATAATGAGATAAGTAAATATATTTCTCTTATTGCCCATTCTATAATAAATGGGTAAGGTAATTTTTGAGGCAACAGTTATCAATAGTTAGATTTTTATTTGAGGCAATACGTCTAATGTTCGTTAGTCAGATTAATTGTGACTATAAAATAAATCCGACTAACTTTGCTGCTCTAGCTTTTAGTCCTGCTTTAGTACGATCGGATATGAAATCACGTTCTAACTCCGCAACCATCGAAAATACCATATTTAATTTTAGCCGGTTATTGTGGATGAAAGCGAGCCTCTACACCTTTACACATATAACGCCGATATGTCTAAAAAGAAATAGAAAGATAAATATAATTTGTAATTAACAACTACATCAGATAATCTTTAAATCCTACCAATTAAAATCAAAGGTAATCAATATGTCTAAAGATTATGATGTTGCTTATAAAGCAATAAAAGATAAGGCAATAGAAATAAGAAATAAAGGAGTAGGTGTAGATAAAGTTGTAGTTGTACCACCACTACCTGATAAATTCGCTGATGAGCTTAATGCTTTTAATATGAACAACATAAAAGCTCTTCTTGTTTCTTTAAAACCATACAAGGATGCAGATACTTCAAAAGCATCATTAGAAGTAAAAGAATTCCAAATGGAAGTAACAAATACTTTCAATGACGCAGAAAGTTTTTACACAGAAATAACAGGACAAGCTCCTAATTATGAATAATAAAAAAGGAATCTTCATATACTAATTAGGTTATAAAAGCTCAAATCTCATTAAGTTAGGGGGTCTTTCCAACTAAGTGATACTGTATTGCGAGTCAATAAAAAATTAAGCGAGTCTGTAAGGTCAAATCTTAACTAGTACAGATGATTTAAGCAATTCTTATGCCCTTTTATCCTAAACTGGCGTTATAAAACTAACTTTTTGCAAGCCGGGTTCACCGTGGCATTACGCTTAATTGTTAATTGATGATCACTACTTATCATGCTACACCTAACCTTTAAATCCAAACAATTCAGATTTTTTTTCAGCCAGTCACGTTCTACAGTCAACTGTCCTATTTGTTCATATAAATTTTTAATCAGTTCTTGCTGTTGGGAATTAGGATCACCGGTATTCTTGCCGCTCTTAAATCCTTGAATCAATAACCCAATACCTCGTTTCTTCCAGTTAGTTATTTGAGTCGTGTGAATCCCATATTTACCGCTAATTTGCGCCATACTTAACTCACCCTTGATAACTTCTAGTACTACCTTAGTTTTTTCTTCAGCACTATATTGTTTTGCTTTCTTCTGCATTAGTTAATTCTCCATTAATTATTATTTCATTATTTTTTAGAAAATTATATCTCTCTTGTCTCATTTTTGTGTCCAAATTTTGGGGACCATTATATATTGTCTCTTCTTCTGTTAACCGTAATTTTCAGGAATTTAAGCAAAGGATGAGGGCTAAGGGAAAACATAACATGGTTATCATCGTTGCTTTAATGCGTAAACTACTCCATATTATTTTTGCTATACTTAAAAATAAATCTATTTTTTCTTATGAATTAGCTTAATTTTTTATTGACTCGCAATACAGTATCACTTGTATCTTGATATTGTCTTTAGTTAATAACTATAAGATACTTAAGGGCACTTAAGTAGAAGGCTAAATATACTGTTGCAAGACTTAGGACTATGATCCTGTTAGCGAGATAAGTAACTAGCCTTCACACATTCATTAAAGATCGAACGGTATCTTAGGCCTTGAAGTTAAGCAATGAGCCTGTATTGACAAGGTTGATCTTTGAGTATTCTATTTATTATTAATATAATATGGTGTTTTATGACTAATGTAATTTTAGGTATAGATATTTCAAAACTAACATTTGATGTTACTCTATTAATTGATAACAAAGTAAAAAATAGAAAATTTGACAATAATAAAAAAGGGTTTGATACACTAATCCAGTGGCTTAAAACTAAAGGGGTTGATACTGGTTATGCCTGCATGGAAGCAACTGGCTCTTATGGATTAAAGTTAGCTCGATATCTTTATGAAAATAATTTCAAGGTTAGTGTGGTAAATCCAGCTCGTATAAAAGGCTTTGCTCAAAGTAAACTTTGCAGGGTTAAAACGGACAAAGCCGATAGTGATTTAATAGCTCATTTTTGTCAAACAATGAAACCAGATCTTTGGAAACCAACATCCTTACATATACAAGAATTGCAACAGTTGGTAAACCGCTTAGATGCTTTAATTTCTATCAAAAATCAAGAAACTAATAGGCTAGAAGGACTATCTGATTTGGTTGCAACTAATATAAAAGATCATATTATTTTTTTGAATAAGCAAATTAAGGAGGTTGAACAACTTATTGCTAATCATATAAAAACACACCAAGACTTATCTGAAAAAAGTACACTACTTGCTTCTATTCCTGGCGTAGGAGAAAAAACAATATCTCAGGTACTGACCTTCTTATCTAACATTGATAATTTTAATTCTCCAAAACAAGTAATAGCATTTCTTGGACTTAATCCAAAACAACGCCAATCTGGAACTTCTGTACGTGGGACCAGTAGAATATCCAAAACAGGCAATGCGGAATTACGTAAAGCTTTTTATATGCCTGCTATAGTTTCCCTTAAATACAATCCGGTTATTAAAGGTTTTGTTAAACGTCTAAGTATTACAGGAAAACCAAAGATGGTTATAGTTATAGCTGCGATGCGCAAGTTGATTCATATTATTTATGGGGTACTAAAAAACAAAACTTTATTTAATGAAAAAATTAAAGTTGTGTAAAAAAAGTATTGACTATTAAGACGGTATCTCAATACCTAGTGTGCTAGGTCAACACTTCTATGGCTGCTCCTTCCTCAGCTAGTTTACTTACGCTTCGTGGCGCACAGAAAATTCTTTTTGCTATATCTATACCTATTGTAGTAATATCCATTTTGGGTCTCCCTTTTTATAATTGTTTAGGATTAATGTCCGTGCGTCCACGAAAACGCATATATTACTTGTGGCTGAAAGTGCCACTAAAGAAGCGCTACCCGGCGCACTTTATATCCGAGCCTTGGAGCGAAGCTGGTGACAGTTAGTTTAAGCGTAGGTAGGAGAATCAACAGGCCGTGAATAGGTGATGAGTCTATTTTACTATTGAGCTTCGTAAAATCCATAATCGGAGTGGCTGATGGTGTGGAAATCCCAGAAAGCAATATCGGTAATCTTGAGATGGGTAGAGATTACTGGCACTTCCGGAGTCAAAGGGCGGGGCATGTTGAGAAAGTATATATGAGGACGTGGGAGATCTTTATCTCTTTCAAGATTTACTTCTGTAAAAGAGAGTGACTCTCGAGTATTGGCCTACAAGGATAAAACCAAGGAAGCCGAAAGGGATATAAAGAAGTCGGATCAGGGTGTAGTAGCTGCATAAGGTAGCAAAGACCCGTGGGTAAGTTCAACTTTTGACAAGGATAACATCATGAGTACAACAGAAACTCAAGTGTGGATGGACACTAGACTTCAAAGGGTAGCCTGGCTATCGAGGCAAGATTCCAAGAAAGAGTTTAATTGCTTGATGCATTACTTCAACGAAGAATCACTTGGCAAATGCTTCCAGTTAATTGACGGAAGGAAAGCTAAGGGCCTAGACGGTGTGGACAAAAGTAGCTATGGCGAAAACCTGACTACTAATATTAAAAGCTTAGTAGGAAGGATGAAGATGATGAGCTATCTTCCAGGTAATATAAAACAAGTACTTATTCCAAAAGAAGGTGAGAAAAATGCTTATCGCCCTTTGGGAATCTCTAACTTTGAAGATAAGCTGGTACAAAAAGCGATGCAGCAAGTCCTAGAGAGCATATACGAACCTATCTTCCTAAGCTGTTCGTTTGGATTCAGGTCCGGAAAGGGTTGTCATGATGCTCTAAGGGAGTTGCAGAAACATCTGTACCAAAGACCAGTGGAAGCTATCATAGACATAGACCTTGCCAACTTTTTCGGAAGCATAAATCATAAAGAACTAGAGCAAGTCTTGCGAATAAAAATCAAGGACAATCGTCTTATGAGATATATCATTCGTATGCTTAAAGCTGGTGTTCTGGTGGATGGTGAACTGACAATAAGCGAAGAGGGATCAAGTCAGGGAAGCATTTGTAGTCCGGTACTTGCTAATGTCTTTGCACATTATGTCATTGATTTGTGGTTTGAAGAAGTCGTAAAGATGCGTTGCAGAGGCGAAGTAAAACTCGTCAGGTATTGCGACGATATGGTGGTGGCCTGTGAATATGAAAAGGATGCTATACGTATCAAGGGCGCCCTTGGCAAACGTCTTGAAAAGTTCAAGCTAAAGCTGAACGAAGAAAAGACAAAAATTGTCAAGTTCGACCTTAACCTTAAGAACAAAGCAACATTCAACTTCTTGGGCTTTACCATATATTGGGGAACCTCCAGGAATGGGGTCAAGGTACCAAAGCTAAAGACAATGGGAAAAAGAATGTGTGCAAAGCTCAAAAGAGTTATGACGTGGATTAAGGAAGTGCGAAACAAGTACCGACTTAAGGAGATATGGAGAATGTTGATACTAAAATTAGAGGGATACATACGATACTACGGAGTCTCTCATAATATTAGAGCAATCAACGCTTTCCTCCAGCACGCTAAAGATATAGTGTTCAAGTGGCTAAATCGCCGAAGCCAGAGAAAGTCGTTTAACTGGGAGCAGTTTAATCTATTCATCGAAGCAAACCCATTGCCAAAAGCACGGGTATGCCATAAACTATTTTAGCATAAACAGGTGAGTGGAATTATCTTGAGCCCATTACTTTAATTGAGTACGATGTTGGTTCTAACGAGGGGCGTAAAAGGCAACTTTTGCGTCTACTCACCTATTCTAGAACCTAGCATTTGTTAGTGATTCTGTATATACTAGGGCAGATCCATTCCATTACTTTTACTTTTATATGCCTTGCTACAAATTCTTCTGTATTCTGGCTAACGACTAACGAACATTAGAATTGGACGTATTGCCTCAAATAACAATTAACTTTATTAGTTAATATATTCTTAACTTATAGAATTTACAATCTTACTCAATGCAGATACAAATTTTGGAATAACTAATAGGTAAATTATTATAGAAATGATGGGTGTTATGGAAAATAACATAATCAAAGAAATTATTAAAACTCTCTCACAATTTGGACAAGTAAACTATAGAATTATCACAGATGGTGTTGAGTTTTATAGAGCTGGTAAGTTATACAATGAACAATTGTATTTGTTATATAAAGCTGATTATCTAACCGAAGTATCACTGAAAGATAAGAATAACTTACAACTTATTCTAGGTATTGCATATCTTATTGCAGGAGTTAGTTGATAATTTAATGACATACTTCTTTACTATAGTAGGTATTAAAACTAAAAAACCAGAATTCAGTTTACTAAATCAAGTATCATGTTAAAATATTCGAGGTCTAGGTTTTTTACTAAGTAATGAAGAATAATCATGGCAAAACAGGAATTTATAAATCATATTACAAATCAACACAAATGCACTAAAACAGAAGCAGAGAAAGTAATTAATATGTTTACTTCTTCAGTAATCGATGCTATAGGGCAAGGTAAGGAGATATCACTCATTGGTTTTGGTAATTTTAGTATAAGTAAAGTTGCAGCTAGAAGTGGTCGTAATCCTAAAACTCAGGAACCTCTACAAGTACCAGCTTATAACCAACCCAAATTCAAGGCAGGTCAAAAACTAAAGAATGCTGTCAATTCGAAATAACAAGTAATTTTAAACAAAACAGGCTAAAATAAATTTTTAAAATCAATAAAAAAATATTATGCATATAGGAACGGTAAAATGGTTTAATTCAACAAATGGATACGGTTTTATAGAACCAACTGACAAATCACGTGATGTATTTATACATATATCAGCATTAGAGCAAGCTGGGCTAAGAGAGTTAAACGAAGGGCAAAAAGTTAAATACAATACAGAGTCTCACCAAGGCAAAATATCAGCAATCGATATAAGGTTAATATAATTGGTACTTAAGGTGCTTTGTAGAATATATAGCAACTTATCAGGAATTTTTGGGATGTATTGCATCAAAGCTTTTGAAGTTATTTCTTTTTTGCTGCAACTAAAATTAGTAAATTAATATAAATATCCTCTGCAAATTACTTAAAACAAATTATGAGAGAAATTAAAGGATATAGTAAACGAAAAATGAAATGTAATAATACCAAAAGGCTACTAGGTGTAAATCAGATCAAAATACCATTATTTTAAAAGAATTAGAAAGAATATTAAAAATACAATTTTACAGGCTTTATACTAATAATGAAGGTGCAAAATTTTCCCGTCATTATTTCATTGAATTACATCCTGCAGTAGTAGATGAATTAAAGAATACAGGACTTGATAATTCAGAATTTTGCCCCGAAAAAAATCGAGCTACATATACTAACAGGAATATCTTTAACAAAGATAAAAATATAGATCTAGAATCTAATTTTTTAAAAAATTCTAAAGAAACTAGGATTGAAAAAAATATAGAACCTCAAGTAGCTATATTCCCGAAAGAACATATTAAACCTGTTAAACTTAAAAAACGTTTTTCTAACAAGAGGAAAAAGCCAACTAATGCCGAGCGTAAGGCAAGAGTTTATCATTTTAACCAGTATAAAGAACCTCAAGGCTTAAGCTATCACTATCCATTAACCAAAGAGGATATTAGTCAGTTACAAAGCCTATCGGGCCGTGATTTTAGCCTAAATGCGATGAATGAAATACTTCTTGATATGTCAAAACGACTTGATAAAAGGTTTTGTTCAAAAGCTCAGTTCATGGCTTATTTTGGTAAATGCCTGCGATTTGAGATAAGGGATGCCGTAAAAACAGGCAATGATAACTTCCGTATAAAAACAAACATTACGCCAATAGGGGTTACGCTGGGAAACGGAGAATATCCTACGCTAAGGGAAATAAACAAGGAAAAGCAGGTAGAACAATACCTTGCTGAGGTGGAACAGAAGGCAATTACCTATGTTTGTCCCGAGAATCAATTGAAAGCAAGAATAGCTAATACTCTTGAACCGCTAAGAAGCTATGAGCTACTTTCAAACATTAAAGATTTTCAAGTAGTAGGTAATACTATAAGAATTTACCTCAGGAGTAAGCTTCAATTAACTGAAAATGATAAAAACGTTATCTTAAGTCAAGTTCAGTCTATTTATTCAAGATCTGATCTTAATATAGAAAGTGTAAAATTTATTGTAGAAAATGCTTATAATCCTAAGCCTACAAATAGACATAACAATTTAAAAGGAAATCGGATTGTAAACCTTCCGATATCACGGCAAGGTATGTGGGGTAGGGTGAGGAAAAAGTTAATAGGGATTTATAGTGAAATAACAGATCATAATTGGTTTTCCAAGCTAACGGCAAATATTAATGAAGAACGGAGAGAAATTAAGCTCAAAGCTTCAACTGATTTTGTAAAAGATTGGATAGAAACTAATTACTTCGACACTATAGAGAATATAGTTAATAAAGAACAGTTTAAGGTTTCTTTTTTCTAGGTTTGATAAAATTCTATAAAGTATTTATTTCTCTAGGGAGATTTATTATTTTGACAAATTGTCGTATATATGCGACAATATATAATATTACAAGGATACCTGATTTTATGCAAAAGACAAAAGAAGTAAGGTTTGCCGTATCTGAAAATGGTAAATGTCATATTAAGGAATGGTTATTAGGTCTTGATGCTCAAACCAGGGCTCGAATACATGTAAGATTGGTTAGGTTACAATATGGAGCTTATGGCGACTATAAACGTATAGATAATAAAATATCTGAATTAAGGTTTTTCTTTTCCAAAGGTTACCGTATTTATTTTACGGAAAAAGATAATAAGTTAATCTTGTTACTAAATGGTGGGGATAAATCAAGCCAAGATAAGGATATAAAACAAGCAAAATTAATTTTTGAGACATTAAAAGGATTTGGAGAGGTATAAAATGGAAAAATTGGATCATTATATAAAAGAACAGCTAAAAGACGAAAGTGAGGTAACAGCATTTATAAATGCTGCTTTAGAGCAATATTTTGAGGATCATAACAAAGAACTGTTTTTATCTACGTTAAAAGAATTAATCATGGTACGTGGTGGAATAACAGCGGTTGCAAAACAATCGCATATCAACAGGCAACATGTTTATAGGATGTTATCAAGTAAAGGTAATCCCAGTTTTGAGAATATAGGTTCATTATTAATGGCTTGTGGCTTAAAGCTTAAAGTCGAAAATGATTATAGATCAATCCATTAAAATTATAATAGGTGCTAAATAATCTCTTTGAGCAAATGAATCATAGATTGTCTCCTTCAAGATTTAAGTTAACCTGGAGGAGTGAAAAAACTATATACTAATAGTTTAATAAAAACCATAAAGTTTTTAATTTTTTAATAAGAAAATAATAATCTCCTTGAAGATTTGTTGGTATAATACCTCTCTTGCTGTAGCCATTTTATGTGTCCTCATTTAATATTAATCTCATACTAGTTCAATAAAACTTTATTAAACTAACTGGTTATTGGTTGTTTTTAAAGTGGACCATTTACTTGGCGGAAGGGTGGGTCAGTATAACTGGCGCTCGACATTAGGGAATTTGATAGGCGATGTTTTATGGTTGTTGGAAATTGAAATGATTAAAATAATGGTATGGACCTCCCCTATGTACAGAATCTATAACAAATGTTATCGTTCTAGGGTAGAAAATGAATTCTAAACAACAATAGGGAGATCCATATGAAAGAGACTACTACAATAGGTATAGATATAGCAAAAAGAATTTTCTGTGTGCCACGAAGCGTAAGTAAACTAGCTGAGGAAGGAGCAGCCATAGAAGTGTTGACCTAGCACACTATGTATTGAGTCTTGCGTTGAGATGGGTAACCTACTCGACGAAGCGTAGATAGCGAAGTATCCGAACCGAAGTCAAACGATGAGCGCGGTATAGCCCCGAAAGTGTATTGGTAGTGGAAGCTGATATTGTACACAAGATAGCAAGCAATAGAAGACAGGAGGTCAAACTAGCGAAAATCCAATAGTCTTCAACCACCGGGGTCTCAGGCGTTGGCGAGTTTACAAAGATTAATGACACAACTTGGGAAGTCCTTATAACTCTTATCTAACAAGTAAGTATTCAAAGTACAAGTGCCGAAACATAAGGCTTTGAAGATGGTGTAAGGATGGCTTAGTCAGCCGTAGTAGCGATGAAGCTCCGTAATGGGAGTGGAGCAAAGGGTTGGCAGAAAGGTAAGAACGTAAAAGGGAAACAATGACTGTACACAGCAAAGACAGAGAAACATGGTTAACAAAACTTGAGCGTATAAAGTTGTTAGCATCACAAAATCAAGAAATGAAGTTCAATAATATCGGACATATTATTGATTTAGAGATGCTTGCAGAACAATATGAGGAACAGAGTAGTAAGAAAGCTGTAGGCACAGATGGTATAACTAAAGAGGAATATGGGAAGAAATTAAAAGCGAATTTAAGCTTGCTCCTTATCAGAATCCGACGAAGTCAATACAATTCTAAACCTGCAAGAACTACTATGATTCCTAAAGAAGATGGAGGGAAAAGACCATTAGTAATATCTTGCTTTGAAGATAAGTTAGTCGAATCTGCTGTAAGTAAGATATTAAACTGTATATTTGAACCTATATTCTTAAAGTACTCATATGGAGCCCGCCTAGGACTAAATGCTCATGATGCACTAAGGGAATTAAACAGACTTACATACCACTTTTACAAAGGGACTATAGTTGAAATTGATATAACAAAGTGTTTTAATACAATCAGACACCAAGAGTTGATGGAATTTCTAAGGAAAAGAGTATCCGACGAGAAATTCTTAAGACTAGTGAAGAAATTAATAGAAGCCCCAGTTATTGAAAATAATACTATAACTACTAGTAAAAAAGGATGTAGGCAAGGATCAATAGCTTCCCTGATACTAGCCAATATATTCCTACATTATGTAATAGATTGTTGGTTTGATAAAATCAGCAAGGAAAACATAAGAGGGAAAGCTGGTGCGGTAAGATATATTGATGATATGGTGTTTGCCTTTAAGTATGAGGATGATGCAAAGAGGTTTTATGAAGTTCTTCCCAAAAGATTAAGTAAATATGGGTTGAACCTCAACGAGGCTAAATCTCAAATCATTAAATCTGGAAGGTACCATGCTGAAAATCTAGCCAAACAAGGCAAGAAGATTAAAACTTACAATTTTCTTGGCTTTACCTGCTATTGGGGTAAATCAAGGTTTGGCACAACATGGAGACTAAAATATACCACAAGGAGGGACTGCTTTACCGAAAAGCCCAAAGGGCTAAGAGAATATCTACGGAAACAGCTGAATAAGCGAAATAAAACGCAGATATTATTCCAAGTCAGTAGAGCCACGAAGGGGTGGATTAACTACCATGGTATATCAGATAATCAAAGACGTGTAAAATCATTTATTCGCCAAAGTAGACGTACATTATATGTGTGGTTTAATAGAATGGGAGGAAAACATAAGATGAATTGGCAAAGATTACTGGAAATACTAAAGAGAATCAATTTTCCAGATAAGTGGAAAACCATCTCAATGTTCTGAAAGCAACAAACAACGGTTAAGAAACCTGTCTTATCTTTCGGGAACCGTATGCGGTAGTTCCGCACGTACGGGTGTGTGTCCAGCCAAGGCTGGTGTGTTCAGTAGGGGACAAACCTACTAGAGTAAAAGTTAGAGCTCTATAGCTCGGATGGCAACATGGAGAGAGATCAAGATGTTGGAGCCCATCGACAAGCTTACCTAAAGGGTAAGTGCGAATTATCAGGCCGCAGCGAAAGCAAACACATAGGTGGCTCCGAAAGTGAGAAGCCCCGAAGGCCGAACTAGCGACCGTAAAGTGAAGGCAACATGTTAAGCTGAAAACTAACTGATACATCTTAGCACTTCGGCGGAGTAGTAGTGGCAGCATGATAATAAGGACATACTAAGCAACTGGAGAAGTCCTACTTATCCCAAGAAGAAATATCTTGGAGCAAGGTAGATTCTATAACTGGTAACCCCAGGAAATGAATCGAAGGTGAGAGGATGGTGTCAACACCGGGTGAAAACTGATACAGATTTTTTATATCCGCCGGTTAAAAATTGATACAGCGTTATAAAAAATAATCCGTTTTAAGCCATAACATTTTTCTCCTGTTTGTTAATAATCCCTG
>Ga0194130_10002760_pt1 | contig 24764 bp, 24 predicted proteins | sample TA2KigsurfametaG_FD_160084 | JGI IMG/M metagenome (GOLD analysis project Ga0194130, IMG submission 160084) | Freshwater microbial communities from Lake Tanganyika, Tanzania - TA2015050 Kigoma 12 surface | ecosystem: Environmental > Aquatic > Freshwater > Lake | place: Tanzania: Lake Tanganyika... | reverse complement strand
CAGACGCCTCCAAGGGTGTGGTGGGAGGGGCAAAGTCACGGGTGGTGAGGGGAAGGGTGCAATCCTCAAAATGCGAACGACCGGCGGAATCGACAAAAAGACGGACATATTTTAGAGGAATCACCATTGAGAAAATTCTTACCTTTACTGGGCGGTGTCAACAGCGGCACGAGCAGCGGCGGATACCACGGCAGGTGAGATCTTCGCCTTTTCGGCGAGTTTCCGGCAGTCGGCATCCTCGGGGTGAATCTGGACGAGTTGTTTGCCGAGATAGCCGAGTTTGAGTCGGACGGGGCCGTGGGGGGTCTGGACGGTTTTTTCCTCACGGCGAAGAGTGCGGCGTTCGATCCGTTCCAGGCGGAGGCCAAAGGCGGTGGTTTCGCGGAGGACAAGGGAGGCGAGTTTTTCGGCGTCGGCGGGGAGGGCAAGAACGGTCAGGAGATGTCCGGGCCGGCCCTTTTTCATGACGAGCGGGGAAACGGCGGCGTCGAGAGCGCCTTCGGCCATCAGGCGGTCGATGGCATGGGCGAGCTGTTCTCCGGTGATGTCGTCCAGGTGGGTGCGGATTTCGAAGACGGTGTCGGTAGCGTTTCCTGAAACCGAGGAGATGTGGCCTAGAAACGCCCTCAGGACATTGGGGCGGTCGGGAAGGTCGCGGGTGCCCAGTCCGTAGCCAATCAAGTCGGCTGAAAAAGATTCAAGAGGGCCAAACCTATTGACAACGTGGGCCAAGATCGCCGCGCCGGTGGGGGTGGTAAGTTCATGGGGAACATCCAACTGGCGGATGGGGATTCCGCGCAGGATTTCGGCGGTGGCGGGGGCGGGGAGGGGAAAGTTCCCGTGGGCGCATTGGACGGTGCCCGTGCCGTCGACCGGGACGGAGGCGGTGATCTCCGTTACCTTGAGGTGGTGGATGCCTGCGGCGGCGCAAACGAGGTCGACAATCGAGTCGACGGCACCGACTTCGTGGAAGTGGACGGTTTCGACCGGCACGCCATGAAGTTTGGCTTCGGCCTCGGCCACGCGCTGGAACATGCCGAGAGACGAGTCGCGTACTTCCGGGGCTAACTTGGACTTCTGCAGGAGATCACGGATTTCTGCCCAGTTCCGGCCATGGTGGTGGCCGTGACTCTGGTGATGGTGGTGGCCGGGTTCCTCGACCAGGAAGCGGAGACCGGCGAGGCCGCCTCGGACCGCCTGTTCGGTTTTGAGGATGACCTTTTCGGTGAGGTGCAGGGAGGACACGGCCTCTTGAAAGACGGCAAGGGGTACGCCCAAATGAAGGAGGGAGGCACAGAACATGTCGCCGCTGATGCCAGACGGGCAGTCGAGATGGAGATGGGTCGCCGCCATGGGAAGAGGATAGATTGACGCAACCCCACCCTGTTTACAAAAGAAGATATGAGCCCCCAGGATCGCCAAAAGAAGGAAGCCGCCCGGGCGGCGTTGGCGGAGGTTCCCAAGGGTTGCTGGCTGGGGGTGGGGACGGGATCGACCACCAACTATTTCATCCAACTTCTGCCCAAGCGTTGGGTGAAGGGGGCGGTGGCGAGTTCCGAGGCCACCGCAAAAGCGCTCAAGAGGCGTGGCATTCAGGTGGTACCCATGATTCCTTCCCGGAAGCTGGCGGTTTATGTGGATGGGGCGGACGAGGCGGATCCGCGGTTGCGGTTGATCAAGGGCGGAGGCGGGGCGTTGACCCGGGAAAAAATTGTGGCCACGGCCTCGCGAAAATTTGTGTGCATTGCCGACGGGTCAAAATGGGTGAAACGGTTGGGCCGGTTTCCGGTTCCGCTGGAGGTGGTGCCAATCGCACGGCACCAGGTGGCAGCGGCCGTCCGGAAAATGGGAGGTCGACCGGTCTGGCGCAAAGGGTTCCTCACTGACAATGGTGGGGAAGTTCTGGACGTGCACGGACTGCGGATTGCCGATCCGGCAAAAATGGAAAAGCGGCTGGAGGCGATTCCCGGGGTGGTGTGCGCGGGAATCTTTGGAAAGAGGAAAGCGAATCTGTTGCTGTTGGGGACGCGAAATGGGGTAAGGCGGCTCAGAGCCGGCTCAAAAACTCGGTAGTCAGCTGGCGGTAGCTGGCAGCGGCGGCACCGGAGTTATCGTATTCATAGATGGTCTTGCCGTGGCTGGGGGCCTCCGCGAGCCGGACGGAGCGGGGAATGATGGTCTGGAATACCTGGTTGCCCAGATGCTGCCGCAGATCGTCACTGACCTGCTGGCTGAGCCGGGTCCGGGCGTCGTACATCGTGAGGAGGATGCCGAGGATGGAGAGCTCTGGATTCAGGCCGCCTGCACGGATTTTTTCGATGAGGTTGAGAATTTTGCCGACACCCTCGAGGGCGAAGTACTCGCACTGAACGGGAACAAGGATTTTTTCGGCGGCGACGAGGGCACTGGTCATGAGGAGGCCGACGCTGGGCGGGCAGTCGAGCACCACCAGATCGAACGCGGGATCCTGTTTGAGCGGGGCCAAGGCTTCGCGGACGCGGAGGAGGGGATTTTCCAGGCTGGCCAGCTCGATCTCGGCTCCGGCGAGGTCGAGTTCCGAAATTAATACCTGGAGGTTGGCTTGGCGGGCGGGCTGGAGCATCTCCACGGCGCGGGCTTGGCCAAGCAGAACGGGGTAAAGACTGCGGCCAGGGATGGTTTCCAGTCCGAGGCCGCTGGTGGCGTTGGCTTGGGGATCGAGGTCGACGAGGAGGACGCGGCGGCCGGCTTCCGCCACACCGGCAGCCAGATGGATGGCGGTGGTGGTCTTGCCAACCCCTCCCTTTTGGTTCACCACGGCCACGATGCGCATGGGACAAGAAACGACGCTGGAGGTGGGAATGTCGAGAGGTTTCGGGTGAGGTTCCCTTGACCCTCCTCAACAGTTTTTCTATTTTCCAGTTTCACCCCTATGATCGCCGTCGAAAATTTATCCAAGCGCTATGCGGGGGGGGAGGTGGTTAAGGGCATTTCTTTTTCCGTGGCCAAAGGGGAGGTGGTGGGTTTTCTCGGGCCAAACGGGGCGGGGAAGTCAACCACGATGCGGATGATCACAGGGTACTTGCCCGCGACGGACGGCAAGATCGAGGTGGCCGGGGCCCATTTGCCGGAGCAGAGCCTGCGGGTCCGCCAGCGGATCGGTTACATGCCGGAGAATGTGCCGCTGTATCCCGAGATGAGGGTGGGAGAGTTCCTCGAGTACCGGGGTCGGCTCAAGCGGGTCGGGCGGGGCGAAATAGCCCGTCGCCTGGACCTGGTGCTGGACCAATGCGGGCTGGCGGAAGTGCGTCACAAAATTATCGGGACCCTTTCCAAGGGGTACCGGCAAAGGGTTGGCCTGGCCGATGCGCTCATTCACAACCCGCCCCTGTTGATTCTGGATGAGCCGACGGCCGGATTGGATCCGCATCAAATCCGTTCCTTCCGGGAATTGATCAAGGAGTTGGGCCAAGACCGGACGATCGTGCTTTCCACCCACATTCTTTCCGAGGTGGAGATGGTGTGCGGCCGCGCGATCATCATCAACCGGGGGCGGATCGAGGCCTCGGACACCTTGGCTAATTTGGAAAAACGGGTTCAGGCGGGGGCGCTCCAGATCGAGGTGAAGGCCGACCCGGCGACGGTGCTGGAGAAGTTGAGAGCTTTGTCCGAGGTAAGCGTGGCGACGGAGATCAGCCAGGCGGGCGACTGGGTCGCGGTCGAGGTGGTGGCGGTGCCCGGCAAGGATATCCGGGGCGAGGTGGATCAGCTCATCAAGCGGGAGAACTGGCCTTTGCGGGATTTCCGCCGGGAGAAGGCCCGCCTCGAAGACGTGTTTGTGGAGCTCACCCAAGAGTAAAGGCATGACGCGGGCTTTCTGGATTTTGTGGAAAAGAGAGGCGGGAGCGTTGCTCCTTTCGCCGATCGCGTGGGTGTTGCTGACCTGCATGGCGCTGGTCAGCGGATTCAGTTTCAGCCAGTGCGTTGCGTACCTGGGGCAAGGGGTGCGGGAGTTCACGGTGATGCAGATCTATTTCTATATTTTCCATTTTTGGTTCCTGCTGATCATCCTGGTGCCGGTGCTGACGATGCGCCTGTTTTCGGAGGAGTACAAAACCGGCACGATTGAGATGCTGCTCACGGCGCCGGTGCGGGACGGGGACGTGATCTTGTCAAAGTTCTTCGGGGCGCTGACGTTCTACCTGATCCTCTGGGTGCCCTCCCTGCTGGGACTGGCGATTTTTCAGGCGTGGACGGGCCAAACGGTGCCGGTGGCCTGGGCCCCGCTGGCCCTCTCCTACCTGATGGTGGCTCTGGTGGGGATGTTTTACCTCGCGATCGGAATTTTTGGGTCCGTGCTCAGCCGCAATCAGGCGGTGGCGGCGATGATTTCCTTCACGATCATTGCCCTGTTGTTTTTTGCCGGATTCCTCAGCTATTTGGTGCGGGATCCGGGCTGGAGGGAGGCGCTGACCTACGTGTTCACGCTGGAACAAATGAGGTCCTTTAGTGCGGGGATCTTTGATTCCCGCCCGGTGGTTTTTTACCTGAGCGGGACGGTCTTTTTTCTGATCCTGACCCAGCGAGTGATGGCGGGACGCCGACTTAAAGGATAAGCGGATGGGTACGCCTCCCCCTCTTTCCCAGCTCCGCAAAACCCGCCGGGCCCAGGCGCGGAATCACTGGCTGTTTCTGCCCATTCTGGTGGCGCTGTTGTTTGGCACCAACTTCATCGGGTGGCGGCACTACGTGCGCGGGGATTTTTCGCTCAACCGCTTTCAGCAACTTTCCACCCAGTCGCTGAACCTGCTGAAAGCGCTGCCCGGCAACCTGGCGATCACGGCTTTTTTGGCTCCGGAGGGGGATGCCACGGGGAGCCTGATCCAGGAGGACGTGCTGAAACTACTGGAGGAGTACAAGTATCGCGCGGGTGGAAAAATCCAAGTGACAGTGGTGCAGCCATTTTTGGATTTGCAGGGGGCGCAGAAGCTGGCGGAAAAGTTCAAACTCACCAGCAATGAGAACGTGGTGATTCTGGAATATGGGGAGCGGTCCCGGGTGCTGAAGGTGGCGGAGATGGCGGTGATCGACCCTGGGATGATGATGGCAGGCGGGGCGGCGCGGGTGAAGTCGTTCAACGCCGAGGAAAAAATTTCCTCGGCCATCAGCGAGTTGGTGCAGGGAAGGTCCTCGAAGGTGTATGTGGCGGCAGGGCATGGGGAGTACAACCTGGTTTCGGCTGACCGGGATCCAGCCGGGTATTCGCTGCTGGCGGCGCGGTTGGGGTCACAAAACCTCGAACTGGTTCCGTGGAAGCCCGGAGAGGTGGAAGGGGTGCCGGCGGACGCGGATGCGGTGTTGGTGGCGGGCCCCAAGTTCCCGTGGCCGGCGGCGGCGGTAGCCTCGCTCAAGGCCTACCTGGCCAAGCCTGGACGGCTGGTCCTAGCGCTGGATCCCGGCAGTCCGACCGGCTTGGAAACCCTGCTGGAAGAGGCGGGGATGGTTTTCGACAGCAACAAGATTTTTCGGAAAGTCGCGGTGTTGAGCACAGCGGGACTGGCGCAAGGCATCAACGAGGAGACGGTGGGGACGCGCTTTTCCATGCAACCGGCGATCCAGTGGATTGAGAATGTGGGGGGTTCGTTGCGGTTTGGTCCCGCCCGGTCCCTGACCCTGAAGCCGCAGCCCGCCGGGGCCACGACCCGGGCGGAAATGCTGGTGGAAACCTCGGACCGTTATTGGGCCAAGACCTGGCCGCTGGGGGCCGGTAAAAAAACCGATTTTGTGGAGGGAGAGGACCGGAAGGGTCCCTTCACGGTCGCGGCGGTGGTCGATGGTTCGGCTCCCGGGGACAAAGGCCAGGAGGCTCCATCCCTGCGGGTGGTGGCGATTGGTTCCGCTTCGGCCTTTGCCAACCAGAACCTTTCCCCGCTCGAAGTGGACTTCATGGTCAATGCACTGCAATGGGTGTTGGGGCGGCAGGATTCGCTGGGAATTTCGCCGAAGGCACCGATGGACTTTGCGGTGGCGCTGAATGACGGGCAACAACGGGGCATTGTCCTCTCTGTCTTTCTGGGCATTCCGCTGCTGACGGCGGGGATGGGGGTGTTGGTCTGGTGGCGGCGGCGGAGCTAGGTTTCGGATGAGCACGCGTGGGTTGTTGGTGGCGGCCGGTCTCCTGCTGGTGATGCTCGGGGCGCTCAGCTTTCTACAAAAAAAGACGCCGGGAACGGAGCGGGGCAAGCAGGAATCCAAGCGCGTAACGCTGTTACCGGTGCGGGAGGCGGATCGGATCGAGCTCACCACGGCGAAGGGAGCGTTGGTTTTCCAAAAACCCAAGGATGGGGAGTGGCAGATCGCCAAACCGGTGGAGACGGGTGCCGACGGAACCACCGTGGGCCAACTCCTTTCCGAGGTTCAGTTTGTGGAGAGGATGCAGACCCTGCCGAAAGAGGCCAACACGGAGGTCAACCGCCAGACCTTCGGTCTGGGGCAACCCAGCCGAACCCTGAAAGTGGCGACGCCGGAAGGGGAGCTGTCGGTGGAGATAGGCCGGGAGACGCCGATTGCCGGTGGTATCTTTGCGCGGGTCAGGCAACCCCGGCGCGGGGAGGAGCTGGTGGTGGTGCAGAATCAACTGGCGGAGGCGATGGACAAGGACCTGACGGCTTGGCGGGAAAAGCGGGTGTTTCCCTTGGTGATTCCGGAGGTGGAGGACTTCCGCTTGCGGCAGGGGGCGACGGAGGTGGAGATTCAAAAAACGGCGGAGGGGGCTTGGATCATCCGCAAGCCGGTGGAGGCACCCGCGGACCCTGGGGCCCTGAATAGCGTCTTGGGGGAGGTTTCGGCGTTGCGGGCGACGGATTTCGTCGCGGATTCCAAGGCGGATCCGGCCCTGTATGGCCTGACCGCGCCGGCGCAGTCTTTTGAGATCCGCACGAAGGCCACGAATCGCATTTTACAGATCGGCCAAGTCAATCCGCAGGACACCAACCAAGTCTTCGCGCGGATGGCCGACCGACCGTTTGTCTTCACCCTTCCCCGGGGGGCGCTGGAGCAGTTGGGGAAATTACCGGAACGGGTGCGGGATCGGCGATTGGCGACGTTTCCAGCGCCCAGCCTGATCGGGCAGATCGAGTTCGGGGGGCGGGGTGGGGAGTACCGGCTGGAAAAGCAGGGAGACGGCTGGGTGGCCGCTTGGGGCGGGAAGAGCCGGGCAGCGGATCCTGCCCGGGTGGACCGATGGCTGGACGCAGTGTTGAATTCGCGGGCCAATCGATTTCTGGCGACGGAAGATCCGGCCAAGCTGGGTTTTGCGAAGCCGAGGGTGACGGCCACGCTGTCTTGGCCCGTTCCCTCCACCAACGGCACCACGATGAAGACCGAGACCCTGAGCTTTGGTGAAGAAACCAAGGATGAGGTCTATGTGCAGAATTCGGCGATCACCGGAACCATGGCGACCACGGTGGCCTTGATCCGGGAAACGCCGGAGAATGCAATGGGCTGGCTGGAGCGGAGGTTGTTGCCGAAGGATTTCGGGTCTGTACGCGGGCTGATCTGGTCGTCGGGCGGACAGCGCAGGGAGTACCGGGCCGGTGAGGATGGCCGTTGGCGGGCGGCCGGGCCGGAAGCGGATATTCCGGAGGCGGCTGGGTACGCCACTAGGATTTTGGATTTGGAGGTGATTCGCTGGACGGGGGCCCCGGGCAAAAAGGAGTTCGGCAAGCCGGAGGTGGAGTTGGTGGTGGAGGGAGAGGGGAACAAGCGTACCCAGGTCACGCTGGGTCGGCCGCTGGCGGACGGAACCGCGCCGATCCGCCGGGAGGGCGGCGAATTTGCCGGGCTGGTGACGCGGCAGCAAGTGGAGTGGTTGAAGCGCGATCCCGGTTTATCCCCCTCGGCGACGCCTCCGGCGCCATCCGGAAGGTGACGGGGCCGGGCTTTCCGTTAGGCTGAAAGCATGGCCGACGGTGAAGATTCGCGCTCCAAGCGTGAGCGACTGCGCCCCCGTTTGTATGGCGTGGCCATCTATCTGGTCGCGGGGATCCTGTTGTTGCAGGTGATTTTTTGTCTCTCCGTTTTTGTGCTCCGCCCGTATGCAAAATCCAAGACCCCGGAAGGCATCCTGCGGCAGGAGCGGGTGCGGGCCACGGACGATCTGATGGGATCCATTTTCCGGTCCTTTGGGCAGGGTAAGAAGGACGAGGCGGAACCCCGGTCGGAAACCAACTCACTCCCGCAACCCTAAGCCATGCCGGAAAAGAGATCATTTTCGTGGGTTTGGGCGGCGGGTGTTTTGGTGGCGGTGCAGGTGGTGGTGCTGGCCGGGCTTTGGCAGTTGCGGCAAAGGGAAAGCCATCCGGCCGGCGGCTGGGATTTGGATCCGCAAGCGGCCCAGCGGGAGGCGGCCCAACAGCGGGACTCCCAGGAGGCCTTGAACAATCTGCCGCTGCCCACGGGCGCATCCCGATTGACGGTGGCGGGGGTGCAGTCGGCGGCCCCCGGCGGCGAGGATCTGCTCGCGCAAGCGCGGGAGTTGCAGTCCCAGGGGCAGCTGGAATTGGCCGACAAACTCCTGACCCAGGCCCGGCAAAAGGAGCCACAGAACCAGCGAATCCAGGTGGCGGCCGCGCTTTTGGCGGAGGCTCGTGAGGACACGACCGGGGCGTTGGCCCGATGGCGTGAGTTGATCCGGGCGAGTGAGCCTGGTGGAGCGGTCCGCAAGCTGGCCCTGGCCCGGGCTCATCTCGTGGAGGAGCGAATCCGGCTGGAGCAGGTGGCGCGCCTGCGGGAGGAAACGCTGGCCAAGCAACCGAGAAAGCTGGCCCTCACCGGGACGGAGGAGCGGTCCACCGGGGGCGGGGGGAAAAAAGTTGGGTGGCGGGTCCGGGCGGTGGAGGGTTCCGGGAATCTGGATCCCGCGAAAGTGTTGGTGCGGGTGTCTTTTTTCGAGCGGGGAGCGGACGGGGTGCTGCGGCCGGGTCAAGCGGCTCTTCCCCTGTGGGAACCCGGTCCGCCGCGCAAGCCAAATGACGGGGAGCGGTCGGTCGTGGCGGAGAGCCGGCCGACTGCGGGCGGCAAGTATGCAGGGTATGTGTGGCAACTTTATTACGGTGACGAACTGCAGGATGAGCGGATCAGTCCAGCATCCCTGCGCGGGGTCTTGCGTGAAAAACCACGGAGCTGACGGGGCTCGAACCCGCAACCCCCGCCGTGACAGGGCGGTGCTCTAACCAGTTGAGCTACAGCTCCAGCTGATCAAAATCATAGCGATGGCCGAAACAAGACCAAGTCGGGATTTGCCAGCGCCAGTGGTGGTGGTGGGAAGCGGGATCGCCGGGTTGAGTTTTGCCCTCAAAGCCACGAGGCATGCGCCCGTGTTGCTGCTCACGAAAAAAAATGCGGTGGAGTCGAACACGAATTATGCCCAAGGGGGCATTGCCTGCGTGACCTCGGCGGAGGATTCCTATGAATTGCATGTGCGGGACACGCTGGAGGCGGGGGCGGGGCTTTGCCATGAGGAGGTAGTCCGGCAGGTGGTGGAGGAAGGGCCGGCGCGGGTGGCTGAACTGGTGGAGTTGGGGGTAAAATTCACGGAGCGGGAGGAAGGGGGTGGAGGACCCGACTTGGGCAAAGAAGGGGGGCACACCAAGCGGAGGGTTCTGCATGCGGGGGACATCACCGGAAAGGAACTGGAGAGGGCCTTGCTGTCGGCGGTCCGATCCCATCCGCGGATCACGGTGCGGGAAAACATGGTGGCGATCGACCTGATCACCACCAAAAAACTCAAGCGGAGGGGTCCGAACCGGGTAGTGGGTCTTTACGCTTTGAATGCGAATCGTAACCAGGTGGAAGCAGTGGCGGCGGCCGCGGTGGTGTTGGCCACCGGCGGGTGTGGGAAATGTTACCTGTATACGACCAACCCGGCGATTGCCACGGGGGACGGGGTGGCCATGGCCTATCGGGCGGGGGGGGCAGTGGCGAATCTGGAGTTTGTGCAGTTCCATCCGACCTGCCTGTTTCATCCGGACGCGCAGACTTTTTTGATTTCAGAAGCCCTACGCGGGGAGGGGGCCCGGGTGGTGAATGCCCGAGGGGAGGATTTCACCAAGGAAACCGATCCCCGGGGCTCGCTGGCTCCGCGGGACATCGTGGCGCGGGCGATCGACGGGGAGATGAAGGAAAGCGGGGCGCCCTGCGTTTACCTGGACATACGGTCGCGGGGCGCGGAGTTTCTCGCCCAGCGTTTTCCGGAGATCACCGGAACCTTAAGAAAGCTGGGGATCGATCCCGTCCAGCAACCGATTCCGGTGGTGCCGGCGGCTCACTATCAGTGCGGCGGAGTGAAAGCCAAACTGGATGGACGGACCAGCCTGGCAGGTCTGCTGGCCTTGGGAGAGGTGGCTTGCACGGGTTTGCACGGGGCCAACCGGCTCGCCAGCAATTCCCTGCTCGAGGCGCTGGTGATGGCCCATGAGGCCGCCGAAAAGTTGCCGGAGTCCCTGGCCGCTGCCCCGAAGGGCGACCGGTTGCCACTTTGGAAGGAGGGCCAAGCCCATGATGCGGACGAGCTCGTGGTGATCACCCACAACTGGCGCGAGATCCGGCAGTTGATGTGGGATTACGTGGGCATCGCTCGGACGACGAAACGGCTGCGGCGGGCCAAATCGCGGCTACGTTTGTTGTTGCAGGAGGTTGAGGAGTTCTATTGGGACTTTCGAGTGACGCCGGATTTGCTGGAGCTACGCAACCTGGCACTTTGCTCCGCTTTGATTGTGGAGTCGGCCCTACGCCGGCGGGAGAGCCGGGGTCTCCATGCCAACGCGGACTATCCGGGGTTGGCAAAAATCGCAAACGATACGGTAATCAAAGCGGGCGAATTGTGAACTAAGCCGAGCGGGCGGTTTGCCACCAAGCGAGGAGGGAAAGGACGGCCCAGAGGGAGCGGCGGTGGTCGGATTGGCCGGACAGATGTTCCTCCGTCATGCGACGGACGGCAGCAGGGTCGAGAATACCGGTAGAGGCGACGAGAGAGGATTGGGAAAGATCAAGCGCCCAGGATTTCAGGTCTTGGTGGAGCCAGGCGGCGACCGGCATGGCGAAGCCGGCCTTTTTGCGTCGTAGAATGGATTTGGGAAGATCACGGAGGAGAGCCTCGCGCAGGATAATCTTGGTCTGGCGTCCGCGAAGTTTGTAGTCGGAGCGGAGCGAAAAGGCGTGGGTGACGAGATCGACGTCCAGGAAGGGAACTCGCACTTCCAAGGAGTGGGCCATGGAGGCGCGGTCGACCTTCATGAGGACACACTCCTGCAAGTAGAGCTTGGTGCAGAGGTAAAAGAGGCGTTCCAAGCCGCCGGAGAGGCCGCTGCGTTGGGCCAACCGGGTGACATCCTCAAAAGGATTGGCGCGGTGGAGTTGGTTCCTGGCATCGGCGGAGAGAAGGTCCCGGCGCTCCGGGTTGCCGCAGGCTCCCATCCAAAGGAGGAAACGAATTTCCGGAGGAAGCCCGAGACCTTTGATGAATTGGGCCAACAGGAATGGGAGACTTTTGTAGTTGTGGGAGACCGGTAACCGCTGGATGACATGGTTGATGGCGTCACGGAGGGCGACGGGGAGAAAAGAAAGGCGTTCCAGCAACAGATGGGCCTGGAAGCTGGGGTAGCCGGCAAAGAGTTCGTCCCCGCCATCCCCGCCGAGGACGGTTTTGACCTTCGTGGCGGCCAGACGGGATAAGAACCAGGTCGGGACGAGCGAGGCATCGCCTAAGGGTTCGTCGAGGCCGGAGTAAATCTTGGGGAGGGCGGAGACGACTTCCGAGGGAGAAAGAGTTTGGTGGTGGTGCTCGGTGCCCACCCGACGGGCCACCTGCTCGGCAAAAGGAAGCTCGTTGTAGGAGGCTTCGGAGAAGCCGATGGAAAAGGAGTGAAGTTTTTTCCCGGCCAAGGGAGCGGCCAAGGCGGCGATGGCGCTAGAGTCGATGCCGCCGCTCAACAGGATACCGACCTCCACATCGCTGCGGAGCTGGTAGCGAACCGCCTCTTGCAGAAGTTCGCGGGTCTTTTCTGCAGATTCGTCGAAGGTGCCGGCTCCGACGGGATTGTCCTCGATCGGCAGATCCCAAAAATAGTCCGTGCGGCGACCCGCGGGGGACCAGACCAAGGCTTGCCCCGGTTCCAGCTTGCGGACGCCGGCGTAGGCCGTGGAAGGAGCGGGGATGTAACCGAAAGCCAGGTACTTATTGATGGAAGCAGAATCCAGGCCTGGCCGAAGGCCGGGATATTTCAGCAGGGAGCGGAGTTCCGAGGCAAAGATCAATTCGCCCCGGTGATTGGAGAAGTAAAGGGGTTTGATGCCGAGGGGGTCGCGGGCGAGCGTGAGGCGCTTTTCCCGAGCATCCCAAATGGCGAAGGCAAACATACCGTTAAGACGGCGCAGGCAGTCGGGGCCGTCCTCGGCCCAGGACTGGAGGAGAACCTCCGTGTCGGACTGGGTGCGGAAGACGGCACCGCGGGTCTCGAGATCCCGGCGAAGCTCCAGGTAGTTGTAGATTTCACCGTTGAAAACCAGGTGCCAGCGGCCGTCGGCGGAGGACATGGGTTGGGCGCCCCCGGCAAGATCGAGGATACTCAAGCGGCGGTGGCCGAGGCGGATGGCGGCATCGGCATAGGCGCCTTCGGCATCCGGACCGCGGTGGGTCAAAGCGCAGGTCATCGCCGCCAGCGCCTTCTCCGGAGAGTCCGGCTGGTAACGAAGCGTGGTGAAACCGGCGATACCGCACATCGTTTGAGGTTCGAGGACAAGGGACGAGGTTTCAAGCGGCTTGGTGGGTGAGGCGGAAGGTTTAGGTGGAAGGCGACTTGGAAGCATGGGCGCTACAGGCATAGTCGGCGGATGCGCGGCGGAGTTTCCAGGTTGGATCGGTGGGGGTTGGCAGTGTTTGCGGCGGCGGTGGTATTTCCTTTTATGGGGTCTTTTGGGCTGTTGGAACCGGATGAGGGAAGATTTGCCCAGATCGGGAGGGAAATGGCGGCCAACGGAAACTTTCTGGTGCCGCACCTCAATGGGATTGAGCAGTTTTACAAGCCTCCGCTGGTGTACTGGCTGAATGCGGTTTTTTACAAGTTGATGGGGGTTTCGGAGTGGACGGCCCGGTTGCCCTCGGCCCTGGCTTTTTTCGGGGTCATCTGGCTCACCGGATGGATGGGATGGCAGCTAGCGGGTCGGGCCGTGGGATGGTGTGCGGCCTTGATGCTGGCGTCGATGGTGGAGCCGTATGCCCTAGGCCGTCAGATCACTTTGGACATGACGCTGACCTTTTGGATTACGGCGGCGTTGGCCTGTTTGGTGCAAAGGGCGACGGGAACCGGCAAACGCAGGGCGGGTTTCCTTTTCTTTTTGTGCATGGGGCTGGGCTTTTTGGCCAAGGGTCCGATGGCGTGGGTGGTGCCGGGGGTGGCTGGCCTGGCTTGGACCTGGGCCGCGCAAAGGAAGGGCCAGCGTTTGGGGTTGCCTTGGACCCTGGGTTTGGGGCTGACGGTCGGAGTGTCGTTGAGCTGGTTTGTGGCGGTCAGTCTGAAATTTCCGGAGTTATGGGGATATTTTGTGGGTTACGAACTGATGGATCGTTTTACCAGCACCACGCACGGCCGGTCCAAGCCGTGGTGGTTTTTTATTCCGATCGTGCTGGTGGGCACGATTCCTTGGACAGGTTTTCTACCGGGGCTGGCCGCGCGGGCTTGGCACAAGTTCCGTCACGCAGAGTTTACGCCCCCGCAGTGGGCGCTCGGCGCGGCGGTGGTGATTCCGTTTTTGGCGGTGAGCTCGAGTGGTTCCAAGCTGCTGACTTACATTCTGCCGATTTTTCCGCCGCTGGCGCTGGCCTTGGCGTGGTGGCTGAATCGCCTTGGAGGGGAAGGATGGAAAAAAGCCGGTTGGGGTGTGGCCTTGGGTCTTTTGCTGGCCTGGGGACCGGGGCTGGCCTCGGTGCAGTGGTTTTGGGATGAGGCCAAGGAGGCGGCGCCGTCCTTTCCGTATTTGGGGGCGGCCACGGTCTTGGCGCTAGGCCTTTTGATCCACTGGGGAAGCTGGTTGCGCAGGCAAGAGGTGGTTTGGAAAGTAGCTTTGGTGGCGGGTGTGGCGCTGGTGTTGTGGCATGGGGCCTGCCTCCAGATGGGCCGGATTAATGACCTGCTGGGCCGGCAGGCGAGCGTGCGGAGCCTGGCCGAATTGACCCACGAGCATGATCCGGACCGGATTTTTATTTATCGGGCACGGGCGGCGGGCTTTTTGTTCACGCTGGACCGCCGTTGCTGGATCAACCCGGCGGATGCCGACGTGGTGGTTTTTCCCAGCGGCGAGGCCAAGGGAAGGTTTTTTGAAAAGCCAAACGATCTGATTCGGGGGCTAGGGGCCGGGCAAAGGGCGGAGGGAATCACCCTGCGGCATGTTTTTCAATCGGATTTTGATCCGGACCGGTGGCAAGTGGTGGGTCGGGCGGGAAGTTTTCTGCTGGTGCGGGCGTATGGGGAGTGAGTGCCGGTGGAGGGGATCGAACCCACACGCCCTTGCGGGCAACGGATTTTGAGTCCGTCGCGTCTGCCAGTTCCGCCACACCGGCTTCGAACCGAATAGAATCCTCCCAGCGTGGGCTTCCGACAAGGGGTTTTCCCGCGAGGGGAATCAGCTACGATTGGTTATGGCGAAGCGATGGCTACCACCTCTGGCGGCCGCCGGTCTCTTGGGGCTGCTGATTTGGATTCTCAATCCCCCGCAACCAGAAATTTCATCCGAGGAAACCACCTCGAAAAATGGCGAATCCTCCGCGAGGTTTGTCGGCGAACCGCGGGCGACTTCCTCGCAGTCGACCAGCAGAAAATCGCAGACCCCTCCGGTGGCTGACCTTGAGACCGGAGCGGGAAAGGAAATTCCTGGCGAGAAAATTTTGATTTTCCGGGATGAGGCGGCCTACCGGAGGTTTCTTTCGTCGATGCCCGGCGGCGATCTGCTCGGCAAAATTGACAGGCTTCGGGCCATCCGGATCCGGGACGGCGACTGGCTGCGTTCCCAGATCCAGAATTCTGGAACTGTGCAAGCGCCCAACTACTACATCGAGGCACCCCGGGTACCTTTGGATTTCAAGGAGAAGGGAGACGCCCTTTATGAGGGGGTAGGAGCCAAAAGCCTGGAGTTGATGGGGGCGGGCGAGGTGGCTGGGGACTGGGGCAAAGCTGTGGTGGTGGCCGTGATGGATACCGGCCTTTCCGCCCCGACCGCCGGGGGAATGGATGAGGGTCATGGCACGGCGATGGCCTCTTTGATTGGGGGTGCTTCCCGCCCGGCCCGCGGGGCGGCGCCTGGGGCCAAGCTGCTCGACTTTCCGGTGCTGGGGAAAGACGGGATCGGGGACGCATTTTCCCTGGCGGAGGCGATTTTCGAAGCGGTGGATCAAGGTGCCCGCGTGATCAACATGAGCCTGGGATCATCGGGGGACAGTGCGGTGGTGCGTGAGGCGGTGGCCTACGCGCTTTCCAAAAAGGTGGCCTTGGTGGCGGCGGCGGGAAACGAATCGGTGAATCGGGTCAACTATCCCGCCGCTTATGAGGGGGTGGTGGCGGTGGCGTCCGTGGACGCCTCCCGTCAGCACCTTTATTTTTCCAACCGTGGTCCGCAGGTGGCCGTGGCCGCGCCGGGCTATGAGGTGGTGGCGGCCTGGCCGGGACAAAAATACGTCGAGGTGAGTGGAACTTCCGGTGCCACGGCCCTGGTTAGCGGAGTGATCGCCGCTCTCTTGGCTAAGGAGCCGGGGTTGACTGGGGCGCAGGCAGCCCAATTGATCGCAGAATATGCCGACGACATCGGTGGGCCGGGCCGGGATGAGGAGACCGGTCGCGGATTGGTGAACCTGCAGCGGGTGCTGGAGCGGAACGAGCGGGGGATCGTGGATGTGGCGGTGGCGGGCGTAACCCTGCAGGAGGAGGGCAGCCTGGGCCGAGTAACCGCGGGAATACAAAATCGGGGCACGGAGACGGTCAACTCCCCGATTTTAGAGATCACGATCGGGAATGAGCGGAGAAAATTTTATTTCGGGTCGCTGGCGCCCGGGCAGACGGCAGCGGAAAGCCTCCGCTTCGACCTGAAGCAAGCACAGCGGGAGGGAGGGATCGGGGCGGGGGCGGCGGCAAGTGTTCGCGGAGATCAACGGGGTGGGAACGATTTGTGGTCGGGGTATTTTCGAATTTCCAAGGAAAAGTAAGCAGGTAAATTGCGGTCATGGATACCGAGGACATTTCCTATGTGATGCGGTGCATTGTGGTCATCGCCGTGCTCCTGGGGGTGGCTGGCCTGGTGTTTACTTTCAATGTGCTTTTGGAAACGCCGCAGTTTACGAATTTGCTGAGAACGCTGGGCTGGCATTAAAGCTGGGCCGCGCCGGTGTGCGCCTCCCCGGATAACCGTTTTTGGGAGATTTAGCTGGAGGGACGGCGACGCGAGGAGGTGTCCGCAAGGTTTTCCTCGTCCTCGAGTTCCTGACGCCATTTGCGGCTGATGTGGGGCCGAATGAATCCATAGATCAAATAGCCCGTGAAAAGAACCGCCAGCGAGTAGCGGTAGGTCTGCACGATCAGGGCCAGCAGGGCCACGATGAGGAGCATGCGCGGAACCGGTCGCTGGGTTCGCCAATCGATGGTCTTGAAGCTGGGGTAGCGGGCCTTGCTGAACATCATGAAACTGAGGAAGAGGAGCAGGCCGGCGAGGAGGTATTTCCAGTCGCCGATGACCCGGTCGGATTCGTAGTACTGAAGGAGGAGCAGCGTGACGGAGGCGACGAGGCCGGCGGCCGCAGGGATGGGGAAGCCGGTGAAGTCCTTGGCGCGGTTGGCTGGGTCGGGTTGGGCGGTGAGCGAATTAAAACGGGCCAGACGCATGGCCCCGCAGACAAGATAAATGAACGCAATCATCCAGCCGATACGGGCGGGAAGCTCGGCCAGCACGATCTTGAAGACGAGCAAGGCCGGGGCGATGCCGAAGGAAATGACATCGGCAAGGGAATCAAACTCCCGGCCAAAGGCGCTTTCTTGGCCGCCGAGGCGGGCGAGGCGGCCGTCAAGCATGTCGAAAATCAAGGCCCCCAGAATCCAGAGCAGGCTGGTTTCGTAGGGGGCGATCCAGTTGCCGTTTTCCGCCGCCTGCATGAGGCTGCCTTGGATGATCTGGAGAACGGCCATGAAGCCGCAGAATAGGTTTCCCGCCGTCATGAGACTGGGGAGGAGATAAGCCGCACTTTTGGGCGACGGCAGTTTGGCGCGAATTTTTAGGCGGGCCATGTGGCGAGAACGGTTTCGCCTCCTTTCACCCTTTGGCCAACCTGGACCTGAACTGAGCAGGCCGAGGGAACATAAAGATCGGTGCGGGAGCCGAAGCGGATCATCCCGATCCGCTCGCCGCGGTGGACCCAATCCTGCGGATTTTTCCAGGCGACGATGCGGCGGGCAATGAGGCCGGCGATCTGCCGAACCAAGACGGGACCACGGGGGCTTTGCAAAAGCCAGGTCTGGTTTTCATTGCGGAGATCGACTTCGAGATGGCGGGCATCCAGGAACTCTCCGGCGGAGTAATGGGTTTTTGCGATTTGGGCGTCGCAGGGACTGCGGTTGACATGGACATCCAGGACGGAGAGGAAGATGCCCACGCGGCGGAGTTTGCCCAAGCCGAAGCAGGGGTCATCGGACTCATCCACGCAGATCACCTTGCCATCCGCAGGGCTGACCAGAGCGAGGGGGTCTGCCGGCGGGGTGCGGTGGGGGTCGCGGAAGAAGAGGAGGAGGCCTGCCAGCAGGAGGGCGGCCAGACCGGAGGGGATCCACCAGCCGAGCCAGAGACAGGCGCCCAGGAGCACGGCGGCGCCGATCAGGAAGGGTCTTGCTTCGGTCAACGGCATCGTGGATTTTTAGGGGAGAGGCGTTGTTGTTGAAAGCCGTTAACGATGAGGGTTGGGGCTCCGGATACCCGGTCACGTACTCCCGTTCCCTGACTTTTGTCCTGACCCACGATTGCCCGTGGCACTGTTCCTACTGTGGGTTTCGGACCGATGCGGAGGGTCTGTTGTCCGAGGCCAAGCTTGAGAGGCTTTTAGCCGAGGCGGCGGGGCAAGGGGCCAAGGAAGCCCTCCTGATTTCGGGGGAGCGGCCGGACAGCCTGCCCCCCATCCGCGGGGAACTGGAGCGACGGGGGTTTTCCGATTTTTGGGACTTTGCCAACCATGTGGCGGACCGATGTGCAGAGGCCGGATTTTTCCCCCATGGGAACTTTGGCCGGATGGGGGAAGGGGAGTTGGCGCGGATTCGGCCCCATTTCGTCTCCATGGGAATGATGTTGGAGAGTGCCGAGGATCATTTGCAGATGGCACCGGAGAAAAAGGCAGCGGGAAGGGTGGCGGGAATTAAGGCGGCCGGACGGGCTGGAGTTGCATTCACCAGCGGAATTTTGGTGGGGTGGGGTGAGTCCCAAACCTCACGGCTGAAGTCGCTGGAGACATTGGCGGAACTGCATGCCGAACATGGGCAATTGCAGGAGATTTTAATCCAGCGTTACGTACCCAACGAAGGATCCCGTTGGCCGGTGGGGAAAGCACCGACTTTGGCTGAGTATGAGGAGATGATGATGCGGTGGAAGGAGTGGGCGCCCGGAGTCGCCATTCAGATTCCGCCCAACCTGGAGCCGCGCTGGCCAGAGCTTCTGCCTTGGCTCGATGACCTAGGGGGAATTTCCTGGGCCAAGGACGAGGTGAACCCGACGAGTCCTTGGGAAAGAGTTGAATTCTATGTGGAGAAATGCCGAGATGCCGGCCGGGAGTTGGTGGAGCGGCTGCCGATTTATGAATCTCATATCAGCGAACGTTGGCTGGCACCGGCCTGGTTGCCGCGAGGGTTGGCTTTTCGGGCCGAGGTGACGGCATGAAGGATTTCTGGAGGCTGCCGCTGGCTGAATTGACCGAGCGGGCCCGGGAGGCCGTCCAAGCCGTCCACGGGAACACCGTGACCTACGTGGTCAACCGCAACGCCAATTTCACGCGGGTCTGCCAAGTGGGCTGTGCGTTCTGCGGGTTTGGGCGAAGGCCGGGAACGGTCGGTGCCACCTCCGACACGATTGACCAGGTGGTGGCACGGGTGGCTAAGACCCCTTGGGTGACGGAGGTTTGTCTGCAAGGCGGGATCGATCCCAATTTGTCGCCCGATTATTACTTCGACCTGGTGCGGGCGCTGCGCTCCGCGTTCCCGAGGGTGCATCTGCACGCTTTTTCCCCGATGGAAATTGATTCGCTGTGCGAAAAGGCGGGCCAGGAGCCGGAGGAGATGGTGGTGCGGCTGCGGGCGGCCGGGGTGGGCAGCATTCCGGGGACCGCGGCGGAAGTTCTCGTGAACCGGGTGAGGAGAAAGATTTCCCGCAATAAGTTGCCGGCGGAACGTTGGATCCGGGTTGTCCGGGCCGCCCATTTGGCGGGGCTACGCTCCAGCGCAACGATCATGTTCGGGCACGTGGAGACCTGGGATGACATCCGGGCCCACTTCGAAGTGCTGCGCCGGATTCAGGGGGAGACCGGGGGATTCACCGAGTTCGTGCCGTTAGCTTTCGTGCCTTACGAAAACCGGCTTGGGAAAATGCTGGCCCAACGTCATGGGGGCATGGCGCGACTTGAGATGCGAATCCGGCGTCGGGCCCGAAGGTTGTATCCGTTGGCCCGGCTGAGTTTGGGGGACTTAATTCCGAATCTGCAGACCAGCTGGGTGAAGCTGGGGGTGGAAGGGGCGGCCGAATCGCTGGATTGGGGCTGCAATGATTTCGGGGGCACCCTGTATGAGGAATCGATCACGCGTTCGAGCGGGGGAAGGCACGGGGAGCGGCTGGAGCCCGAAGCGATCGAGGCGGCCATCCGTCGGGCTGGGCGGATTCCACGGCGCCGGACCACCCTGTACGGGGTTGTGAAAAACCCGTTTTCGCTCGGAAAAAAGAGTTGTCAGCCGTCCCCGGAAGGGCATTTTGCCCTCTGATTCGACAACGAAACCCAAACCAAGGAGACAGAACCCATCATGGCTAGAAAACCCAATGCAGCATTCATGAAACCCGTCCAGCCGGACGCCGTCCTCGCCGCCATCGTCGGAAGCAAGCCGCTTCCCCGGACCGAGCTAACGAAGAAACTGTGGGCGCACATCAAAAAGAAGGGCCTGCAGGACAAGAAAAACAGGCGGATGATCCACGCGGACGAGTTGCTCAAGCCCCTTTTCGGCGGGAAAAGCTCCGCCAACATGTTTGAGCTGACCAAATACGCCAGTAAACACGTTAAATAAGTCTTTCTTTCCGGGGTAGCGGAACCTGTTCCGCCGCCTTGGCAAGGCGAGCTTGAGATACCCCGTCGGGGCACATCCCCGGCGGGGTATTTTTTTGTCTGGTGATTCGTTAGAATTTCCGTTAGGATTTCTAACTTATGGATCTAACAAAATTGACTGCTAAAGAGTTCGGCCGGATCGTTAAACTTCTGCGCCGAAAAGAAAGCCTTGAGAAGAAACTAGGCCAGGTGGAGCGTTCGGTGGCTAAAGTGGTGGGTGTTGGTGCCTCCATGGTGGCGCGGCGGGCCCGCCGGATTGCATCGGGTCGGAGCCGGATCGGCCGCCGGGGTCGTCCCAAGGGTCGCCGTTCGACCGGGCGCAAATTCGGTCGGCGGGGTGGTTTACGCAACGTCGTCCTCAAGCAGTTGAAGCGGGCTGGAAAGGCCGGGCTTAAGATCAAAGATCTGGCTGGCAAACTGAACATTCAGCGCCAGCGCTTGGATACCTGGTTTTACCAGAACATAAAAAAGGTCCGGGGTTTGAAGAAGGTTGGGCCGGGCCACTACCACCTGCGCGGATAAACGGCGGACGAGGTAGGATTCGAACCTACGAGCGCCTTGCGGCGCCTGCGGTTTTCAAGACCGCCGCGTTCAACCACTCCGCCACTCGTCCCTGCCTTACTCTTTAGAGGAAAGCCGCCCCCATGGCGAGTTCAGGTCCCTTGCGTCTGACCGTGATCGGGGCGGGTTTTTTGGGCCGAGTGGTGGCGGAAGAAGCCCAGCGAGGGGGGTGGCAGGTCTGGCCGGTGGTTCGGTCCCAAGAGTCCGCAGGATCTTTGCAGCCGGACTTTCCCAACGCGGTGGCGGCGGATGCGGTCTTGCCGGAGTTCTGGGATCGGCAGGCACCGGCCTGCGAAGGGATGGTATGGTCGATGGCTCCTTCCCGGGCGAGGCCTGAGGACGACTTCCTAGCCATGCATCGACAGGGAGCGGTGCGGGCTGCCCGGTGGGCTCGCCTCCGCCGAATTCCCTATGTCTACATATCCTCCACCTCGGTTTATGCGGAGGATGGAGGAGCGTGGGTGGATGAAGAAGCTCCCGTGGCGACAAAAGAGGCGCGGTCGCAAGCCATGGTGGAGGCTGAGCAGGCCTGTCGAGAGGCCGGGGGTAGCGTGCTGCGCTGCGCGGGGCTATATGGAAGAGCCCGGGTGTTGAAAACGGACGACGAAGGTCCCGAGCGTTGGCTGAACCTGATCCATGTCGAAGATGCGGCACGGGCGGTCGCGATCGCCCTGAGGAATCCCGGTCTGGTTCTTAATGTCTGTGAAAATGAGCCGAGGCGTCGCGGAAGGCCGGATGGCCAGTGGCCGGAAGGCATGCGGCGAGCCCGACGCAACAAGCGGGTGAGCAATGCCCGGCTGCGAGCCTTGGGATGGAGGACGATGGCGGTTATCCCGGACGAGAACTTAAAGCCGGCTTAAGTCAGAGATTCCAACCGCGCGAAAGAACCAGATTGGTTCCGGTCACCGAGTCGGCTTCCGGAGAAAGCAGGTAACGAACCGCGCAATAAATTTCGCCAAAGGTTACGGCCCTTCCCCCGGGTAGGGAGCGGGGCGGGGGGAGGTCGATGCTGTTTTCCAGGTAACCCGGCGAAATGCAGTTCACGGTGATTCGGCGGGGGGCCAGTTGGGCGGCAAAGGAACGGGTGAGTAAAAGAACCCCCACTTTGCCGACATGATAGCCCGGGGCCATTTTTCGGGCGGTCAGCCTTTCGCAGGCCGAATCGCCAAGATTCACGATCCTGCCGCCGGATTTTGGAAAAAGTGACAACGCCGCCTGGGTGCAAAGAAACGTGGCGGTGGCCGTGCTCTCCAGCCCCTGCTGCCAGTCGCTCGCCCGGGAACCTAGCCATGGCACCGGTTGATAGGTGCCGGCGTTGTTGATGAGGACGTCGAGACGGCCGAACTTTTGGCGAATCTTCCGAAAGAGGCTTTCGACCTGCGCAGGCCGAGCCAGATCGGCACCCAACGCCTCGGCCAGGCCTCCTTCGCGGCGGATAGTTTGGACAAGGGATACCGCGCGGCTGCGACCGCTGCGGTAGTGAATGACCACCGCATAGCCATCCCGGGCCAACTCCGTGGCGAGGAAGGCCCCGAGGCCGCGGGAGGCTCCGGTAATGAGGGCGACGGGGCGGGAAGATCTCATGACAGCACGCCCAGGGTGCGCGCCACGGCCCGGACTTTGGGAATTTCGTGGGTCCGGAGAAGATCCGTTTTGCCCAGAATGGCGAGTACGGCAAAGAGGGCTTCGGCGGAACGCACCTCGTCGGCGAAAAATTCAAAGGCGTGGGGCAGGGCTTGGCAAACGGGCCAGCCCAAGGTGCGGAGTCGAAAAGAATGGAGAAAAGTCTCCGCTTGGTAACGGATCCGGGCGGCACTGTCCTGCAGATTGCGGTAGTAGAATCCCAAGCCCGGGTCGATCCAAATGGCTTGAACCCCGAGGGCGACGGCACGCTCGGTCTCTTGGTGAAAATAGTCCCGCAAGGCGGCGGCATGATCGGGGGAGCGGGCGAAGTCGCCAACCTCCCGAACATTGCTGCCTTGGACATAACAGAGAATGAGGCCGGCCCCGTGGTCTGCGACCATCCGGTAGACTTCCTCGGAGGGGTTGGCTCCCGTGAGATTGAGGACAGCGGCGCCGGCCTCGAGGCAGGCCCGGGCGGTGGCAGGCTGGTAGGTTTCCACCGACAAAAGAAAACCCTGCGGAGCGAGTTCGCGCAGGACGGGGAGCAGGGTGCGCGTCTGGGTCTCCGCATCCACGCGGGCGGCATGCGCGAGGGAGGATTCGGCGCCGAGATCGACAAGCTGGGCGCCCTCCGCACGGAGGCGATGGATACGCTCGATGGCGGATTCGGCGGAGAGCACGACGCTTTCCCGGTACCAGGAATCGGCACTGAAGTTGACAACCCCCATGAGGTGAGGGCGATCCGCGGAGCGGAAGGGAACGCCTTTAATGGAAAAGTCCCGGACGCAGGCGGAAAGATCTCCGCGGAAATCGCGAGCCAGGCTGGCCAAAGATTCCAAGGAAAGCATACCCCAACTCTAGAAGTTTTGGCGGGGGCGAGCGATAGCCGGGATCGACGGGGTGGGGGGTCTGACCCCATGGTTTGGCCATGGCGGGAAAGTTGATGACGCAGGCAGAATTGATGGCCTGGGAGCAGAAGGCCCGCAAATGGGTGTTCGCGGGCCTGATTGGCCTGGTGACGGGAATTTTCGGATTCGGCCTGCTCACCCTGGAGATCAGCTACCGGATGTTAAAACAGGCGCCGGTGATGACGGAGGCGTTCCTCCGGATCTCCGCGGATCCGCGTGTCCGCCAAGCGCTCGGAGAGCCGATCCGGATGGGTTGGGCCGTCACCGGGGAGTTGGAGGACCTACCCGATCAAGGGACGGCCCGGATGGACTTCACCCTGCGGGGCCCGCAAGGAGCGGCAACGGTTAAAATGCGGGCGGAGAAAAGCCCGACTGGGACATGGCGTTTCCTCTTGTTGGAGGTCAAGCCGCCGCACGCCGCAGAAATCTCGTGCGCAGACGGCTGAGCTAGTTCTGGGAGCCGCCTTTGGCCGCTTCGACGGGCATCGCCTCGGCGACCGCTTCCTTGCTTTCCACAATGGTTTCCAGAGCGGCGTCCAACCGATCCAGCCCGTGTTTAAGGATGATGGTCTGAATATGGCTGAGGTAGTGGGGATCCGGGCAGTAGCCAGCCGAAAGGATCTGCGAAACAAATTTCACGCCAGACTTCTCGCCGATGTGGCGGCTGTATCGGCTGTTGGTAAGGAGAAAGTCGCGGTACCCCTGGAAGCCGGCGGCCAAGTTAGGGTAGGCGCGAAAATCGGCGGTGGTTTCCATGCCTTGGTCACGGGTGGGCATATTGAGGGCACGCGGGCCGGTCCAACTGTCGAAGGCCTTCATCCCAAAATAATTGTTATATTCCTTGGCAAGGATGCTGTTGCCGTAGCCAGATTCAAATATGGCCATGGCGATGACAGCCGAGGCGGGAATCTGGGTGGTCGTTTGGATCATCATGGCCTCCGGAATAGCGGACTCCAGAAAGCGGCGTTGGCGACCTTGGGCGGATTCGAGGATTTTGGAAATGCGAGTCGCCAGACCGAGGACGTCGGTAGTGGCGGAGTTTTGAGAGGCAATGAGGCGGGCGATCTGGAGATCACGTTCTTCCAGCTCGCGGCGCTGGGCAAGGCGGTCTTGGAGGGATTGCCATTTTTCCTCAAGGTAGCTTTTGGAAAGGGCGGCGGAAAACCGGGTGACGCCGACCAGGGAAATGACGGCCACGGCAAAGAGCACCAACCAAAGCATGTTGGAAACGACAAGCGTTCCAAAAAGACCGAGCCGAAAAGGTGCTTTTTTGTGGAAAGTCTTTTTGGCCACCGCTTGGGTCAGATCGA
>Ga0194130_10002755_pt1 | contig 24797 bp, 28 predicted proteins | sample TA2KigsurfametaG_FD_160084 | JGI IMG/M metagenome (GOLD analysis project Ga0194130, IMG submission 160084) | Freshwater microbial communities from Lake Tanganyika, Tanzania - TA2015050 Kigoma 12 surface | ecosystem: Environmental > Aquatic > Freshwater > Lake | place: Tanzania: Lake Tanganyika... | reverse complement strand
CCGCGGCCGCGAAGTTCGAGGTCGTTGGTTTCGTCGACGACGCGCCACAGAAGACGGGGTCGCTACTCAACGGCGTCTATGTGTACGGCCGGATCAGCGACCTTCCGAAGATCGCCCGCGAGCTCTCCGTGACCGAGGTCGTCATCGCCATTGCCGACGCCAAGGGGTCGCTCGTTCGGTCGATCGTCGAGATGGCCGCCAGCGTCGGCGCCACCACCCGCACCGTCCCCTCGCTCAACGACCTCGTCTCGGGGCGTGTCCAGGTCTCGCAGCTTCGGCCTGTTGAGATCGAAGACCTCCTGCGACGTGACGCCATCTCCACCGACCTCTCTGGCGTACGACGCGTTGTGAGCGAGCGGGTCGTGCTGGTCACCGGGGCGGGCGGGTCGATCGGCTCGGAGATTTGTCGACAGGTCGCCGCCCTCGAGCCTTCCCTACTCGTGCCGTGCTGGTGAAAGCCTCATTCAGCGTGCGCACGCCGCTTGTCGCTCGAACTCCGCCAGCAGCGCGTGATAGTCGGGGTTCACTTCGGTCGTGACCGTTTGTACTTAAGCCGAATAGTCGACGTGCGTAACCGACGGAGTGTCCGACGTCGGCACATTCAGGAGCTCTAGCCAGTTCCCAGAGCTTCAGCTTGTCGGAGGTCATGGAAACCTGCCGCGCCTTCCTCACCGGCGTCACCTAGAGAATGTACGGTGAATCGGTGTCCTGCCCGAATTAGTCACTGCTTGCTTCGCATCGTCAGCGACTGCAGGACTGCTCATCTCAGGCTGAACCGGGTCATGGAGTGCGGAGCACGCTCTCGAGTGCCTGAACCACCCTCGACGCCGCCATGCCATCCCAGCGCTCCGGGACACTCCCGGACTTCCAGTTGCCCGAGCGAACCCGCGCCAACGCGGGTCCAAGAGTACGCGGGTCTGTCCCAATCAACTCATTCGTTCCGAGAGTCACGGTCTCGGGGCGCTCAGTGTTATCTCGCAAGGTCAGGCAGGGCACACCCAGCACAGTGGTCTCCTCAGTGACACCGCCGGAGTCGGTAATCACGGCCTTGGAATGCTTCACAAGATAGTTGAACTCCTGATACCCAAGCGGATCCACGAACTTGAAGTGTGCCGCTCCAAGACTCGCGGACTGCAGCATCGACTTCGTCCTGGGATGCACGGGAAAGATGACATCCATACCCTGCGTCCCCTCAGCAATCGCCGCCAAGAGCTTTTGCAGCTTCTCCGGGTCATCCACGTTCGCGGGGCGATGCAACGTCACCACAAAATACGACTTCGGCGCGAGTGCCATCGACGTCCAGAACTCCGGCGGACGCAGATGAGGCAGCTGGGCCATGAGCGTGTCAATCATCACGTTCCCCGTGAAGAAGATGCGCTGGGGTGCGACTCCCTGAGCCAAGAGATTATCACCGGCGCTGACACTCGTGGTGAAGAACCAATTCGTGATCGCATCAGTGACGACGCGATTAACCTCTTCCGGCATCGTCCAATCCCCAGACCGCAAACCACCCTCGACATGAGCTACCGGGATGCCTGCCTTTCGTGCAACAATGGCGCAGGCCATCGTGGACGTGACGTCGCCGACCACGAGGCAAACGTCGCTCGGCGCCGCCTCGAGCACCTTCTCGTACCCAAGCATGATCTGTCCGGTCTGGAAGGCCTGACTGCCTGAGCCCACGGCGAGATTGATATAGGGGTCAGGGATGCCCAGCTGTTCGAAGAAGTTACCAGACATCGACCGGTCATAGTGCTGACCCGTATGAATCAGCCGATACCGGAGCGCTGAGCCCTCCGCACGGACACGGTCGAGTTCCTTGATGATCGGATTGATCTTGATGAAGTTCGGACGCGCGCCGGCGATGATGTCAACGAGTTTGATCAAGCGAAGTCCTGACCGGAAAAGGTGCGCACTAGAAGATGGTGTAGATAAAGGGAGCCAGCGCCGAGCCCTGCGCAAAGACCAACAACGCACCCACCAACACCATCACAATGATGATCGGGGCCAACCACCACTTCTTTCGCACGCTAAGAAAGTCCCAGAACTCGCGCACGAGTCCGCGCTTCTTTGTCGCCATTGATGTATTTCCCCGTCAGAACTGACGTGTAAGGTCGCTGCGCTGCGCGTCCTCGGGACGCGACCGCCAGTACGTGGCCCCGGGTTGCCCCCGCAGCGGCCGCTTACCAAACATTCCCATCACGACCGCAATCGGCGTAACAAGCGCGAAGTAGACCACGCCCATGAATATGGGCGTGGTCACCTTGGAAATCAGGTGCGCCAGCCCCATCCACGCCCGCTGCACCGGCCCAAGGTGGGACGGCACCGACACGCCGAGTACGAGTAGAACACCAGCCAGCGACCCAAAGACCGTCGCCAGTCGCTGATGCTGCTGCCACCACACAATCGCGCCGAGCACGCCAAAGGCGACGCCCACCGTGAACGCAAACTTGCGGCCCTCGGCCGCCGTCAATCGGGTTGGAACTCGGTCCGCCAATCTCCCTCCTCCTGCCACTCGGGCTGCGTCTCCTTCGAGAGCAGGTACGGCCCGAGCACGAGATAGTCGATGTGCGTCCGCATGAAGCAGCGGTACGCATCCCGCGGGGTCATGACAATTGGCTCACCGCGCGCGTTGAACGAGGTGTTCACGAGCAGTGCGCACCCGGTAACTCCGCCAGCAGTGCGTGATAGTCTGGATTCACCTCGGCCGTCACGGTCTGCACGCGGGCCGAGTAGTCGATGTGGGTCACCGCCGGGATGTCCGACTTCGGCACGTTCAGAAGTTCCAGCCCCTGGAGCTTCCGCTGCTCAGCCGTCATGTGGACCTGGCGCTCCTTCTTTATCGGGGCCACCAAGAGCATGTACGGCGAGTCGGTGTTGAGTTCGAAGTAGTCGCTCACCCGCTCGCGAAGCACACTCGGCGCAAAGGGACGAAACCCCTCACGGAACTTAATCTTGATGTTCATGTCGGCCTGCATCTTCGGGCTCCGCGGGTCGCCGAGGATGCTTCGGCAACCCAGTGAGCGGGGGCCGAATTCCATGCGGCCATTCACCAGCCGATGCTATTCGCCTCCGCCCTCGCGCTCCTCCATGGTTCGATTCGCTCCGCCGAACCACCCGCGGAGGCGACGAACATCGCCCTTGGCCTGACCGAGGAGGCTCTCGAACTCCAAGTACGCCGGATCCAAATCCTGTCGGCCGCGTCGCATGAACTGACGTGTCATCGCGATCGCGATGGCCACGAGTATGCCAAGCAGAAATCCGACTACGGCCCTCAATGCAACTTTTCGGGAGGCTGGCTGAACCGACCCGATCGGAGAGTCGATGGTCTGCAGGATGGGCGTCTCCCTCATGCCATCCATTCGGGCCTGCTCCTGAGCGGCGAGCAGGGTGGCGTATAACTGCTGTTGCGCCGATACGATCCGCTGGAGTCGATCGTGTTCGAAGGTCAACTCCGGTGAGCTTCGGAAGTCACGATTGTTCCGAAGAAACCTCTCCAACGCGTCCTCCGCTACTCCCAAATCGCGTAGCACATCGGCCAGTCGACCTCCCACGAATCGCCCCTCTTCACGGGCGCGGCGCTGGCGCACCTCCAGATTGTAGTCATTTAAGAGTTCCAAGAGCCGCTCCGCCACCTGTTCGGCGAGATTTCCGTCCTTCATGGTAACGGTCAGTTCGATAACTCCCGTCTCCCTCCGGACACTCGTCGCAATCGAAGACCGCAAGCTATCGGCCCCTCTTCGCCAGACGGGCGTTGTCGGATCGTCCTTTTCACTGAGCTTCCAATACTCGATGAGAGTTAACGGTTGCGATTGTCCGGTTGGCGACTTCATCTGATACTGCGATTCGACCGCACGACGGAGGATGTTCCGCGTGCGGAGCAAGTCCTCGTAAAACTGAGGCGACTGACCCGACCTCTCGCTGCCGAGGCTCACACCGAACTGTTTGGCAAGGGCCGCAGCGCCATCAAGCCCGCGGCTCTCCCCTGTCTGCGGCACAAATGAGGATGTCGCGACGTACGTTCGCTGTGAAGTGAGCGCTCGCACCCCGAATAGCAATCCCAACAGCACCGGCAATATTACGACCGTCCTCCAGTTACGGAGAAGAGCGTTAAGAATCTCGATGAAGGGGATCTCATCGTTCGCAGGGAGCGCTGCTGGGGTGGTTCCGATTTCGGTCGTCATTTTTTTCCGGTATTTTCGTGGGATTGCGACTGCGAGCAAGCGCGGCGTTTGGTTGTACCGAGTGCTTCCAGATTCTCATGTTGCCATCAATGCTGAGCGGCACGATGCACCACGGCAGTGCACCTAGGCGGGCCCTTCGAATGCGAGAATCAGCAGCCGCAATCTATTTTGCGAGGATCTTTAGCCGCCAAACAACTTTCGAAGCGTCGCGAAAATGATTTGCAGATCACCAAGCACGTTGTGAGACGCAACATACTCACGGTAATGCCTGAGCTTGGCCGGCAGGATCTCCTCGCAGTAGCAACGATGCGGGTCAGCGGAATTCTCGAGCAAGGCGCTCTCATCCCGATATTCAAGCGATGCACGATCCGTGATGCCCGGCCTGACCGACAGCACGACCCTTCGGTCCTCCTCGGAAAAGTGCGCCACGTACTCTGGCACCTCGGGACGGGGACCGACGAGGCTCATATCCCCGTGCAGAACGTCAATGAGTTGCGGCAGCTCGTCAAGCTTGTACCGGCGCAAGAACGATCCAGACCGCGTGATACGCGGGTCCGCACCGACGGTGAGAGAGGGACCATCAGGCAGGGGACTGAACCGCATCGTCCGAAACTTGTGAATCCGAAATGTTCGACCGTGACGGCCCACGCGGTTCTGCCGGAAGAAGACAGGCCCCGGGGAATCGAATGCGACCACCGCAGCGATGGCAAACAAAAGCGGTCCCAGTACAATCAGACCGACAAACGAACAGACGATGTCGAGCGCCCGCTTTGTCATTACACGAGCGCGGACCGCACGCCATCGATGACATGCTGTACATCCTCATCCGTCATCTTACTGTAGATAGGCAGGGAAATCATGCGTTCGTACGCTTTCTGACTCTCAGGAAAGGATTCTTGGCGCAACCCGAAGGTGTCACGCCAGTAGGGCTGGAGGTGCAGCGGGATGTAGTGCACGCTACATCCGACGCCCGCCGAATAGAGTTTCTCGATAAAGGCATCCCGGGAAATCGCCACATCGCCGAGCCGCACCACGTACAGGTGCCAGGCATGGAGATCGCCGGCAGGTGCGTCCGCAGGCAGAACCAGCGGGAGGTCGGCGAACTCAGACTGAAATGCCTTGGCAATCTTTTCGCGTCGGACGCGAAACGCTTCCGCCTTGCGCAACTGGTGGATTCCCAACGCCGCAGCAATGTCGGTGAGGTTGTACTTGAACCCAGGAGCGACCACCTCGTAGTACCAGCTGGGCACCTTCGCCGTGAAGCGGTCGAAGGCATCCCGGTTGATGCCGTGCAGGCGCATGGTGCGCGCGCGCGACGCAAGGGAGGGATTGCGTGTCACGAGCATGCCTCCCTCCCCCGTCGTCATGGTCTTGTTGGCGTAGAAGCTGAAGACCGTGATGTCACTATTTAGCGTGCCGATCAAGCGGCCCTGCATCGTGGTCGGAAAGGCATGCGCGGCATCCTCGACGACGGCGAGGCTATGCTCGCGGGCGATCTGGGCGATTGCCGCCATGTCAGCGGCGAGGCCGGCATAGTGCACTGGAAGCAGCACCTTGGTACGCGGTGTCACGGCCGCGCGCATGGCGTCGACATCGATGTTAAGCGTGTCCGCCTTGACGTCGACGAATACGGGCGTGGCCCCAAGGTACCGCACAACTTCGGCTGTGGCCGTGAAGGTGTGCGTCGTGGTTATTACTTCGTCGCCGGGCCCGACACCGAGTGCTTCGAGAGCGAGATGCAGGCCTGCGGTGGCGGAATTGACGGCGACGCATTCGACATCGCCGCCTAAGTATGCCGTAAAGTCCTGCTCGAACTGACGGGCCTTGGGACCGGTGGTCACCCATCCTGAGCGTAGCGAGTCGATGACTTCGGCGATTTCTTCTTCACCGATCTCGGGAGCGGCGAAGGGCAAAAACTTGCGACCAGAGGCAGGCATCAGCGGGTTCCCACCGGCGGAGTGAGGGGCAAAACGAATTCTATGCAGCGCCGGCCGGCGCTGGACTGAACGGTCACTCGACGCGCTCCATTGCTCGGGTGGCGGCGCGCAATGCCTCGATGACGGTTGTCACTTGGGCGTCTGTCATAGCCGGGCCGATTGGTAGGCTCAGCACAGTGTCTGCCGTCTTCTCCGCGATGGGAAATGCCCCACGCGTGTAGCCAAGTCCCGCGTAGGCGCGCTGCAGATGCGGTGGAATGGGATAGTGAATCAGCGTTTCGACACCAGCGGCCGTGAGCGCCTCACGCATTTCATCGCGCTGCGGATGGCGCACCGGGAAGAGATGCCACGATGACTCGGAGTCTGTTGTCACCTTCGGCAGCACTAGCCCAGTGCCAACGAGTTCGCACTGATAGCGCTCGGCAATCTCGCGTCGGCGGGAATTCCACGACTCCAGATGACCGAGCTTCACGCGCAGGATTGCCGCTTGGATGGGATCCAATCGGCTGTTGAAGCCCTGCTCATCGTGTACGTAGCGCACCGACGAACCATAGTTGCGGAGCTTGCGCAGGCGGGCGGCGAGATTGGCGTCGTTGGTGGTCACAGCGCCGGCATCACCGAACGCGCCGAGGTTCTTGCCCGGGTAGAAGCTCCACGACGCCGCCGAACCGTGCGCGCCGATGCGTCGCCCGTGGTACAGCGAACCGTGGGCTTGCGCGGCGTCTTCAACTACCGAGATGCCATGCCGGTCTGCCAGAGCGAGTATGGCATCGAGGTCCGCCGAGATGCCGTACAGGTGCACGGGGACGATTGCGCGGCAGCGCGGCGTGATGGCCTCGGCGAGGAGCGCTGGGTCGAGCTGGTAGGTGTCGGCGCAAACTTCGACGGGCACGGGCACCGCGCCGCATTGAGTGACCGCCAGCCAGGTCGCCACGAACGTGTGCGTGGGGACGATGACTTCGTCGCCCGGCTGAACGCCGGTAGCGAGCAAAGCGAGCTGCAACGCCTCTAGACCGTTTGACACCGCGATGCAATGTGCGGCGTCCACGTAGGACGCGAACTCGAGCTCGAATGCCTCGACTTCTGGGCCGCCGATGTACCATCCGCTCGACAACACGCGGCTAACGGCAGCATCGATGTCGGGCTTGAGCGAGGTGTACGATGCCCTCAGGTCGAGAAACGGAACGGTCATCTTGGGGCGGCCGCGGCCAGAAAGTCGTCGTAGTTACGGAAGTAGTCTGCTTCGTCGTAGGGCTCGGATGCGATCACCAAGCACACGGTGCCCGGCTGGAAGCCCGTCAGATTGCGCCAAATCATCGGGGACACGTACAGGCCGACGTCTGGGACATCGAGGCGGAAGGTCCGGCGCTGTTGCCCGTCGTCCACTTCGACGTCGACGGCACCGGCTACGGCGACCACCAGTTGCTCAAGTTTGCGGTGGCCATGAGCGCCTCGGAACTGCCCTTTCGGCACCTCATAAAGATAGTAGACGCGCCGAATCTCGAATGGTAGCAAAGGCCCTGGTTGAACGAAGCTAAGGCTCCCGCGCCCATCGCTGAGGCGCGGGAGGCGAACAAGCTTGCAGTTCGACACATCAGCCATCGCTGCAGTCCTCGGCCCAACGAAGGTGGCGCGCGGGATTCCCAACTACGACGCTGCGCGGAGCAACGTCGCGCGTCACGACCGCACCCGCACCGACGAGCGCTCCGGCGCCAATCGTCACACCCGGCAGAACCACCGCGCCTGCCCCGAGCGACGCACCGGCGCAGATGCGCGTCTGGGCGAAGGCCTCCGGCCGCACGCGACTGCGCGGAAAGGGATCGTTGGTGAAGGTCACGTTCGGGCCGATGAACACGTCATCCTCGACGCGCAGGCCGTCCCAGAGCTGCACGCCGGACTTGACTGTCACGCGGTCGCCAATCTGCACGTCTGCTTCAATCAAGGTTTGCGCGCAGATGTTGCAGTCGGCGCCAATCGTTGCCCCCTTGAGGATGACCACAAATTGCCACACGCGCGTGCGCTCTCCGATTGTACAGTCGGCGACGTCAGCAAGCGAGTGTATGAAAGCAGAGTCGGATAGGCTCATGTAATCAAGATGGCTGTTCCATCAAGTCTAGCAACGGGCGAAACACCGCTTCACGGGAATACCGTTCATAAGCAACGGCGCGCCCGCGCTTCCCGATACTATTGCGCTGCGCCTCGTCGGTGACCGCTAGCTTCACGATTGCCGCAGCTAGGGCCGTGCCGTCCTCGGCCGGCAGCACCTCGCCAGCTTGGGCGGCATCCACGATTCGGCCCGCTTCGCAGGACCCACTCACTAGAATGGGCGCACCGCTAGCCAGGTAGTCGAAGAACTTATTCGGCAAGTTCAGGTCGTAGAACGTGCCCTTTAGGATCGGTAACAAGAAGCAGTCAGCGGCGCTAAGGAGTTCCGGGGTTTCGGAGCGCGGCACGAGGCCGAGGAATTGCACATTCCTCAGTCCGACCTGGGAGGCGCGCTCCTGCAAGGAAGCCTTGACGTCCCCTTCGCCGACAAGCACGAAGACAATTCGATCGTCGTCGCGCAACGCGATAGCCGCCTCGATAATGGTGTGCAAGGAGTTGTATGCACCGTGTGCGCCGATGTACATGCATACAAGCTTCCCCGAGGCGTTCCAACTGCTTCGAAGGCGGTTCCGCTTGCTCGCGAGGAAGTCACGCTCTCGAAATAGCGACAGGTCGACGCCATTGGTGACGACGCGCAGCTTTGACTCCGGCACACCCTTGGCCGAAATGTTGTTACGAATTCCGTCGGAGAGGCAAAGAATCTTCGAGGACTGCTGATAGGTCAACCACTCAAGCTTCCGCGCAAAAGCAATGAGAACCCGTGACCGCAACACCCCCACCTCAATTGCCGCATCAGGCCAGACGTCGGTGACCTCAAAGAACAGCCGTGAACCCCATAGCCTTGATAGCAGCGCGCCAAGGAAACCGACGGTCAGCGGCGTCGAGACGGCGTAAATCACGTCAGGCCTGCGCAAACTTAGCGCCTTGAGCCCAGCCGAGAAGAAAAACGTGAAGAAGTACCAGTAGCGCCTGAGGTAGCTCCCTCGAATATCGGCGAACGTGTATACGTAGACGGCGCTCAGGTAACCGCCAGTGTCAAAGCGCTCGGGGCCGAGCAGCCTGTCCTTGATACGCGCTTCTTTGTAGTTGACTGGGCTCGTGACGACTTCGACTTCATAACCTTGGCTCGCCATCTGGCGAGCCAAGGCATACCAGCGATCTGACCCGGGATCGCCTGGACCATCGAAAAACTGTACTAGGAATAGGACACGCATGCGTTGCTGGATACCGTTCCTGTGTTCGCAGCCTCCAGAAGCAGCGCTGCCGTAGTCGTCCTTCTTACTGCCTCGGCCGCTTTTGTGCATGGACGCGCGCCAGTACGGCCTCGAGTGCGTCCTGATCGTAATAAGTTGACGAGAAATCACCCCTAGTGAAGGCTCGCGAATCAAGGTCGAGCGTGCTACCACGTACCTCGCCGGGGTTTCCGAGTACGATTCCGTAATCCGGCACAGAGCGGTTCACGAGCGCCCCCGCTCCGATCAGACATCCCTTTCCGATCGTGACACCGGGGAGGATTACGGCGCCCGCAGCAATGAAGCTGAACGCGCCGATCTTGACCGGTCCGCGAGTGTAGCAAGCCCGCTCGGAGTTGTGTACATGCACGAAGCGACGACCAAGCAGGCGCACTGCACGCTCACTTCCGTGAGAGAAGATGCCGACCCAAGCACCGATTTGCGCTCCGTCGCCAATCTCGATGCCCTCGGTCGCGTCAATGATGCTATGGTGCCACACCCAAACATCCTCGCCGATTGAGAGTCGGTGCGGGGACATGATTACCGCGCTACTACTAAGCCGGGTGTACTTGCGGAACCTCCCCGTCGGCGCGTCTACAAAGCCATAGATCATGCGAGGGGTGTGCAGGCGCGCCAGCCAACGAGCTACCGCGGACATAGGGCGCCCGAGTGCCGACCGATACAAGCGTTCGGCCATCCTCACGGAGCGGCAACCGGCACGAGCAGAACCGCCTCCCCTTCGACAAGCAGTGCGCCGTCCTGATTCCGGCATTCCGTACGCATCGTGACGATTGGCTTGTCTTCGCGAACCGCGATGACCGTCACCAGCACGGTGACAGTGTCCCCGATGAAGGTGGGCGCCTTGAATTGCATCGTCTGCTGAAGGTACACCGCTCCCGGCCCTGGAAGGCGCGTCCCGAGGACTGCCGAAATCAGCCCGCCGCAGAGCATGCCGTGTGCGATCGGCCTTCCAAACCGCGTGGTCGCCGCGAAGGTCGCGTCAAGGTGCACGGGATTCCGGTCCCCGGTGATTTCCGCGAATGCCTCGACATCAGCGGCCGACACCGTCCGAGTAAGCTTTGCGTGTTCACCGACTTGGATGCGCAGACTCGACATGGATTAGACTAGGGTAGTGCGGGCGGGGCCTGCATCGTTGTCCCCGACGCCGCCATCGCGCCGTGGCATTGTAGGCAAAAGCACCAACACCACACCTACACCAGCGGAGAGGATCGCAGTGGTCAACGGGAGATTGAGAAAGACGAAGGACAGGCTCACGACGACCGTGAATCGCACGCTCGACGAGAGCCCCTCAACTGCGCTCTCCAGCATCTTCAGGAGCAGCACGCAGATGACAGGGAAAAACAACACGCTAACCGCGCCGAAGTTTAGGTAGCCATCAGTGAAGAGCCCATTGTTTGCACGCCCTCCATACTCGCCGCGGTCGTATTCGCCCACCAAGAACTGTACGTTGTCAGCGTACGGGGACTCAAAGAAGAACTTGAGGATCGACTGCGTGAGCTGGACGAACTCGCGACCCTGAAAGTAGTCATAGTACACCCAATGCAGGTGCGCTGGAATCGCGAAGACCCGATAAATCGAGAAGGTCCCAAGGAAGATCGTTCCGAACGCCACCCGCTCCACGACTGCCAGCATGACGACGGCGGCGAGCACGGCCGTAACCTTCCTGTTGAACCTCGGCGGTTCCCCGAGGAACGCGGAAGCGAGCCCAAAGATCAAAAGGAATATAACCTGCTTGGTTCCCGAGATGCCGAAATTGAAAAGAATCACGACGCTTACGGCTGCGGCTATGAGGTACCATCGACGGCGCAGGTAGTAGGCCAGTAGAATTGGCAGGACGTTGTCTGCGAATGTGCCAAGATAGCCAAGGATCGGCGGAACAGCGAATCCGCGTGCCTCCACTCGAATGTCGTAGACTTCCATCAGCCCGAAGTGTAGGCGAAATCCGGTGAAGCGCCACGATGTGTACAGTACGGTCGCCGATAGCAGGCTCGCGGCGATGAGATGTGGAACCTCCGAGACCAGCACCCGACGGAAAATGCGAATAGATGGTAGATGTATGACGGCCAACAGGAAGATCAGCCAATACACGAACATCAACAGCACGTAAGCTGCAGGATATCTTGGGTCGTTCGCAACCAGCGTGGTAGTTGGCACTAGCGAAATCAGCGAAAGCAACGCCGCGAACTGCGCAGACAGGCGCTCCGAACGAATGACACGCACAAGCAGGGGAAGTAGCGCCAGGAAGAACGTCCACGAAGTGAGCATCTGCTCCGCCGACGGTTCCCCCCTGAAGCCCCAGTATGCGAACGGTCCTGCGACCAGGTAAGTGTAGCCCAAGTCGACGATTAGCCGGTACGCGATGAGGCTGAGGCCAACGCGAATCACCGAGGCTCCGCGCACCGAGCATCGACTCCACCCGCTAAGAGTCCGAAATACGGTCGCCGCCGCCGTGGCCGGATGACCACGCACCGGCGTCGCAGGGTCAAACACGCGTGATGCGCGACCGCGCCCAACGTACCAACCAATCAAGTCGGCGCCAGAGCGAATCCGAATTCGGATAGTCGGCGAACGTCTTGTTCGGCGCCTTCATGATCGACTCGAAATCCTCCTCGGTCAGTCCAAGCTTCTTTAGCACATAAACGCGGTCCTGCTCAAGAAGGGAGGCGGGTGCTGGCGGAGAGCTCAGATCACGCAACGCCTCGTCCCGGGAAATCTGCCCGGAACACACGAGGGCGGAATTGTACGAACGACGAAGGTCGTAGCCGAATTTCTTCGGCAGGTAGTACGCGTGGAAGAAGCGAGTAAAGATCGACTCGTAGTGCTTGCCGCCGTAGTCGCGCCAGCCGAGCTCATCCATCAGCAACTGCTTCGCCTCAGCCTTATTGAAGGTGACGTAATTGAGAATTGGCACCCACCGGATACCGCGGAAGAGCAGGTAGTGGGCATAGTCATACGTCGTGAGATATGGATACGACTTCATGGGCACACGCCCAAACCTCCGATGGATTCCGCGGATCAGACGCGAGTCCTTTGATCCGTAAATCCACGACTCCGGCATGATTGACTCCGTCACCACGTTGTTGCCACCAATGATGTACTTTATGCCCATCTTCGCGGCGGTACGGACCAACACGGCCCAAATCGCATGGTCGGTTGGAATCTCGATGTTCGAGATTGACGATCTCAAAAAGGCCGTCTGGATATCACGGAACTCCCGCCAATCGAGCACGTGGGTGGCGAGGTCGATGCTCAACGGCTTCACGATGCGCTCGACATTATCGACGGCGAGCTCCGTATTCCAGCCGTTGTCAAGGTGAACTGCAATCGCGCGAAGGCCGAAGCGCTTCGCGACAAGGTAGGCGACGTACGAGCTGTCCACTCCGCCACTCAGGCCGATTAGAACATCGTAATCCTTGCCCTTTCCCGCTGCCTTCATGTCATCGACTAACCGATTGAGCCGCTCGGCGCCGGCCGCATTCGCATAGAGTTCCTTCGTTCGCTGCTCGTCGTAGGTGCGGCATAGGCTGCAGCGCCCGTCGGGAAAAAACACGATGTCAGGAACGGTCTCGTCCATGACACACCTAGTGCAGATGCGATTATTCGAGGTCAGCCCTGTCAAGTGGCACGAAAGTTGTGAGTGGTGGAATCGAGCATTTCGAAATCCACGCGGTCGACGTAGCTGATGAGGACGGCCTGGTGGACGCCATGGAAAATAAACATTGATCCTGCGCCCGCCGCCGATGCGCCGGCCCGCAGAGCCGCAGCAAGGTCGGCAGGCGTATCAGCACCTCCTACGGCCATCACCGGTACCTCGACGGAAGCCGACGCCTTTAAGATGAAATCAAGATCGAATCCTTTCCGAGTGCCGTCCCGCTCAATTGAGTTAATCACGACTTCTCCGACACCGAGTTGCTCCCATCGGCGCAAGAGCTCTGTCGGTTCTTCAGAATGTTTCCGTTTTCCGCCACGAGTATATGCGCGATAGCGCCCCAGGAAGTCGCGCCTAAAGTCCATGCTGGCAACGATGCTCTGGGAACCGAACGCCTGCGAGGCCTCCGTGATCAGCTCCGGTCTTTCGGCGAGCACAGAGTTGAGAACGACCTTCTCAACTCCGAGCTTAAACAGACGCTCAACTTGCCTCATCGACGTGACCCCGCCTCCATACCCGACGGGCATAAACGCCTCAGAGAGCACCTCCTCCACCTCGGCGAAATGGGGGTCGCGTCCCTGGGTCGTCGCGTCGATGTCGAGAAGGACCAGTTCATCGACCTCCTTCTCGTTAAAGATGCGGACGGCGTTGATCGGATCGCCGATGTACCGACGATTTTTGAAGCGCACCGTCTTGACCAGCCCGCCATCACTCAGCAGCAGCACCGGAATGATGCGTGCGCGACTCACGCGTCCCCATGAACAAAGTTTTGAAACACTTTCATTCCAAAGCGATGGCTCTTCTCTGGGTGAAACTGGACGCCCCAAACGGCATTCCGCGCGAAGCACGCGACGAATGGATGTCCGTAGCTTGCACGTGCAACCACATCTGCGTCATTTGAGCAGTCGACGTAGTATGAATGCACAAAATAGAATCGAGAAGCATCGTCGAGTCCCGTGAGCATCGCCGACGGTCGTGCAATTTTGAGGTCACGCCAGCCCATGTGCGGCACCTTGAGACGAATGTCCGAGGAGAAAGCGAAGCGCCGCACACGGGCGCCAAGGAGCCCGAGGCCGGACTGGCTTCCTTCCTCACTTGACATGCAAAGGAGCTGCATGCCTAGGCAGATTCCGAGAATCGGTGTCTGTTTCGTTTGCACAAGTTCGACCAGCGTGTCGACGAGACCCGCAGCATGCAAGTTTGACATCGCGCGATCAAAGTGTCCAACGCCAGGAAGTACAAGCTTATCGGCCCTCCCCAGCTCAGCAGGTTCAGAGGAGACAATCGGATCGGCGCCGACCAATCGAAGCATCTTGCATATTGAACCGATGTTTCCCATCCCGTAGTCGATGACTGCGACCTTCAGCGCCATGCCTCAGGTCCTCGCGTGAGTAGGCCGTCGTTCGGCAAAATAGTACGAGAGCGCCATATACAGGATGTATGACGACGCGCGGGCGAGAGAGAAGCACCAGAGTGCCCCGGTCATCGTGTTTAGAATCCGCGTGCCGACGAGGAGAGCAGCGACTGTGAGCGCAAGATTGATCACCTGCCATAGCAGAGCGACGTCAGCACGCTCAACGATGACAAGCACGCCTCCAAGAGACATGCTGACGAAATTCCAGAAGAAGAGCGGGGTCAGTATCCGAGCGTAGTCTCCTGCAATAGCCCAGTCTCCGCCGAGTACGAATTGGAACATCCAGGGAGCAATCAGGAGCAGAGTACCGAATCCCGTGACTGCTAGCAGCCCAATTGGTACAAGAAGGCGCCGATACGTTGACCGGCAGCTTCCCTCTCCGCGGAACTCAACGCTCGCACTTTGACGGAACACATCCTTCACCGCTGAGCTGACAACCGTCACAGGAAGGTAAAGGACCGATAGCACGATGCTTACGTACCCGAGCTGCGCGGTGCCGAACGCTGCCCCCAGAAACAATACATGGATTGATCCAGCAAGATTGTTGATTAGCTGGTCCGGCAACGAGAATCTAGCCACGTGCGCGTATCGTCTGGCAGCTCGGCGCAGTCTAGCCAAAGTGTGTATATGAAAGTACGCGCGGTCGCGGGACCAGAGCATAGCCCCACAACGGCCGGCCGATGATACCTTTCCAACCACGTCACCAGCGACAAATCCATTCGCCGCTGGCCAGAGAAGGCCGAGGCCAAGGCGGCAAACAGCAATTGCCGATGTCTGCCAAATCCGCGCATGCGAGAGCTCGCCGAAGTATCTGCTTCGGACGCACCACTCAGAATACAGCGCGTAGACAACAAGTGCCGCGGCAGCCAGTGGGATAGTCGGCAGCCACGCCACGACGGCCGAGTCTACACCTATCCGTTTTAAGAGCGTACCGAACGGCAAGACTAGCCCCAGAAGCGCGACCAGTACAATGGAACTGCGCAACAGCGCGTAGGCGATAATGTGCGCTGCCATCCGCCGCGTTTGCGCGATCAGAATGGCGTGTTCGTACGCGCCACTCGCCATCAATGCGGCAATGGTCGCGAACAGGGACAGAGTCGCGAACACGCCGAATTCTTCCGGGTCATAGATTCTGGTAAAGACCGGATAGAGCGCGAGCGGCAGGGCCTGAGCGGCAAGGGTTCCTAGGGTAAGGACAAGCGTGTTTCTCCGAAATGATCCTTTCTCCCCGCCAATCGATGCCATCCTCACACGGCACCATCCGCAGAGCCGCACTGACGCTGGCGTCCCCGGATCTTTCACTGTCACAGTTCCCTTAGTCATACCAATGCCGACGCAGCATTTGATACAGCCTCATGCGCAACCAGTAAGCTTGAATGTACAGATAGCCCAGTATCGACTGTCGCTGTCGCCCGGATACTAGAGATGCATATCCCTCGCGACGAAGAAACGCCGGTGCGAGCCAGTGCCAGCGACCCTTCACCACAGCATTGACGTTGGGTAGCGGTGGCCTCCTAGCCTCACTGGCCGTAAGCGCCATGAAAACGTCAGGCAGCGAGTTCGACGCTTGGCTCTTGTCCAGCTGCCAGATTGACAACCCTGGAACAAGTAGCTTCCGAAGTGTCTCCTTGCGGTAGAGAGCTGTCCCGATAGCAGACCGATACTTCACTCCGCGGGGAATCGCCCCTACCCGCTCACCATTGGAGTCATCATACGAGAGCGGTGCATCTTCGGTGAGCTTGAGATAGTCGGCACCTGCGCGAACCGCGTCGTCTAGAATCAGCCTCAGTCGTTGAGTATCGATGCGCTCCGAAAATAGGTAGTCCTCAACCCATAGGATGAGCCACGGAGTCGGCACGGCGCTCAGGACGGCGAGCAGGTTGCTGGAATAGTCGCGGTCAGGACCGATATTTATGACTGAAACCCCTGACCGGTCGTAGCTCGCCTGATTGGTGACGAGGTAGACGCTAAAGGGACAATCAGGCCAGTAGCGCTCCATGCAGCCGAAAAATGGGTCCCAAAGGTCGCCGTAACGGTCACAGGAGAGGACGACGAAGGAGACATCTGCTGGATTGAGCGAGTTCGGCGTTGTCATGCCTGAAGTCCTTTCGTAGCGGCAACCGTTCGCGTCAATCCTTCCACCAGAGAGACGAATTCGTGGTTGTTCGGCCAGCCGGTGGCAACACGGGCGGCGTCGACAATCATCTTCCGATTGCGCACACCGACCTCGCTCGCAGCGTCGAACGTCACTTGCCCGCGATACGACATCACGCGAACGAGCGTGTCGACGACTTCTCGAATGGCATACGACGTTCCACTGCCAATGTTCAGGAGCTCACCATCATGATTCAAGTGTCGGATGATTCCTTCCACCTGGTCGTCGATATAGATAAAGTCGCGCGTCTGCGTCCCATCTCCGAAGATTTCAAGCGCGTTGGGATTGGCGAGCATTCGGCGAATCAGCGACGGAATGACATGGAATGTCGGATCGTTCGGCCCGTAGACACTGCCGAGGACGAGCATTGTTCCGCGGAGTCCGAGTTCACGGCGGGCAGCGCCGATGCCCACACCGAGCACTTTCTTCGCCATGCCGTAGTGTTCTGTCGGGCCGTGCATGCGTCCAGCCCAGTAGTCGCTCTCACGAACCTCGACAACTGCCTCAGGAAATGCCCAAAGCGAACTGACGCCAACAAACCGAGCGGCGGGCTGGTGCTGCATCCACGCCTCGAGAACATGCAACGCGATGTAGTGATTAGCGAGGAATTGTTCCGCCGCATGACGGGATGACCAACCCGCATCCCCCTGAACGTCGGCGAGATGAATGACGTAGTCCACCGCACCCGCATCGGCAAAGGCAGTCAATGCATTGTCACGCTGGGTGAGGTCGGCACCCCGGCCGACCGTTACGACCTCATTGCCCGGAATCCCCGAGAGTCGGCCGACCAAGTGGCGCCCGATAAATCCACCGCCACCGGTAACCAAGTATCGCATCACGCCCCGACCATATCCGGCGTGAGAATGGGAGGAACTCTGAACGTATCAGCCTCGTAATCCTGGCCGCCGCGCAATCCGTGACTGAAGACCACAAACTGGTTTGGCTCCAGAATCTCGAGCGCATGAATCTCGAGGGGTGGTGTCGAGACCATCTGGTACTCGCCGACAACTACGGATTGAACAGGCTCGCTCTTGTCAACCGGCTGATACCAATACCGAAGTGAGCCCCGCGTGACGAAGATATGCTGCGTCGTTTCCTTATGATAATGGTTGCCCCGAATCACTCCGCCACTTGGCGATTCAATGATTGCGGCATGCTCGATGGGGGTGTTGTAAAGGATGTCTGAGATGCGACCACGTTCATCGGAGGTCGCGGGCGTGATTGTTGTGTGTTTCATGCTTCGCCGTATGGGTTGAGGTACTGTACGTTGGAGTTGAGCGCACTGAGAGCGGTCCTGAGCGGCCCCGCAAGGTTCCACGACAGGAGTATCGCGTGGACTCGGTCGTACGATGTGACAATCTCGTCACCGACAATCGGAATGCGAGTGCGCGGTGTAAGCTTTCCCTGTTTGACCGGCGACGAGTCCGTGACGTAGTCGATGACGGAAGAATCTAAGTTGTAGAAGTTGAGAAACGTGTTTCCCTTAGCGGGCGCACCCACGCAAATGAGTGGCTCCCCTACACGCCTCAGTCCGTAAATGCGCTCTAGGAACTGATCGCGCGTACGGAGTGTATCGGCCATGAAAGTGCGGTAAGTCTCAGGCGCGAACAGTCCGGCGGCCTGTTCCGCCGCCACAAGCGCAGCGGCAGGTTCTACGAGAACCTTCCGTTCCCCATGCTTGACATAGACGCGAACAGATCCGCCGTGGTAGTCAACTTCCTGAACATCGGAGACATGCATCCCGTTCATGGCGAACAGGTTGACCGCGTAGTTTACAGTCAGGTAACTGACATGTTCATGGTAAACTTGGTCAAACTTGCGATCTTGAATGGATCGACTCCAATATGGGAGCTCGAACACGAAGACGCCGTCCGGATCTAGTACCTCGCGGATGCCGCGGACAAATGACGATGGGTCATTCGCATGATTAAACACGTTGTTTGCAACGATGAGCTTGGGTCGCGCGCGCAAGGCGCCGAGCACAGAGTCCACCGCTTCGGCATCGAAAAGTCGGGTCAGAGTCCTGACGCCCCGCTCACTTGCCAGACGTGCCATCGCAGGCGACGGATCGATGCCAACGACGTCGTACCCGAGCCCGGATAGTTCTGCGGAGAGGTAACCATCATTGGAACCCACCTCCAGCACGCTTGACCCACTCGGCGTGCCAGCACGGGCAGTCACTTCGCTTGCGTAACTCGTCCAGTGACGCCTCGAAGTCTTTGAGTTGGAGGAAGTGTAGGAATAGTCCACATCAACATACCGCTCTGAAGGACTGGTCTCTGCGCGGAGTTGCACGTTTCCGCACTTCACGCAGAGATCGCAAATCAGTGGATAAAGGCGATCTGCCTCGGCGGCACGCTCCTTGGCGACGAAAGTATCCGCCATCGGATGCATGCCAAGGTTGATGATTTCCGCCAAGTCTGTGGACTGGCATGCCAGACACGCGACACGATACATTGTTCTCAGGGATTAAAATTGGGCTGCCAGGCGGCCGATAGGCTTCTGCAAGAAACCTACTGCTGTGACCGTTGCGAGGCTTGGGGTTCCGCTGCAAGCGCCCGCAGGTAGGCACCATACGAGCTCTTCCCAAGCGGCAGAGAAAGCCGCATGAGCGCCTCGGCAGAAATCCAGCCGAGGCGGTACGCGACCTCTTCGGGGCTGGCAACCTTGAGTCCCTGCCGCCGTTCGAGCGTCGCGATGAACTGACCCGCCTCGAGAAGCGCATCGTGGGTTCCGGTGTCGAGCCATGCGTAGCCGCGACCAAGCTGCTTCGCGTGGAGCACACCCTCTTCAAGGAAACTGCGGTTCAGATCAGTGATTTCCAGTTCACCGCGGGGCGACGGGCGCAATTCCGCAGCTCGAGCGCACACAGTCGAGTCGTATAAATATAGCCCGGTCACGGCATGGCTTGAGCGGGGCTGTGTCGGCTTCTCCTCAAGGGTCAGGACACGTCCCGCCGAATCAAACTCTGCGACGCCGTAGCGCTCGGGGTCGTTGACGCGGTACGTGAAGATCGTCGCGCCCTCTGTGCGGACCGACGCTCCGACGAGCATGTCATATAGCCCTTCGCCGTAGAATATGTTGTCGCCGAGCACTAGCGCCGATGGCGACTCGGCAATGAACTCGCGACCGATAATGAAAGCCTGTGCCAGTCCGTCAGGGGAGGGCTGGACCGCGTAGCTTAGGCTAATTCCCCACTGACTGCCGTCTCCCAGCAACTCACGAAACCGCGGAGTGTCAGTTGGCGTTGAGATGATCAGAATATCCGAGATATCAGCCAACATTAGCGTCGTTAGCGGATAGTAGATCATCGGCTTGTCGTACACTGGGAGTAACTGCTTCGAGATTACGGCGGTCACTGGGTGTAATCGCGTCCCAGCGCCACCGGCCAAGATGATGCCCTTACGGCGTGTCATGCAGCCATCCGTGTCTTCGCGATGCTCTCGAACACGTCGAGGTATTTCCTCTCCTCGGTCGTCCAATTGAATTCTTCGAGGACAGCTCGGCGTCCGTTCTGTCCCATCCGGTACGCGCGGTCACGATCGCTGACGACGTACTCAATCGCGGCGCGCAGCTCTTCCGTCGATCCCGGTTGGACATACACCCCGCACTCCCACCGATCGATTATGTCGCGCCAAAGGACGTAATCCGTGCAGATAAGCGGCAACCCCGCCTCCATATATTCGAACACCTTGTTAGTTCCATAGGAGCCAAGCTTCCAGCCGAGGTTGTGTTTGTAATCATAGACTGAGAGGCCGGCAATGGTTGACATGTAGAGCGCGCGGAGGTCAGTGCGACCGAGCCGACCAAGGTACTCAGCCTGGGATGCGCCTGGGCGCTGCATGAGGGCCTCGCGGTGTTCGTCCGCAATGTAGCCGGCCACTTGGTAACGGACCCCGGGCAACTGAGCAATCGCGTCCACCGTCGCTTCCTGGTTGCTGTACGAGTACACGGTGCCGGTGTAACAGATGGTCTTTGGTCGCGCGGCGAACTGAGCCTCCGTAAAGTCCGCCAAGGGCTGCACTAGCGGGAAGTTTGCGACCAGCACACCCTTGCTGATTTTGCGCTGCAAGTGCGCCACTACATGGCTGTGCGGACTCACAACTTCGTCGATGCGACCCAGGACGTAGTGCAGGTAGAACTCGGCGACGTAACCCATCGGCCAGCGAAGGACCCAAGGCACCCACTCCTTCTCCCAAATGTGGCGTGGCAGGTCTTCATGTGCATCGTAGATGACTGCCTTGCCGCGCCGCTTGAGAGGAAGCGCCAAAGGAAGCAACTCTGGCGAGTGCAACTGGTAAACATCAGCGTCAGTCTCGATCACCTCGGTCATGAACTGCCGCTTTGCGTTCAGGAGCACCTGCCAGCGCGGCAAGCGAACCCGACAGGAACGAATCGGCACACCCTCCAATACCTCGTCGGGCTCGCCGTCGTTGGTGATGATGCTGACCTCACAGCCAGCCTTCTTGAGGGATTGAACCTGGCGCAGAAATACGCGGGCGTCGTTGCGGAAGTAACCGCTTATCACATGGCAGACTTTGATTCTCATCGTCAGCTGTGCGCGACACTGTCTACGTACCAGCGAACCGTCTCCCCGACCCCGTCTCGGAAGGGCACCGCAGACCTGAAGCCAAGGTGCGTCTCGCCGCGGCGGCCGTCGATCGTCTTGTGCGGTGCGCCGTCGGGCTTTGACGTATCGAGCACGAGTTCGCCCTCGTATTCAGCGAACTCCTTAATCATTGCCGCCAAATCGAGGATAGAGATGCCCTTCTGGACACCAACGTTGATCACGTCAACGAATGGCGCCGCATTGAGGCCGAGCACCATTGCTTCCGCGCCATCATCCACGTGCATCCACTCCCGAACCGGCTTGCCGCTCCCCCATATAACAACCTGCGGCAGATTATCTTGTTTCGCGCGAACAATCTTCATCACGAGCGCACCAAGAGCATGCGAACGCTCTTCCTCGAAGTGATCCTCGGGACCATATAGATTCGGCAGCACAATGTTGATCGAGTCAACGCCGTGCTGGCGCTGATAGGCCCAGCTTCCCACCCAAGCCGCCTTCCGCACGAATCCGTAAACCAGTACGGACTCGTGAATTGGTCCATCCCAAATCGCCGGTTCGCGGAAGACTTCCGCCGCACCGGGGTATACGCAGTTGGAGATGGGCTGAATTAGCCGTCTCACCCCGAACTCCTTGACCGCCTCGAGAACATTGATGGTCATCCGGAGGTTGTCCGTGAACAGCTCCACCGGATGCCTGTATCCAAACTGAATCCCGCCGACGAGCGATGCGCAGTTGATTACGTACTCTGGCCGCGTCGTGCTAAACAGGTCGAAGGTCGCGTCACGGTCGCGCAGGTCCACGCCAAGGCGCAAGCCGGTCGCCTGATACTCCAGACCTCGCAAACCTAACTTGCGGCACACCCTCCCACCGAGAAACCCAGTCCCACCGGTCACCAAGATCATCGGTCAGGGGCTCCATATGAATCGTGGGCCAGATCGTACTTGACCATCATCTCGACAAGTTCCTCAATGGTCGTTCTCGGCTTCCAACCCAGCTGACGCTGCGCCTTTGACGGATCGCCGAGCAACAAGTCAACTTCCGCTGGGCGAAAATGCTTGGGGTCTACTTCAACCAGCAGGCGACCCGTGCCCCGCTCTCTGCCGCGCTCGCTCTCCCCCTTCCCCTCCCATTCAACCTCGATGCCGACAACCTTAAATGCCATTTCCACAAAGCGGCGGACAGTGTGGGTCTCGCCAGTCGCGATGACGTAATCGTCCGCCCGCTCCTGTTGCAGCATCATCCACATACACTCAACGTAATCCTTCGAATAGCCCCAGTCGCGCTTTGCGTCGAGGTTGCCCAGCCTTAGTACGCTTTGCCGCCCTTGGTGAATTCGCGCGACGGCGTGCGTAATCTTCTTCGTAACGAAGGTCTCGCCGCGCCGAGGAGACTCGTGGTTAAAGAGAATCCCGTTGCAGGCGAACATTCCATAGGCCTCGCGATAGTTCACAGTCATCCAGTACGCGTACAACTTTGCCGCGCCGTACGGCGACCTAGGGTGAAATGGTGTCACCTCTGACTGTGGCGCCGTCTCGGGGAACCCGCCGAAGAGCTCGGAAGTTGAGGCTTGGTAGAAGCGGCAGGACTCCAATCCCACCTCGCGAACCGCCTCGAGAAGACGAAGCGTGCCCATGGCGTCCACGTCCGCCGTGTACTCCGGCACCTCGAAACTGACGCCAACATGTGACTGCGCGCCGAGATTGTACACCTCGTCCGGACGAACCTTCATGAGGAGCGTACGCAGATTGCTGGAGTCGGTTAGGTCGCCCCAGTACGTCTTCAACATCGGATTGCCGAACAGGTGCTCAACTCGACCGGAAGTGAAGACAGATGCGCGGCGGACTGTAGCGTGGACCTCGTAACCTTTCTCAAGCAGCAGTTCAGCGAGATAGCTGCCGTCCTGCCCAGTGAACCCGGTAATGAACGCTTTCTTCGTATTCATGATGTGTTTGGTCAACCAGTGTAGTTATTCCGAGCTCTGCAGCCCGAGGCGCTCGCCACGGTAATCGCCGGAGCGCACGCGGTCACGCCACTGAGAATTCTTGAGGTACCACGCGACGGTCTCGCGGAGACCGCGCTCGAAGGTATGTCGCGGACGCCAGCCAAGCTCTTCTGTCGCCACTCGGGCGTCAATGGCGTAGCGATAGTCGTGGCCCGGCCTATCCTTCACGAAGGTGATGAGCCGATTGTGAGGTGCACCCTCAGGATTCATCTCGTCTAGCACGGTGCAAACCGCGCGCACCACCTCGATGTTTCTCCGCTCCGCATCGCCACCGAACAGATAGGTTCCGCCGGGAACGCCGCGCTCAAGGGCCGCAATCAGCCCTTCAACGTGATCCTCCACGAAGATCCAGTCTCGCACGTTTGACCCGTCACCGTATACTGGGAGAGCATCGCCACGCAGAGCGGACAGGATCATCAGCGGAATGAGCTTTTCCGGAAACTGGAAAGGTCCGTAATTGTTCGAGCAGTTAGTAACGATTACGGGCAGACCATACGTATGGTGCCATGCCCGGGCGATGTGGTCGGAGCTCGCCTTCGACGCGGAGTAAGGGGACCGAGGGTCGTAGGGGGATGACTCGCTGAACTTACCGGCTTCGCCGAGCGCTCCGAACACCTCATCTGTCGATACGTGAACGAACCGGAAGTCCCTCCGGCTTTTGTCACTCATTGTTAGCCAGTGGCGCCGGGCGACCTGAAGCAGCTGAAAGGTGCCGAGGACGTTTGTTTCCATGAACGCGTCGGGGCCGTCGATTGAACGATCGACGTGCGATTCCGCGGCGAGATGCATGACTGCCCGAGGCTGATGCTCGACGAACACCCTAGCCAACGCCTCCGCATCTCTAATGTCGACCCTCTCAAATGCCGTTGTTGGGATAGCCATGGCCGAACCAATCGAATCGAGATTGCCAGCATAAGTCAACGCATCCACTATCACGAGTCGCTCGCCGCTCAAAGCCAAGCGCCTCACAAGCGCGGAACCGATAAAGCCGGCTCCGCCCGTAATCAGGATTGGGTGCTCTAAGCCCTTCATGTAACACCTGTGTATTGGGTCACAAAACCGCCCATTGCATAGGGAATCGCGTTGGTTCAAGTCACTCAGTTCAGCCAATACAGCGGCAAGGTCAGTCCCATTCGCGGACTGGCCCAACGGGTGCAACGTCTTCTGGCCGCGCGCCTAACTCGCCAGCGTGCGTATATCCGTTACCCCCGCCTCACGGGCGAGGATGTCTATCTCCTGCTGCAATTGTTCGTACTCCGCCACCTTCCGCTTGAGAAAACGGCGGGTCAATGTCGCCTTCTCCGTCAGCCCCTTCGGCGTCAGGAGATACGCATATCCGAGCCGGTTGGGATTCCGGCTCACATTCTCCACCGTCACCCACCCACGGGCCACCAGCGCCCGGATCACATAATTCGCCTTCCCCAGGCTCACCCCGAGCGATTCGGCCAACGAACGCTGGTTCGCCACCGGCCCCTCGGCTAACCGCCGGAGCGCCTGATATTCGAGCGTCTCGTCCGTCGTCACGCCGCG
>Ga0194130_10002751_pt1 | contig 24823 bp, 18 predicted proteins | sample TA2KigsurfametaG_FD_160084 | JGI IMG/M metagenome (GOLD analysis project Ga0194130, IMG submission 160084) | Freshwater microbial communities from Lake Tanganyika, Tanzania - TA2015050 Kigoma 12 surface | ecosystem: Environmental > Aquatic > Freshwater > Lake | place: Tanzania: Lake Tanganyika... | reverse complement strand
CAAAAGGACGGGTTGAAACATTCCCGCCCCCGGGGGTGTGGGGGGGGGGGGGACGATCGGGGGGGGGTGGTGGGGGCGTACGAGGTTTTTCAGGGGGAGCAGCAGGTGCGGGTCTTGCAGGTTTCTCTTTAACTTCAACTTGTTTTACCTGAACTCCTTTGTCAGCATCCATATAACTCCACCCTTCTACCATCTTTTTTGAAGGTGATGAAGCGACCTGTGGTTTAGCAGGCTCTGGGTGTACAATGGCTGTTCCAGCTGGTCTTGTTGGGATGTCTACGCCGTCAGCTTGGAATACAAATTTATTTTTCTTATTGCCTTTAGAAATTTGGTAAACGCATGCAGCCTTATTATTGTGAAGGGGATGCCTTGTGGCTTCACCAGTATACTGTTCTTTTCCTTTAAAAAATTCTTTTATGGAATCCCCCTCGTCACACGTTTTTAGGTCATTATGGAGGGTAACTGATCCAATAGAAACGTGGCCGGCATCGACTATGCCTGTTTTTTCAATAGGTTCCCAGCGACAAACTTGACGCAACTGTTCAGAGGTTATTTGCGGGCAAGGAGCTGCGAGAGAACTGTTCAAGCTAGCAAGCAATAGTCCGCTTGTTAAGAGTAATACTTTAGATTGCGTTTTCATATGATATAGCCTCCACTAAATTATTTCTAACTTTAGAGTAAACAACTTTTATTAATTTTCTGTTAATTAGTAAAAATTATTGTATATTTTTTTGAAGTACTTAAAAACACAAGGGCTTGATGGTGCCTATAAACTATTTGTCGCTTCAGTTAACCATGCCTTTTCCTCCTCATCCATATGGGGTAAAAGAAGTTCACAAACGTGAGCATGATAGTCATTAAGCCAATTTCGCTCCTCAAGGGTGAGCATTTCTATCTCAATGAGGGTTTTATCAATGGGAACTTGCGTAAGAGTCTCAAATCCCAAGAGGGATCGTTCCCCGCCTTTAGGAATGCCCTTTTCAATTACGAGTACTAGACTTTCTATGCGAATTCCATAAGCATCAGTTTTATAATAACCCGGTTCATTTGAAACAATCATCCCTGCTTGCAAAGCAACTGAGGAATGTGCCTTACTAATTCGTTGGGGACCTTCGTGCACACTTAAATAACTTCCAACTCCATGACCTGTACCATGATCATAATCCAAGCCTGCTTTCCAAAGAAAACAACGAGCAAGAGGGTCTAATTGAGATCCTGTCGTTCCCGCAGGAAAAGATGCCGTAGCAATGGCAATGTGTCCCTTCAAAACACGTGTGAAACGATCCTTTTGTTCTGGTGTGGGTGTCCCAATGGCAACAGTGCGTGTAATATCGGTTGTCCCATTAGGATATTGGCCACCGGAATCCACGAGATAAAGAGAATTAAGTTCAAGTGGCCGATTGCTCTCATGGTTCACGCGATAATGGACAATAGCACCGTTTGGACCGGCTCCTGAAATTGTGTCAAAGCTTGTTCCTTTAAACAGAGGGCTTTGTTTGCGGAAGGAAAGAAGCTTGTCAGCAGCATCGATTTCGGTAAGTTTTCCGCTCAAAGCTGCTTTTGAGAGCCAAGCCAAAAAACGTGTTACAGCGATACCATCTTGTATGTGGGCTTGGCGTGCACCTTCTATTTCGATGGGATTTTTTAGCGCTTTGGGATGCGCGCAAGGATCTATACTTTTTATGAGACGGCATTTTTCCAAATATTGAATAAGGGCGAGGGGGGTAAGTGAAGGATCTACAAGAATGGAGAGATCATTCAAGTCACTGAGTGTTTCCTTTAATTTTTCTGGGCTATGTAAACGCACCTGGTCTCCCAAATAATCTTTTACGGGAGAGGAAATTTTCTCAGGTGAAATGAATAAATCTACTGTAGTGTCTGCCCAGAACAAAGCAAATCCTTGAGGCACGGGAGTATGAGGGAGGTCACTTCCACGTATATTTAAAAGCCATGCGATGGATTCCGGCGCTGTAAGGAGGGCTGCATCAACATGTTTGCTGTGTAATAGGGCTGCAATTTGCTTGCGCTTTTCTTTTGAAGGGATACCTGCGTAGGTAAGTTCATGAATTTCAACTGGATTAAGCGGGGGTAAAGGCCGGTCTTTCCAGAGGTGATCTATAAGATTTTGAGGAGGTGGTAAGAATGAAACATCCATCGAATCACAAATAGATTTCCCTTGTAATTTATCATTTAGGGTATGCAGCCATGGGTCATAAAATATTTTCTGGCCTTTTTTAAAATTATTTTTTGCCCAAGCATGCGGGGGATGATCAATGAGAGAACAAATCTCATAATCACTGAGATTCACTTGTTTTTCTGCTTGAAGCGTATAACGCCCATCTACGAATAGGGCTGCCTTATCTTTTAATATAATGGCAATACCTGCTGAACCGGTAAAGCCAGTTAACCATGCCAACCGCTCATCGCAAGGTGCGACATATTCGCCCTGATAGGCGTCAGTACGAGGGACAATAAACCCGTCTCCATTCCATTCATTTAATAATTGTCTAACGGCGCTCAAGCGGCTCGGATGGATTGACATTGGAAGTCCTCTTGTCCTCTCATTTTTTGTTGCTCACTCCTTAACCATACGCTATTCGCTTTGATCTAAACTACTCTAATTATACAACTAAACATCTATTTATACTCTTAGACATATTTATTATAGCAAGAGAAGATGTCAAATTTATTAAATGTGTATATACTTAAAAATATGAAAGGGGCAGAAAAAAACAGTCAGGTGACTTTGGTCAGTAAGTAATATATTCTGTTTGTCACGACACCTTACAAATTTAAGGAATTTCATCTATGGTGGTGCATTCTCAATCAACTCTGAAGGATGGTACTCTTAATAGCCAGGAGTTAAAAATTCATAAAGGAAAGAAATCTTCTTCACTCTTAACTGGGGATACGGCTCCTGTAGCTGTTTTGTTCGATTGGGACAATACGCTGGTTGATACATGGAAAACTATTTTTTACGCGCTCAATGACACACTTCTTGCATTTGGATTAGAGCCTTGGTCTGAAGAGTTTGCTATTGCTTCTGTCCAACAGTCGGGGCGCGATGCCTTCCCAAAATTATTTGGAGAAAAAAGCAAAGAAGCTCAAAAATTTTTTTACAAGCTTGTAGAAGAAGATAATCTCCAAGGGCTTAATCCCATGCCTGAAGCACAAGAATTGTTGGAAATTTTGGCTGAGAAAGGCATTCCAATGGGTATCGTAAGTAATAAAAATAGTACCTTTTTACATAAAGAAGTGAATCATTTGGGGTGGAAAAATTATTTTGGAGCTCTGGTAGGTGCGGGTGATGCCACGCGTGATAAACCAGCAGCAGATCCTATTTTCTTGGCATTGAAAAATCTAAATGTTTCTGTATCTCCTCATGTTTGGATGGTTGGTGATGCTCCTGTAGATTGGGATTGTGCACTTGCTGCTGGGTGTCAGGCTATTGCCATTGGAAATCGCTTTGAACATCCATCCTCAGTCCTTGTTTCTATTGAAAATTGTAGCGAGCTAAAAAAAATCTTTTCAAAAATGTAATTTCCCCTCTTGGTCTTTTGTTAAAATCGTACTATTCATTAAAAAGAATAAAATTTTAATAAAACCTGGGGGTATAAAACTGTGGCAAATGAAAAACCAGTGAATGTTCAAGATGTTTTCCTCAATCACGTACGCAAAAACAAGACACCACTGACCGTCTTTTTGGTTAACGGGGTAAAACTACAAGGGGTAGTCACTTGGTTTGATAGTTTTTCCATGTTATTGCGTCGAGATGGTCATTCTCAACTTGTCTATAAACATGCAATTTCAACCGTTATGCCACAGGGTCCAATCCAACTATTTGAGGCCACTGCAGCGCAGGCTAGGTCTGATAGCTTAGAAGATGAATTTGAAGATATGGAAGCGAACTGATTTAATTGGTTAAGTACTCATCGCGCCCGCCTCCTTCACCAACTCTCCCACGTACAGGGGTTGTTCACGTTAGCTTTCAAACGCATAAAGAGCGCTTAGAAAAAGATCTCCTTTCTCAAAAAGGTCGCAGCTTAAGCAGTCGATTAGAAGAAGCGATTGGATTAGCGCATGCCATCAATTTAGAGGTTGCTCATAGTCAAGTCATCCAATTACATAAGGTAACTCCTGCGACTCTACTTGGCAAAGGAAACGTTCAGTTACTTGAAGGGATAATAAAAGGTCTTGGTATAACCTTGATGATTATCGATCATCCTCTTACTCCCATTCAACAAAGGAATTTGGAGCGTGCTTGGCATTGTAAAGTTATTGATAGAACTGGGTTGATTATTGAAATTTTTGGTGATCGTGCCCGAACGGCCGAAGGAGCCTTGCAAGTGGAACTTGCAGCACTAAACTATCAACGCAGTCGATTGGTAAGATCTTGGACTCACTTGGAAAGACAACGCGGTGGTTTTGGTTTTATTGGTGGACCTGGTGAATCTCAATTAGAATTAGATCGTCGATTGATTGATGAGCGAATCATAAAAATCAAAAAGGGTCTTGCTCAAGCAAAACGAACAAGAGGGCTGCATCGTGCTGCACGCCAAAAAGTTCCATTTTCTCTTGTTGCTTTGGTTGGATATACAAATGCTGGCAAATCAACCCTCTTTAATTTAATGACCAAAGCGAATGTGTTTGCAGAAAATCTTCTTTTTGCAACACTTGATCCAACGATGAGACAGGTAAAATTGCCCAGTGGTAGACAAATCATTTTATCCGATACTGTTGGTTTTATCTCTGATCTACCTACACAATTGATCGCAGCTTTTCGAGCAACATTAGAAGAAGTATGCTCGGCTGATCTCATTCTTCATATACGTGATTTGGCCCATCCAGATACGGATTACCAAGCGCAAGATGTCTATAAGGTTCTTGAGGAGTTGGGAATTGTCCATCCAATAGAAGCAGGGGTGCTTGTGGAAGTTTATAATAAGGTGGACTTACTTTCTGGTGAAGTTCTTGAAAATCTTGAAAATAGAATACAAAGGGATGATAATCTCGTTGGTATTTCCGCACTGAAAGGACAAGGTATTGAGAAACTGTTGGAATGTATTGATAGAAAGCTCGGTGGTAGAAAGGAGCTTGTTCACGTAACTGTTCCGGCATATAAAGGAGAAATACTAGCTTGGTGTTATCGTCAGGCAATTATTGCTGATCGTACAGATGATGGTGAAATAATTCATTTAACTCTCAACATCACCTCTGAAGAAAGGCATAAACTACAAGATAAGTTTGGTGATTTGCTTAACTGGCAATAAAAAATATTAATTTATATCTATGTTATAAAAAATGGTTCATCAAAAATTATTGAAGTCCTTTGAAGATTTTGGCATTGCATATGAACTTCATACGCATGAACCTCTTTTTACTGTGGGGGATGCATTGCGCGTCCAATCTGATCTGAAAGGCGCCCATAGTAAGAATTTATTTTTAAAAGATCGGGATAAAAAATATTTTTTGGTAAGTGTGTTAAATTCAAAAAGGGTTAATTTAAAATCATTGTCTAAAAATTATGCAAAAGGACATTTTTCATTTGGGAGTCCTGATGAATTAAAGGACAAACTTGATGTTATTTCTGGCGCTGTTACTCCTTACGGACTTATTAATAATAAAGCTTTTGACGTAACGTTTTTATTGGATAAAGATATGAGGAATTATGAGTTTGTCAATTTTCACCCACTCAGAAACGATATGACTGTAAGTGTCCCTTTAAATGATTTTCTTATTTTCTTCGAAAAAATCGGACATAATCCTCACGTTATTGAGGTTCCCATTCTCGTAGACGATTCTGCCCATTGACAGATGCTTTATACCTTTGAGAAAATTAGAAAGACTAAACCTAATCATGATATGCTCTTCTCAGTGAAAATGGATACACTATTTGGAAGAGGAAACGGACGGCAAAATTTTGTTTTATTCAACTGCTATTAATCCTCAAAATCTCTTATTGCTCTTAGGGTTATCATTTTTCTTCGGATTGGCTTACGAAGACTTATATGGTCGAAGCCAATTTCATCATCCCGGAGGCGTCCGGACATTTCCTATGCTCTCGATGTCAGGTGTATGCCTCTATTTGCTAGAGCCACAATATGGTTTAGTATTTGCAGCTGGCCTCATCATTTTAGGTTTGTGGCTCTTGGCTTACTATCAGTACCACTTGCGGCACAGTGCTAGAAATGAGGAATCTGCAGGGGGATTGGTTGCATTGGTGTGCAACCTTCTGGCTTATCTGTTAGGTCCTATCGCAGTTTTGCAGTCAAGTTGGTTTGCCGTAGGATTGACGGTCAGTTCAGTTTTATTTTTAGGGGCACGTGATCGCTTGCATGATATTGCACGTAAAGTGCCAACTGATGAAATCACTTCAACAGGTAAATTTTTAATTCTTACTGGAATCATATTACCTCTTTTACCTAACACACCAGTTACAAGCTTTACTCCCATTACCCCCTATCAAGTATGGTTAGCTGTGGTTGTTGTGAGTGGTATTTCATATGCAAGCTATCTCATTCAGCGTTATAAATCAGAACATGGAGGAATTTGGCTTACTTCTGTGTTAGGGGGTATTTACTCCTCAACAATAACAACGGTTGTTTTATCTCGCCATGCTCAACAAAAGCGCATAAATGAAGAGATGCTACACTTTAGTATTATATTATCAACTTCAATGGTTTATATTCGCCTCTTTGTCATTATTCTGGCCTTTAATTTGTCAGTTGCAAGAGAAATGAGTTCTGTCTTATTAGGACTTTTTACTCTTTCTTTGTTTCTCTCTCTCATACTTTATAGAAGAACCCAAAGCAAAAAGGATGCTCCTGAGAAAGTAGAAATAACGCAAAAAAATCCCTTAGATCTAGTGGCAGCCTTTATTTTTGCCTTTTTGTTTGTTGTAATCTCTTTGGCCTCAGCTTGGGCAAAACAAAATTTTGGTGATATTGGACTTTATACATTGGCAACTATTATTGGTGTTTCAGACATTTCTCCTTTTGTGGTGAGTTTGGCTCAAGATAGTGTTTCTGGGATAAATACAAGAGTAGTCGCTAATGCAATCCTTATTGCCACATCCTCAAATAATGTATTAAAAGCTGCTTACACAGTAATTTTTGTTGGATTACGTTCTAGCCTTCTTCCTGTATTACTTCTCATAGCTCTTGCGATTCTTGGGTGTATACAGCCCCTATGGGATTTATGGGGATGAAATGGAAATTCAATTTTTAGGCGCAACTGGCACTGTAACTGGATCAAAGTATCTTGTTGTTGCTAACGGTAAAAAAATTCTGATTGATTGTGGTTTGTTCCAAGGCCTCAAACAACTTCGTCTTCGAAATTGGACGCCATTACCCTTTAACCCAAGAACTTTAGATGCCGTTATTTTAACTCATGCCCATTTAGATCATAGTGGTGCAGTCCCTTTATTGATTCGCAGCGGATTTCAAAAAAAAATTTATTGTTCATCTGCAACTAAAGATCTTTGTGAAATATTGTTACCTGATAGTGGCCATATCCAAGAAGAAGATGCTTTGAATGCTAATAAATATCATTATTCGAAGCATCATCCCGCCTTACCTCTTTATACAAGAGCAGAGGCTGAAGCCTCATTAGGCTATCTTAATTCTGTACCTTTTCATGACAAGGTTTCATTAGGAGATGGCGTGACTTTTGAGTTTATCCCAGCCGGCCATATTTTAGGAGCGTCCTTTGTTCGTTTATATGATGGTGAGCGAAGTCTCCTATTTTCTGGGGATTTAGGGCGTCTTAATGATCCTTTAATGAAAAGTCCTAATTTTATCGAGAGTGCAGACTACCTGGTAATAGAATCCACTTATGGTAATCGTCTTCATGACAATGTAGAAATTGTAGAAGTGTTGTCAGGTATCATTAATCGCACGGTTCATCGAGGAGGCATTATCGTTATTCCTGCATTTGCTGTAGGAAGAGTTCAGCTGGTGCTTTATCTTTTGCAACAATTAAAACTGAATGGTAAAATTGGGGATATTCCAATTTACTTAGATAGTCCCATGGCTGTGGATGTCACCCATCTTTATCGAAAATACAACGATCAGCATAAATTAACTCCCCTACAATATCAGCAAATGTGCGCCAATGTGATTATGGTTTCATCACCCGAAGAATCAAAAGCTTTAGATATTCAGAAATTTCCAATAATTATTATTTCTGCGAGTGGAATGGCCACTGGAGGACGCGTTCTCCACCATTTAAAAGCGTTCGCTTCAGATTGGCGGAATACAATTCTTTTCGCAGGTTTCCAAGCTGCAGGAACGCGCGGAGAGGCACTTGTTAATGGTGCAAAAGAAATTAAAATTCATGGGGCTGTGGTTCCTGTTAGAGCAGAAGTTTTAATTATGCATTATTTATCTGCACATGCTGACTATGGAGAAATTTTAACCTGGCTAGGGCACTTTAAGCACCCCCCTCAGACAACCTTTATTACCCACGGAGAGCCCGTTCCGGCAGAGACTTTGCGTCAAAAAATTGAGGAAGCCTATCATTGGTCGTGTCATATCCCAGAATACTTAGAAAAAGTAACTCTCAATTAAGATCCTTTATTAAGAGAATTTTAAGTACCTTTAAATTAATATAGGAATATAAGGTATTATGGAGGCTTAATTTATGACGAGACAAATTTCTCAAATTGCGCTAGTTTTCTTGGTACTGGCATCCATATCGGTTCATACAAGCGTAGCCTCACAATATTCGCAACAATACCCACAACAATATCAACAACAATACTCTCAGCAATATCCACAACAGGGGCAGCCTTATGGGCAGCAGATGCAACAATATCCGCAACACATGCAACAGTACCCTCATCAATATCCACAGCAGATGTCACAATACGGACAACCTATGCAAGGATATCCTCAACAAATGCAACAACCACAGGCACCACAGCAGCAAGCACCGCATCAGAATTTTTTACAAAATGCTCAGCAGTTTGGAGCTTTAGGTATGCAAGCCTTTCAACAAGGTAAGCAAATGTATTCAGCGCACAAAAAACAAGGAAAAGGGGAACTCACTGAAGAGGATGAAACAGTTCTCGAGGATGTTGAGGAACTTATTAAATCTTCTAAGGAAGAAATAAAATGTAAGAATGACGAAGGTAAATTAATTAAAGTTAAAACAAAGTGGATAGAAAAGGGCTTGCAAAACAAGCCGCCTACCATTGATGTTGAAAAAAAGGGTTCAGATTATCTTTTACATTATAAAAGCAAGAAAACAGGGAAAGAGAGAACATATACGTGCCACCGAAGCTCTTTTTCGTCATAAGATTTTTATTTTTCTTTAGAAAACTGGGTTCATAAAAAAACATCTTTTTGCATAGTATCTATCTATTTTTATTATATTAATATCCCTTTTTAAACTCGCATTAAAGCAGGCCCAGACTTTTTTTTCTTGGTTCTTAGAGGGAGTTAAGGTTAAAATTAATTTGAAGATGATTAAATTTATGACTAGATACATTATAAGGTGATATTTTATGTCGAATGAAAAATTTATGACACCCTTGCATGATGCTGGTCTTTTTGTATGCCAAAGAGAAACGTTAGTTCGTATGCTTTGGCTTTCTCATCCCTCTATTATTAATATATCCGCAATGGCGGGGTTTGCTACTTATTTGCGTTTAAACACAATACGCTTTCAGCACCTCAGTTTATTGCGATTTGCTAAGGAGATTACTGCCGTATGGCTAAAAAAATGCTTATTGATGCAACGCACGACGAGGAAGTCAGGGTTGCAATTGTTGATGGCAACCGGTTAGAAGAGTTTGATTCGGAGACATCGACAAAACGACAAATTAAAGGAAACATCTATCTCGCTAAAGTTGTTCGCATAGAACCATCCTTACAAGCTGCGTTTGTCGAATTTGGAGGAAATCGTCATGGATTTTTACCGTTTGGTGAAATCCATCCTGATTATTTTCGTATTCCTGTTTCTGATCGTCCAGCTGATCGTCCAGGCAATGAGGGGGAAGCTAAAGCACAGGATAAAGTCCCGCCTCAAAAAAACAATAAGAAAAGAAAGTCTAAAAAGACAAACGAGCAAGAGGATGTGCCTGTTGTATCAGAAAATGTAGGTGTTCCTTTGCAGGAAAGCACTGATGCAATTTCTGTACCTGCATTTGATGCCGGAGATTCTGGCATCGACATTGTTGATGAAGATGAACTCCCTCGCCGTCCGCGCATTTATAATTATAAAATCCAAGAAGTCATAAAACGACGTCAGATCATGCTCATCCAAGTTGTTAAAGAGGAGCGCGGTAATAAAGGAGCCGCCCTTACAACTTATTTAAGTCTTCCTGGACGTTATTGTGTCTTGATGCCCAATGCGGGTCATCGCGGAGGAGGGATCTCTCGAAAAATTAGTGATGGAACTGATCGACGTAGACTGCGGGATATTTTAAAAGATTTGGAAATTCCTGACGGAATGAGTCTTATTGTTCGAACAGCAGGCCAAGAACGTAATAAACTTGAAATTCGTCGCGATTTTGACTATCTGCTGCGGCTTTGGGAAGAGATTCGTGAAACCACCCTTAAAGCCACTGCCCCGTCTTTAATCTATGCTGAAGGTGATTTAATTAAGCGCTCAATTCGCGATGTATACAATCGAGATATTGATCAAATTTTAGTTGAAGGAGAAGAAGCTTATAAGGCAGCAAAAGCTTTTATGAAAGCTCTTATCCCAAGCCATACTAAGAAAGTACAGTCCTATAAAAATACGGTTCCGCTTTTTCATCGTCATAAAGTTGAAGAACAAATTGATGCTATGATGAATCCTACCGCAAAACTTCCTTCAGGTGGATCTATCGTGATCAATCCCACAGAAGCATTGGTAGCTATAGATGTTAACTCTGGAAGATCAACACGTGAGCGTCATATTGATGAAACTGCAGTTAAGACAAACCTGGAAGCTGCAGAAGAGATTGCGAGACAAATGAGATTGCGAGATTTAGCAGGATTGGTCGTTATTGATTTTATAGATATGAATGAACAAAAACATATTCAAGCTGTTGAAAAACGCTTGAGAGAAGCGACAAGCACAGATAGAGCTCGGATTCAGCTCGGTCATATTAGTCAGTTTGGATTACTTGAATTAAGCCGTCAGAGATTGCGTCCTAGTCTGATTGAAACGAATTCCTCTGCTTGCTCCCATTGTAAGGGAACAGGATTGGTTCGTTCAGTTGAATCGATGTCTCTTCTGGTTCTTCGTGCTATTGAAAGTGAAGGAATAAGTGGGCGAAGTTCGGAAGTTGTCGTCACAGTTCCGACAGGCGTTGATTTATACCTCCTTAATCAAAAGCGCTCTTCTTTGATGGCTTTTGAAAGTCATTATAAGATGCATGTTATTATCTCTCGAGATGATACTTTGATAACTCCAGATTTTCGTATTGAAACACTCATGGAGAGGAAAGCCAATTTAGAACAAGCACCTTCCATCTCGGATGCTAGCGAAGAAGAAAAAGCCGAAGAAATCACTCAGCCAGTTGAGGAATTTGATAAGGATATTCCTCAAAGAAACTACCCAAGAGATGAAAGGGGTGGGCGGCGTCATCGGCGGCGTCATCGCTCATTTTCTAAACGCAGAGATCAAGAAAATTTTCGCAATAAACCTCAGGATGACTATCCTGAAAAGAAGATGTCTGATTCTTCTAATTCAATTGAAGAGCAAATCTTAACTGAGATTGCAGGAGTTATCGAACATCCAAAAAAGAAAATACATGAGCAATTAGAAAAATCTGAAAATGTTGAGGAAATAAAAGACAAAGAAATTAAAAATGGAGATGTCAGAAATTATTCTCGGCGCAGACGGAGAAGAGGAAGAAGGAATCCCCATAGGCCTACGAACTCTCCTTCTGAAGGAGGAAATGAAAGCTCATTTTCAGTAAAGCCTGAAATAACTGCCCCTATTCAAGTGGGAATGGTAGCTGCGAAACCACCAAAGATTGGGGAGGGGTTAAAACCAAAGCATAAGGATGTTGTTATACCAGCAGCTTCATTGCCTGAAGGTTTGGAATCTCCTCATAAGAAGAGTCCCCAAGGACGATGGTGGAAGCGCTTATTGGAATCCTGATGCATGACAAGTACTCACCTGTAAAGCCTGCACTTTTTAGGGATCCTCATATGGGATTTTTGAAGGATTTTGCGATGGATAAGTTGATTATAAAATTGGTTGATAAATTAGCCAAATCATTGGTTGGTATTTTAGCCATTAGTTTTCTTTTGTTTATAGCGAGTGGTACCCTATCGCAGACACGAGCAGCTTTACCTCAATTTAAGGTTGGTAGCGTCATTCTTGATGATGAAATTAAGGATAACCTCGAGAGATGGGTTCAACGTATTTTTGATGTTGCTGGATTAAGGCAGTACAGGCCTAATGTATATATTATTGTAAATCCAGAAATCAATGCTGCCGCTTCTGTAGGCGGTATGATCTTTATCTTTTCTGGTTTTATGCTGAAATGTGACAATGCGAGTCAATTTTTAGGTGTTCTCGCACACGAGGTTGGCCACATTGCCGGTGGACATATCTCTCGTTCAGATGCTGCGCACGATCAAGCATTTATTCCAGCAGCTGCTGCGGTTATTTTGGGAGGAGCTCTTGCTTTAGCAAGTGGAAATCCAGCTCCGTTAGAAGCAGCGCTTGCAGGGAGTTCACATGTTTATGAACGTGGAATGCTCAAATTTTCAAGAACTCAGGAATCAGCTGCTGACCAAGCAGCACTTACTTACTTAAGGGCGTTGGGTTGGCCGGTTGTCGGTTTGTCTGAATTTTTAGAAAAAATAAATAAAATGATTGGGACTTCAATAAAAATGGATCCCTATGCAGTAACCCACCCTTTAACGCCTGATCGTATACAAAGTGTACATACACATATGGAGAGATTTCCTAGCAAAGTGAATATGCCCAGTGATATTGAAGCTAAATTCCAAAGATTAAAAGCGAAAATGATGGGATTTTTGGATCCAACCAAAGCTTTATCTACATATTCAGCAGGGGACACATCTTTATCATCTCGTTATGGACGTGCCATAGCTCTTTACCGTCAAGGTCAATTTGAGGAGGCTTTAACCCTCATTAATACCTTGTTAAAGAGCCATCCCGGAGATGCCTATTTTCATGAATTAAAAGGACAGGTTTTATTTGAGAAGGGGGAAATTGAAGGCGCTGTTCCTGCATTGCAAAAGGCCCTGTCCTTACGACCACACAGTCCTTTGATTAAAATTATTTTAGCGCACGCACTTATTGAGCGTAAGTCAGCTCCTGATTCTGTTGCAGCTATTCACTTGCTTCTTCCCGTTACACAAAAACATCCTCATGATTTCCCAATGGCTTGGCGATTATTGGCAACAGCTTACGGAAAAACAAATCAGTTGGGCGAAGCTGCTTTGGCACTCGCCGAAGAAGCTCTTTTACAAGAAGATTATGCTGCTGCAACCTCTCAAGCCAAACGTGCCAAATCTTTACTTAAGTCCAATCCAAAAGCCCTGGTACGCGCTGAAGACCTTTTGCGTCAAATCAAATTAAAGGGTGGCGCTTAAGCGACCATAAAAATTTGATTATTGAATAATAATCATTATATGTTACTAAAGATCTATTCATATAATTTATTAAGTTTCATAAGATGTTCCTTATCCTGACCATTCTTATAATGGAAATCCTAGGTGGTGCGGAAATTGATATTTTCGTTCCGAGCTTTCCTGATTTGCAGAAAACCTTTAATCTTTCACCCTTCATGGTGGAGTTGACGCTGGGTGTAAATTTAACAGCACACTGCGTGACGTCTCTTCTTGTGGGTAATTTAGGAGATAAATTTGGCAGGCGTCCCGTTATCATATGGGGGCTCTGCATTTTTATTGTTGGGTGCATTGCCTGCATATTTTCAACGAATTATTGGCAACTTCTTATGGGACGCTTCTTGCAAGGTATCGGTATATCCGCTCCAGTTGTTCTTTCCTACATCGTGCTCGCAGATAAATATTCAACTGAAAAGCAACAACAATTGATGGGCGCTCTTAACGGAGCTCTTACTCTAGGAATGGCCTTTGCGCCTGTTGTTGGGAGTTATGTGAATATGTTCTTTCATTGGCAAGGAAATTTTGTTCTACTTTTACTCCTTTCTGTTGTGTGTTTAGTTCTTGGATTTGTTTTTTTACCAAAAGGTGTAAAGAATCCCCATGTCTCCTTATCTCTGAAAGAATATAAGCCCGTCTTACATTCTAGAGAAGCTTTCTATTACATTTCTACGCTAATACTGCTGTTACAAGCTTATTGGGTCTTTATAGGGATGTCTCCAATTTTATATATGGAAGATTTAGGGGTTAGCCTGCGAGATTTTGGATTTTATCAGGGAGCATTGGCGATTATTTTTTCCATTGGAAGCTTTAGTTCTGGAGTTTTCTTAAGAAAATTTGGACAAAAAAGATGTTTTTTCTTCAGCGTGGGAATACTGGGCGTGTTTACATTTGGAATGTTTCTGATCTCGTTCCTAAAGGTTACAAATCCAAATATAATTACAGCTGTAATGCTTTTACAGTCTATTGGGGTCACTATGCCAATAAATATTTTATGGCCTCTCATGCTTGAAATTTTGCCAAATGGTAAGGGGCGTTTGGCAGCAGTGACCGTTGCGAGTCGGCTGATTGTTACGGCTCTTTGTTTGCAAACAGCCAGTTATTTATACGATGGAACGCTTAGATCTTTAGGTTTGTCCATAGGAATACTCATGATTCTGAATTTCATAACCGGCTATAAACTTTTTCAAAATTATCGAGTTTTTGATAAAAAAGTAGACGAAATCCCACAAGAACGTGTGGGATAATTTAAGAGTGTCATTATTTCAAGTACTATAAAATGATTGTTTTGTAGTGTTTTCATTTGCTATATAACGGGAGAAGCGCAGGAATTTATCCTCGCAGATATGAAATTTTTACTTAAAACATAGGATGAATTATGAAGAAGGAAAATTTAATTTCAGTTATAAGTTGTGTGACCGTTATTGGTTCTTTGAGCATGACAGGATGTGCTCCTCGTATTGGCGCTGACAATGTCTCTATTCATGGTGCAGGAGAGATGAGCCAAACATTGCGCGGCGTTATTATTGCAGCTCGTCCTGTGACCATTTCAGCATCAAGTACAGCAATGGATAACCAACCAGGGGCAGGGGCCTTAATAGGCGCTCTGGGAGGTGGTGTTTTGGGATCCCAAATTGGACAAGGAAAAGGGAGCGTTCTAGCAGGAGTCGCAGGCGCAGCCGCTGGTGGTGTTGCAGGGCACCTACTTGGTCAGAAACTCACAGATCAGCAAGGTATGGAATATCAGGTTCAATTAGACCGTGGAGATATCGTTACCATGCGCCAAGGGGCAGACCCAATATTTCGTACGGGTCAACGTGTTATGGTTATCAATAGCAATCGTGGACAAGGCCGCGTTATTGCCGATAATTCTTAATATATAACAATGAAATAGCCTCAGGACTTATCTCTTGAGGCTATTTTGTTTTCTCGCTGAAATGTAAAGCAATTTTCTCAATGGCCTGAGCCGCTTGGCTGGTGGGATGGCGAGAGAGCGTGGATGTTTTGCGCTTGATGCTTTCTGGAACGCATTCATCTTTATGTATAATACCCACTAAAGGGGGTATTTTGTTGAGAAATTCAGCGCATCCATTAACTAAAGAAGTATAAACTTGATGACCATGCTTATCTGACTTTGCCATATTTACGATAATATGTAAGGGGAGATCAGGGTTGCGAAAATTCATTACCTTTATAAAAGCAATAGCATCAGTAATTGAGGTAGTATCTTCCGTCACGACAACGAGGCACTGCTGAGCAAATGTTGTGAATTCTTGAATAATTTGGCTAAGACCTGCGCTTAAATCTAAAATTAAATGGTCATAGTTTGGCGAGATGGTTAAGAGAGATTCACGTAATTTAACGATCCCTCTCTCAGGAATGATCATAGAAATTCCATCCATTGAATGACCTGCGATAATATCGACACATGACGAATGATTGTTGTTAGGCCTATAGCTTGAAATTGCTTCTTCAAAGGAGCATTTCTTTTTGAATACACTTTTTAAGTCCCACTTTGGGTTGAGTCCAAGTTGAGTATCCACGTTTGCAAATCCCAAATCACCATCAAAAAGAAGAACACGCTTTTTTTGGTTAATGAGCGCATGGGCAAGATTAATGGAAAGCCATGTTTTCCCAACTCCTCCCTTGCCGGATGCAATAATAATTGAATTTGCAAGACGCGCTGCAGTCATGGAAACCTTCCTCGTAAATTTGCTTATAAGCCTTCTCGGTCAACTTATCTATTCTACAGGGAGTCCTCTCAACAAATGGTTAAGAGGGGGCCTCCCAAATAGGAAGATCATTTCTTAGCATTAATCATTTGTTATCTATTTGTTTATTAGAATTAATTATATTTAAATTTACTGGGAGGAACTTTGAAATGACGCAAGATAAAATAATAAGAAAGGTGCTGCTTATGTCAGCTGCTTTTTTTCTCTTAGGAAGTTATAAAGGCTGGAGCGCTTGTACGCCTGAAGAAGTTAATAAAGCGACCATTAAGGCTTTGACGCCTGCTTATAATGAAGCAAGGGAGCTCCATGCTCACGCAACAGGAAAAAAGGAAGAAGCTAAAGACTTAAGCACCATTACTATTTCCCAGCTTAATCAGGAAATTTTACGTCTTTTGCGTGAAGCAAAAGTTGCAAAATGTCCTTCAACACCCCCTTCTGCATCACTAGGAGAAGGTGCAAGAGATTTTGAGAAGGAATATAAAGAACTAAGTGAAGAGCTTGGTAAGCCTGGGTTATCTCAAAAGGATACGACAGCTTTAAATATAAAAATGGAAAAATTAATAGCCGAAGCAAATAAAGCTGGTAAACCTATTGGTGGAATAGATGAAGCAGCCGAAGAAAAGAAGAAGGTCGAGGAAGCTTCAAGGGCACAAAAAGAAGCTAGAGAGGCCGCGAAAAAAGCTGAGAAGGAAGAAGATCTAGCAATTTATAAAAAACGGTCCGAATGGATTTCCAAAACGACAGATCCTGCAACTCTCGAAGGAAAGTTAAAACTTACCAATAATGAATTATATCCGATGTTTACAAATGCAAAATCAAACAGCGAGATTATGCATCTTGTTGAAAATGAATCTTCTGAGAAAGTGCTAAGGTCATATCGACATATCACGCGAGCTTATTTAGCGATTAAAGAAACCCCACGTCAGACTGAAAGGCTCCTTAGTGACCTTGAAGCAAAAATTACTAATAGGCTCGAAAATTTAGGTGTAGCTCCAGCTGCAGCGAGTGGAACAGTAAGCACTTTTACTGCGACGCCAGATGAGAAGAGCGCCTATGAAAAATTCCAATTTATCTGGAAAAAAGCGCAAGAAAATAAAGAGAGTCCATTTTTCATTGAAATTAGCAAAAAGAAAAATGATGTTATTTTCTCTTATATTACGTCTTCCCCAGAGGAATTAAAAAACAAAAACCTTAATAAGGCAGCTTTAAATAACATACTTCTGAGCCAGGCAACACTCTTAGAACTTGAAGCATTTGTCTCCGCTTTGAGCCAAGGCCAAATTTCTTTAAGTGCGCGTGATTTTACAGCACGTTTGGATGAGATAAGAAATCAGATTACTGGCATAAAGAGGAAAACCATTAGGTTGGGGTATGATATAAATCAAAGGGCTAAGGAAGAAGAAACTTTAAGTTCAGGTTTTGTACCTTCCTCTATGCAAGCTGGTGGTATGCCCCCCCCACCACCGCCTTCTGGACACGGTGGACCACCACCGCCGCCTTCAGGTGTGCTCTCTGGCTCAGGGAAGCACTCCCCCAAAACTAGTTCAAAGAGCGGCCCATCCTCTGCGCTTTTTGAGGACATAAAGAAAAGAAGAAAAGACGACTAATCACTTAATAAGATTTATAAGAGGGCTCATGAGGTTGTTTTCATGAGCCCTTTTTCTGTTTCCTATGTCCAGTTTCTTCCTAGTAGACATATATAATTTTCCGATTCCAAGAAAAATATAGCTCTTCCCCCTTTACAGGGAAAACATTAGCTTATAGTCTATTAGTTAAAGTTTAATTTAAATTTTTCTTTGTGGAGAGACTGAGTGAATTACAAAAGCAGGATCATCTTAACCGTCTTGTCCTTGGTTACCTTAATAGGTTCAACATATGCTGAGGCTGAATCATCCCATCCGCTTCATTTTTACGCAGGTCTTACAGGGTCTATTGAGCGCATGACAGGGCGGCGAACAGATGGTCTCACGGAGGCGAATGGTACGCGAACAATTTATGCGAGCAACATTAGAATGTTGGACAACGCAACTGCAGTAGCAGTCATGGGAGGTTTCCTTTGGAAATTTCCTCCACTTCCCTTGTGGATGGGTCCTGAAGTCTACTTAGGGAGAGGAGGTAACTTTTCCTCCATAAGAGATGCGCGCGTTGTCGCAGGTGCCAATAGATATTATGCCACAGATTTTCAAAGAAAACTCTTTTATGGAGCCCTTTTAAGAGTTGGTCCACATTTTTGCGATCATTATTTTGCTTATCTTTCCCTCGGTTTGGATACGGGATATTTTACAACAACAAGGGTATTGGCCACAAGTCAATCGTCTTTGATCAAAAAAACAAGGTCATTTAATGGCCTTTCTTATGGGTTTGGGATTGAAAGACAAGTGAGTAAAGTGAATGTAGGCTTTGATTTAAAGCTTATACAATACCGTCGTCAGATCACGGATGATGGTGTTCCTTTAGCAACTGGGCCTGCGATATTACGTTTCACCGTACGCCCGATCATTTATTCTGCTTCTCTCAGAGTAAGCTATCGATTTTAGGGTCTTAGAAAGCTCTTTACGAAGTCTTATAGAAAGCATATATTTATCACAAATTTAGCGTATTTGTGGAGCGACAGATGAAGGTTAAGACATATATTCTAGGGTTATTGCTTGGGTTTGCAGGGTTTGCTCAAGTAGAAGCCTCCTCAGCTGAAAATAAAAGTTGGTCCTTAAATTCAATCCAGAAATATGTAGGCATTTCCGGAGGGGTCGGGCGCATGACCGGTCGACGCGACGAGAGCGTTTTTAATGCGATAGGTGTACCACGACTCAGTATTTTTGCGAGTAATGTTAGATTTACCAGTAGTAAAGCCGCCTATTCACTTTTTGCTGGCTTTACGAGTGATATTCCAGGGGTTCCAATTTTTCTGGGTCCAGAAATATATTTAGGACGCAGCGATTCGGAATCTCAATATAAGCAGAGTGTTTTGGACCCGAATACTGGGGCTAATAGAGCCATGCAAACTTCTATTCGTCAATCTTATTTTTATGGGCTATCTGTCCAAGCGGGCGTCCACCTGCCTTATCAGACACGGGCATATGCTCTTCTGGGCTGTGATGCAAGCCAGTTCCAATATCAAACCTTTTATGTGCCCAGAAGCGCGGCCCTTCTTGCTGCCCCTGCAAACGATCTTTCTCCACCCACTTTTTCTGCTTCTAAAACACTCAAGGGATTTATGTGGGGTTTTGGCGTAGAAAAAAATTGGAATTCATTTCGTGTTGGCGCAGATATCCGTTTCATCAATTATAGCAGACTTAAAGTCTCTTATATTACTCCGAGTGGTGATGGCACAAATGATATTATCACAAATGCATTTAAGCCTCGGAATATTCGAGCAATGGTTAGGTTAAGTTACCTCTTTTAACGCTTATAATTAAAAATAAAATCAAGAGGATGAGTTACCTCTTTTAGCGTTTAATAATTAAAAGAATATAATATAAAGGTTAAATTACCTCTTTTAACCTTTATTAACTCTTAGTATGTAAAAATAAACTCATATAGTCATCAAAATTGAAAGACAAATGCATGAAAAGAAGTACAAAATTCATGGGTATTCGTATGCTATTTTTATGTCTTTTTGTATTTATTTGTCAGGGATCTGCTTTTTCTGCGGAAGAGTTTTCACCTTCTGCAGAAGGTACAATTTCTGCTCAAATAAGGAACCAACAAGATATTGAGTCTTTTACAGGAAGTCTTGAAAAACTTAAAAAAGATCGTATGCATGCTGAGTCAGCTATACATGCTTTGCAAGTATTTAATACAACAGCTGGTAACCCCCTCTTTAAGGCAAGAACAGCGTTACAAGCCTTCAATACACACGTTATGGCAGCAAAACATGCAGTCGTGGCAACAGGTGCACATTCACAGCAGCTTAAAGAGCAGCAAGAACAACTAGGGCGGTTACAGCAGGAAGCGGCTGCATCTAGGGCACAAGCTGAACGTGCAGGTGTAGAGGCAGCTCAATTCAAGCAGTTGCTTGCACAAGCAGCTGGTCTTACAGAAGAAGAAATTCTAAGAGCGATAACTGACTTTAAAAAGAGTCTGTTTCAAATGAAATGGACAGGTGATAGAGAGAAAAACTATGTAGAAAATTTAAGAAGTGTTACCGTTCAAGCTGAGGCGGGTATAAAAGTCAAAGAGGGTTTTGATGAAGATCAACATGTTGCCCCCGTTCCTTTGGAAAGCTATTTGCGTGTTTCGGGAACAAAGCAGGATGTTAACAAGTCACTTCTTGAGTTTTCAGCTAGAGTAGTAAAATTAGAGAGTATCATTAGGACTCAACGATCAGATGTCAGGATCCTTTTGGAAATAGCTAAAGAGTTATTAATGGAAATCAACACTTATAGTCCATCATCGACAATCGCAAATGGTCTTGCAAGGATGACTGCAAAGGTAGATGCAGTAGAAAAAAACTCAGCAGAGATTATGCAACGTTTTCAAACAATGGAGGCTTTGTTTCATACTGGCTATCATAATGATCCAGTTCTATTTGCTCACCAAATACAAACCCAACGAAAAAATCCCACCGTTGACTTAGGTAATTATGCCATCATAATTGGTATGAAGCTTGTCAAGGGAATTGGTGCACAAGAAGGAGAATTGGGCCCGACACTCTTAGATGCAGAGTATGAACTTGGAAGAATAAAAGAAACGATAAAAAAAGAATTCATTCGCGATCCAAATAATAATGGTTTATACGCATTGACCGTACTGTTGGAAGAACTAAATAAAACGATTGTAAAATTAAGAGCTACTTTTTTTACACTGATGAATATTATTGATCCTGAGTTGGTGAGAGAGCTTAAGTTCGAACCTTCTGATACTGGTGCTGATACCAAAGCAAAAATGAAACTTGATAAAAAACCAATAGATAAAGATAAAACCATTGCTAATATTAAAAAGAAAGCTTCAGCGAAAGTTTCAGAGAGCACGGAAGCTGCTAAAGCTAAATCTCCTAAATCTAAACCGGTGTTGATAGCACCAGAATTTGGATTATTAACTCTTCTCCCCTTAGCTGATGAGTATGGAAATATGCTTGTTAGCAACTATTTACTCGATCTTATAGGGGCTCGCGCAACTACAATCGATTTTAACGAAATACAGGCCATAGTAAGTGAAGGGAAAGCTACTACTGAAGAAATTGAGAAAAAATTGTCCAGCGAAGTTCTAGACCATTTTGAGAAATTAAGAAAAGAGAAATTCAACTGGCGTAATAGTACCGTTATCAAACCAACTTTATGGAAAGCACTTTGCGAATCTGATTTGCAAATAGGAGCTTTTAGGGTCTCATCTAAATCAACGTTTCAAACATTTTTAAATGATTTGCTACAAGAGCAAAGCGCAGAACAAACGTCTTTTAAAGATACAAGAGGGAGCATAGTTGGAACATTAACTGCTTATAGTCTTGAAAGGCAGACATTTGACCAGGGGTATGATATGTCACTGAAAACGGACGGCTCTTACTTTGCGAGACTTAATAGTAAAGTTCACGACAAGGCAAAATTGAGAAAAACTTTTGAAGGTGTATTTGCAATTATTACAAAAAGACCCCGGGAACATAGGCAATTAGCCAAACAACTTGAGAAGGTGATTACAGCTTATTCAGCCCATAAAGAGTTTATTACACAGCTGGAAGGGGTTCGCATTCTTCATGAGGTATTAACTAAACGTGTGCCTGCCGACCCAAATGAGAAGTCCTTTATCACATATAAAAAAGACCAGTTGACTAAAGCAGTTACAAGTCCCGGTCAATTATATTTAGGGCTTGATCCTCTGATGAGGGCAACATATTTTGCATATAATTTTCCTATTTTTTCTTTTAAAAATCTCCAGGATGAAGGTCAAAATACTTGGGCGGGAGCACCACTCGAGCTTGTTGAATTTTTTGAAAGTGAATTAATAAGCGCTCATGGGGCATATCAAAAAGCTAAGGAAGAAATTATGGCCGTTAACCCTAAGGGTCATGAACTGAGGGGTTTAACGTTAAGTTTTGGAGGGTTTGATAGTACTTTAACTCCTCATGATGCTCAAAATCTAGCGGGTAAGTTGACAAAAGGTTTTGCGGATAGAAAATTGCCTGCCCCTACTCAATTAATAGAAAACATGCTCTCCAAATATGTGCATGGAGCAGCTTTAAGTAGCGCAGCTGGAGCTTCAGCTCTCCCTTCAGCTTCGGCTTTAGGTTCAGCGTCAAGTTCTCCTCTCATGTCTCCTCGACTCTCACCATCTAGTTCAAGCCCCGCACTTCTCGCTGGTGGTGGTATGCCTCCTCCACCTCCGCCCCCTCCTGGAACACATTCAGCTGCCCACGGTGGCAGTGCACCTCCACCACCACCTCCTCCTCCAGGTTCACAAGTATCTCCTTCAGCAGGGAGTGGATTGAGCAGTGCGCTACCCCCACCACCGGGCGGTGGAGCGGCAAAATCATCTGGTTTTAGTGAGGTTGAATTTCAGGCAATCAAAAACAAATGCAACGAATGTCATCAACTTTTTCAAAATTTGAGAACAACTCCTGCATATTTGGCCTTACCTGAACCATTGCAAAGGAAAGCTGAGCCTATAATTCCAGATCTTGAGAAGGAGCTTATTCAATCTCCACTCGTACAGTTGATTTCTGAAGGCATGTCATATTGGGATTTGCAGCCCCCTACACCTGACGATGTTATGCATTTTTTAAATCAGGTGTGTAATAAGGCCAAAATAGAGGCAAAATTCATAGAAATGATTGAGCCTGCAAAGCTCGCTGCTAGAAAGGGTACGTCTTCTGCTCAGGTGGCTGCTGCTCCTGCTCCTGTCCTTTTTGCTGGAAAATCAGGGATCGTTCGTCCTGTACACGGCGCAGCCCCTGTTATCGTTGTTAACCCAACAACAGAGGAACAAAAAGAAGAACTCAAAATATTTAATGAACGTGATGAAAATGTAAAATTAATGAATATAAGAGCTTATCTGGACACTCCACATGTGGGTCATACTACTGGTCCTGGCTTTTCGAATCACTTTACCCCTAAACAATTGCTGGCATTTTCTTTAGACCAAATCCAACTCTTAACACCTGATGATTTGAGGGAGTGGACAGACGATGATTTTGAGAAAATAAAGCAAATTTGGCGTCATATTTCTGCTGATGAAATAAAAAGATATAAGAAAGAAACACTCCTTGGAAGTTATCTGGGTGGCAAAGTACTTCCAATTCATGGAGATAAGGCTCCTATGAAATAATGATTAGGGGTTTTTTCACCTCTATTCTTTCTGGTGTGATGGCGCACGCATAAGCCAGTGCTTCTACCCCATTTGAGAACACCTGCGCTGCTGTTTGTGCGTAGAGGGGATCAAGATCTGATGCAAGTTGAAAAGCGGTACAATCTGTGCGCTGGACAATATAAAGCATAACAGCCCTCCCTCCTTGCTGCACGACAGCTTCCAATTCTTTTAAATGTTTTGTTCCCCGTGCTGTTACACAGTCGGGAAACTCCACATTTTGTTTACGCTTGAGATGAACATTTTTAACCTCCACATAGCAGGGGGATTTTGTTGGACTGGTGAGAAGGAGGTCAATGCGTGAATTTTGTCCATATTTTACTTCTCTTTTCAAAGACTCATATCCTTGAAGTTCAGGAATGAGCCCTCCCAAAATGGCTTCTTCGGCAAGCCTGTTGGGAAGGCTTGTGTTAACGCCAACGTATGTTTCATCAATTTCCACAAGCTGCCAAGTATATTTCAGTTTTCGACTTGACGTGGGGTGAGGAGTGACCCACACCCGTAAGCCTAGTGTAGTTACACCTAAAAGTGCTCCCGAATTTGCACAATGCGCTGTGATTGTCTCCCCAGTATCTAAGACGATATCCGCCAGAAAGCGTTTGTAGCGTTTAACAAGCTGACCAGGAATAAGAGCCGGTGTAAAGTCCATGTTGTATCTTTTTATTAAAGGAACAATATTTTTCCTTTATCAAATTGCTGTTAAAACAACAAGTAATATTGTCACTGCGAGTTGCCAAGACCTTCGGCCCAGCAATGACTCCTCCCACCGTCACTGCGAACGCAGTGAAGCAGTCTATGTAGTTACGTTTCTTTTTTAGAATAAAAAAATACATGGATTGCCACGCTCCCTACGGTCGCTCGCAATGACGCGCACACACCAGTCACTGCGAGTGCAGTGAAGCAGTCCATGTACTATTAATACATGGATTGCACGGCCTTTGGCCTCGCTATGACAAAGAGAGAGGGGCCTCGCAAGGACGACCGGCACACCTTTCCCTCTCTCTTTTTCTTTTCTTTCTTCTCTTCATTTCTTTTTTCTTTCGCTTTCTATATCCCCATTGGTGTCCGCATCGGAAGGCTCCAAACTCGACTTTTCAGTCGGTAGGAGAGAGCGCTTCCTTAAGGTTATTAAGGATGCGAGTTAACAGCTATCCATGTGGATAGATAGGCGTGATCTTGCTATAAAACTTGGGCTCT
>Ga0194130_10002748_pt1 | contig 24841 bp, 28 predicted proteins | sample TA2KigsurfametaG_FD_160084 | JGI IMG/M metagenome (GOLD analysis project Ga0194130, IMG submission 160084) | Freshwater microbial communities from Lake Tanganyika, Tanzania - TA2015050 Kigoma 12 surface | ecosystem: Environmental > Aquatic > Freshwater > Lake | place: Tanzania: Lake Tanganyika... | reverse complement strand
CTTGATAATCGCAATGGTGTTCTCGAGCTCCTCGACGCGGTCCTTCAAGACTTTGTTCATGCCGCTGAGGCCTTGGCTCAGTTCTTCAAGAACCTTGTAGGCATTCGTCGGACGCAGCTCGATGCCGCGGGCGTCGCGGACCATGTCGGCGAGGGTAATTGCGCAGTCGGCACAGATGTACAGACGGCGGTTGGCCGACGGGTTTGGGTCGTCTGGCGCGTTCTGCCAGTCGAGGTCGTACCCCGTGTCGATGGCTGGCAGGTTGCTGCTGTTGCATAATGTGCAGCACCCCGGCAGATAGTTGTAATGGTTAACGACAAGCATCAGTTACCTCCAGACGTTCCGACGTTTGCCTTGACGATCAAGCTTTTCCATGAATTTCTGCACGCGGCCCTCAGCCCCTGGTTCGTACTTTTTCTTGTCCCGCTTCGACAGTTCGTATGGTCTACACCCTAACAGGTAGCGCAAGGCGTCGACAGCATGGTCTTCGTCGCGGCTATCAAGGTCTTCGGGATTTAACTGGTCGTGGCGCATCAACGGAATAGTGCGCACAAGATTTTGGCACGAATTGAAAATCTGAAGCCGAACCTTGCCGTCAACTGGGTGGGGCATCATGTACCGACGCATATTTTGCCAGCCACCAATACGGGCGTTTTTAGCTCTAATTACAACGACTCCCTGAGCGTTGTATTGGGCCGCCACCGTGGTGCCGAGGCCTGCAACGTTGGAGAAAGTTGACGGGTCAATGACTGTGATCGAGATGTTTTCACCTTTACCGTGTTCATCGACACTCATCGACTTCACAAGACGCGCCTGATTGGCGGTTGTCAAGTTTTTCTGGTACGCCTCGCGGTAGACGTACATGGTGCCATCCGACGGGTCCAGGGCACCCCAGAGACAGCAAAACGGGTTAGCTGTACCGAAGTCAATGGCTCTAAACCTTTGCCACGTTTGTGGTATTGCAAACGGCTCAATAACATGCATTTGGCGGTTAAATTCGCCAAAATACTGGCCCGAGAACGTATCCCAGTCGCCAAGCAATTTTTGCCGACGTTCGACCTCTGGCAGCATTGAAAGGTGCTTTTTGTACGTTGGGTCGATAAATGGGTTGTCGATCACTGTTGACGGGACAAATGCCACGATCAGGTGTTTGTTAGGGTCGTGGTCAATTTTAACTTTTTCAAGTTCGGCCAAATCATCCGGCAATGGCACAATGTCCACAATGTCTGGGTTTTCGAAGCCATCATTGACGTCATACACCACGGCGTTCTTGCCGTAGTGGGTTGGCGTAACCAGCATTGAATACAAGAACTGGTGGCCTTTATCGCCTGGGTTGGTAGCGAACATGACGTGGGTGCGCACGCCCGCGGCGGCCATTTTACGGCTAGTGCGGAGGCGGCCCGAGATCATAAGCATTTGGTACGGCGAGAACTGCGTTGCCTCGTCGAAGGCTACAAAGTCGTATTCAGCCGACATGAACTGGCCGACGTCCTCGTCGCGGGCGCAATACCCGTATTCAATGATCGACCCGTTCTCGTACCACCAGGCCTTCATGTTGTCGACCGACCGCAATTGGGCCTTGGCTTTAAGCTGCGCGTAGCGCACCTGGGTGCGAATAATCAGCGACCGACGCAGTTCGGGCAGGCTGGTACGGATCAACAGGCTGCGATGGCCGGGGTAGCGCATCGAAAGATTGTGGGCGTGGTAGGTGATGAGTTCCGACTTCCCACCACCCGCCGCACCCCCATAGAGGAGCCAGTCCACCTTGTCAAGCAAGATGTTTGCCCTCAACTGCCGGTCGTTGCCGACAAGCGACCAGGCTGACAGGTCTTCTTCTAAAAGTTGTAAGTATTCGTCTTGTTCGGCCGCGGTTAGCGACGCAAACTCCTCATCCGTCAGCAGAAGGGTCTTGTCGACCGTAATGCTCATCCGGCGTCGCCAGCAATAGCACGAAGGCCGCCCTCCACGCGACGCTTCGCCTCAAGCTTTAACTCCTCAAAACGGTTCTTCCGCTGGTCGGGGCTTTCGGACTCTTGGCTTGACGAGATCGTCGTAGGCTCGCCCATCTCTAAGCGGAAGATGTCGTGCCAAACCTTGCCGATCTTCGTGGCCTCTTCAGCGGTCTTGATCTCCCATTCGCCGCCCAAGACCCGCAGGCCGTGGTCGGCAATGATCGAGAGAGCAATTGCCGGCAATTGGTCGCGGTCAACCTCGGAAGCGACCTTTGTCAGGCCCAATTTGGCAATTTGGTCCTGCCGACGACGGTATTCGTCAGCGTTCTCAAGGCGGGCGATCTTCTGATCTTCGCGGTTCTTGGCTTGGGTCTTTTGGGACTTTTCGCGGTCTTCTTTGGTGAATTTGTACGAAGCGACCACTTCTGCCACCGGCACCGGCTCAAGAACGGGTTTTTCTTTCTTAGTTGCCATCACTCCTCCGACTTATGTGTTGTGCTTATTGTGCCATTGAGGGCATGAAATTTCCATACCTGCATTGCAAGCTCAACGACGCCCTGCACCGCCGCATTTTCCTGTGGCGTAATGACACCAGCCTCGACGCCTTCGCGCGCAAGGTTGCCAACGTACGATGCGCCCATAAACAACGCCGCCGCGGTCCGTGGCTGAATCGGATCTTCCCAACCAGCCATGATAAGTGCGGCCACTGCCTGTGCAGTCAGAGATGACGCACCCAACGTAGGTGTCAGTTCCATAACCAGACGGGTCTGCTTCGGAATGTCTGTCTTTTCCAACTTTAGTGGTTTCCTTCCTAGAGCCGAGTGTTCCGGATCAGGCCGATTTTGATTTCTAAATCCCCGAACGACGGCCTTTTGCCGCCATGCAGGCGTGGGTAGGTTGATCTTGGGGTCGCGTAGGGGGACGACCACAGGTTCTGTTCGTCCTTCGCGGATTTTTTGCCGTTCACGCGGGCTTTTACCCCCAAACATCCCAAACCGGTCATTATCCGGGTCTTGAGCCATAGCCTCGGCAAGGCATTCTTCGCGTACGTCGCACTTATTGCAGTAAGAACGAGCGACAGCGAAGTAATCACGACCCTGCGGCCTCTCTGGGAACCAAATGTTCGCATCAAGGCCGCGACAGACCGCCCTAAGCCACCAGAAACCATGCTCAGAAGGGGTCTTCGGGGTCATTCGAATTGTAATTCCCCGAGGTTGGGGCTTTTGTGCCCTTGTCAATGGTGACTATGGCGAAACGGAGGTTGGCCGCGACGTCGTCGGCGACCAATTCGGTCGAGTAACCGGTGGTCCCGTCCTTCTTTTCGTACTTCCGGCGACGGAACTTGCCAATGACGACGACTCGAGCCCCCTTAAACAGGCTTGCTGCGCAGTTTTCGGCCAGTTCGCCGAAGCAGGAGACGTCCATCCAGATGGGTTCGTCGGCATTTTTCCCATTTGACACGCCGATAGTAAACGTGCAGATGGGCAGACTGTTGTTGGTGTAGCGCAACTCGGGCTCTTTGGCCAGGTTGCCGATCATGGTCATGTGGTTCATTGGACTATCTCCCATACGGTGGTGGTTCTTTTGTGTGGTGTCAAGGCTTTCACCCCGGAATCGCGAAGCATTCCGAGATCAACGAGCTCTTTACGCCGCGACCGGCAACCCGAGGGGCTCAACTTAAGACGCAGTTCGGCCACCAGGTTGACAAGTTCGTCGTCGGTCATCTGGCTCCGCACACGGAAGGCGGCCATGACGATCTTTTGGCCTTTGGTGAGATCGACGGATGCCGCCGCCTGAAAGCTTGTAGCCGGATCTGACCAGCGGGTCATCTGCTTAGGGCCCTTGTAGTACCGGCTGCCCCCCTCAGGCCAGAGCATCATCTGGTTACTCATCGCTCGACCCCGTGTACTTGAGGTTTAGCTGGTCTTCGTATGCGCTTTCGTCGCGGCCAGTCAGCAGATCGACAAGGTCTTGTGCTGCGCCGTAGGCGTCGTAGAGCGCGTGGTGAGGTGCTTGCGATCTGTTTTGCCACCCGTTCAAGCCCCATGACTCACCCCGCTGCTGGCCGTAAGCCATCGAGCGGATGCACAGCGTGCGGTAGTCAAACGGGTTCTTCTCGCCGGAATCGCGCAGCAGCCGGTCAACAAACGGTAAGTCGAAGCTGGCGGGGCTGGCCGCGAAGATCGGTTTGGTGGTGAGGTGCGCGGTCATCCCTGCAACAAAGTCGCAGAACAGCGATCCGACCTCGTTGTAGCGCAAGCGCGCCCTGGGTTCGCGCCATGCGGCCTTCTGTACGTCGATGGGCTGACGCAGCCACCACGATAGGGTCGACTGGGGTTCCATGATCGTGTGCAACCAGCGGGTGGTGGTAATCCACTCCTCCTGGTCGATGGGTTCGTAGAAGTAGTTGCCCTCGATGATTGCGTATTGGCCGTCGTAGGTGACAGCAACGCACCCGAGGGTAAAGATGGCGTCTTCCATCGGATCGACGCCGGATGTTTCGACGTCGGTCACGAAGAAGGTTTGGGGACTATTCATGGTCATTGGCTTGTGCCTCCTGCTTATTGTTCCACGGGGAACATTCAGCTTGAAGACGACCGAAGTGGGCCCAGACGTTCACTTGTTCCTCGACGGCGATCTCGAGGTCGGAACGTAGCCTGTAACGAATTTCTTCGAGCATTTCGACTCCCCTGTGCGCTTGGTTCGACATTACTCGCTAACCTTCTTGTCGTCAAGCATTTCTTGGAACTGAAGCTCGAAGATGCCTAGCATGTCCGGCCGCTCACGACGCACCCATTCCAAAGCTTTCTGCCGGATGAAGTTGTTACGCGCCGCAGATCGTCGTGATGCTTGGCGGCCGTTCTCCGTGGACCGGTACTTCTGCCCATAGAGCCTTGAAGCTTCTTTGCATCGATCGCACCGACAACCTTGGCCCGCATAGCCGTAAAGGGTGCCGTGGGAAATAGTTGGGTCTACTTGCACAATGTCCTCCTGTGTACTACTGTAACATATGTCGAGTAACAGCCGACACCCACGCGCAAAGAGCCCCGGTCTGCCGCAAGATCGGGGCTCTTGTCATTTGTCAACAAAGGTCGTTGACACCTTTGAGTCTCAGATGTATCCTGCGTCTCGTCCACCCCAGCAGCCAGCTGGGAAGGCGCGTCAAATAGGGTTTCTCGGCACCAACAGACAGTCCGAGAACCTGGCTGTTACTGAATCTGTTGCGGCACCCACCCGGGAATGACAGGCGAGACATCCTGTGAGCCAAGCACAACAGAGGTGGCCCACGGGAGTGATCCGGGCTCTGGCAGCCAGGTAGGTGTGAATTGACGCTGCACGGACAAGGCTTTCTGGTAGTGACGCCGAATCTGACGGGTTGAGCCTTAATCAACTTGGGGGGGAAGGGGCGCGGTCTGCCCGTGCAACGAAGTGAGGCGCAAGCACAAGGAACGAAGTGCGCAGCGCAACCCAACTGAGCGGCAGCGAAGGCGGGAGAAACACCAACTCGAGACAATGTGGTGGCCCCGGCGCAGAACGAACCGCGACAAGTGACGCTGTGGATAACATCGAGACTTTCCCACAGGACGCTGTGGACAACGGTAACAGCCGGAACCCAGACAACCACCCCCTCAGGGCACCCCAAACGTACGGGGATGGGAACTACACAATACCCCACGGGGTCCCCCCACGGGGCCGGGGGGGGTGCGTGCGCGGGCGGGTGCGGGCTTGGGCACTCGCGGTCGTGGGGGCCGAGGCCACTTCGGTCGGCGGGTGGCGGCGTCGCCGGTGAGCGGGGCCGGTCGAAGGCGGTCGGCAGCGGGTCGAGCGGGGCCGGTCGAGCGGGGCCGGGTGTGGGCGAGTGTGCCGCGCGACGTGTCCCCACACCGTGAGCGCGACCGCATAGCCCGCTACCTTCCCCGCTGGTGCACGCGCGTCGAGTGTCGGCAGAGTCCGGCGAAGGCCTGCGGGTCGTCGGCCTGGTGGCCTTGTGGCGCGTCGGCCGTGGTCTTTCTCGCGGGTGCGAAAGGCCCGCCGCGCTCGGTGGTGGTCGAGCGTCGGCGGGCCTTGTGGCGCGTGGGGTGTCGGGTTAGTCGGGTGGGTTGGTCGAGTGCGCGAAGGTGAAAAGAGCCGACTGAGCCGCGGTGTGCAGGTCGTTCATAGCGAAGTAGTCCACATCACCGGCAAGGCCTTCCGCGTCGAAGTGGCCCCGGCTCATCTCGTCGAGCGCGCCGACGCAGTACCGGGCCACGTCGGCGAGTGCCTCGGCGTAGTCGAGCGCGGCCTTGGCGAGAATGTCGGCGGTGTCGTGGTCGTCGTCGTAACGCTCGGCAACGGCTGCGGCGATCTCGTCGGCGTACAGGCCGACCACTTCGGCGAAGGCCTGCGGGTCGAGCGGCGGCGGCGCGGCCTTCCAGCGCGGCGGCTTCACTTGGTCACCTTCTTCGCGGTGCGGCGGCCCTTGCGCGCGTCGCTCGTCGTCACCGACTCGGCCCACGCGGCGAGCGCGTCAAACTCGCGCGGCAACCGGTGGGCGAGCAGCCCCGCGTCCACGGTGCGCGCCACGGCTGCGGCGTGCGGAATCTCGATCACTTCGCCCGCGGGGCGCAGGACGCTTTTCACGTCGCCGACGGTGAGCGCGCGGTCGTCCTCGCGGATTACCGCCACATGTTGGCGCGACTCGGCCGCGGCGTTGTCGGCGGTCGTCGAGCGACGCAGGGCCAGATAGCAGGGCCGCACTACTTCGACGGACTCGGGCGCGGTGAAGCCGACGGCGGCGAGTGTTGCGCGCGTCGGTGTCGCGTCCCGTAGGTCCGTGATCACAACGTCGAAGCGGTGGCGGCGCGGGCCGTCAGACAGACCCACCAGGCCGGCTAGGCCTTGCGGGTCGAGATCGCCGAGGCGGGAAGCGTCAAACACTTGAAGCCCTTGCTTCACTTCGACGCTTAGGCGGTCGTCGCCTGTCGCGACTCCGTAGACCGCGAGCGTGTCGTCGTCGTTCGTCGCGAGCGCGACGCGCCGGCCGGTGGCTTCGACCGCGAGCGCAAGCGCGCACGCGGTAACCGTGGCCCCCTGTCCGGCCTTGTGGCTTCGTACGGTGATGACTTTCATTGGGTGACCCTTTCGCTAGTGGCGCGCCGAAGTGCGTCGCCAGGTCTGATGATACACGCGAAGGGCGAGGCCGTGAGACATTGAGCGCGGCGCGGTGTCCAGGCAAAAGAAAAGACCCGCGCCGTGGCGCGGGTCTTCTCTCGGGTGTCGCGGGCTCGCGTCAGGAGTTCAGCATGGCCCAGACTTCCGCGCAGGCTTCCGCGAGCGGGCCGGTTGCTTCTCCGTTGTCGTCCACGTCCTCGGTCGAGTCCTCGAAGGCGAGACGCGAGTACACGCCCGCGTTAGAGACGTAGACGCATAGACGCACGCGGCGGCGGGCGGGGCTCTCACTCGGCGCGCCGTCGAGATCGCCTGTCGCGGGGTTGACCGGCGCGGCCCACCCCCATGTGACGAGCGCGAAGCCGCTGAGATCGCTCACGCCCGACAGTAGGTGGAATGTGTCGTCGAGAAGGTCGTAGATGTCCTGGCCCGTGCCGACGCGCTCGACCTGCGTGCCGTGAAGGCCGTGAATCTCGCCGCCCCCGTAGGCCCAGACTTCGGCGGAAGTTGGCGACCGCCACTCTAGGTCGGGCCAAGTTCGCGCCATCGTGAGAAGATCGAGGGCCGCGGCCCCCGTAAGTGTTGTTTTTTCCTTCATTGGTGACCCTTTCGGTAGATGACCCGCCGCCCGTTGCGGCGTGTCACCTTCGACAGTAGCAGAAAACACGCCCCAAGTGTGACCACGAGCGAAAGCACCAAGATCGGCGGCGAAGTTGTCTCGGCGGGTCGAGCGTCGAAGTACCGCGCGCCGGTCTCGACCGCGACCACGGCGGCAACTTCGCAGGCTTGCGCCTCGCCCAAGAATGTCCCGCACGCGGGGCTAATCGTGTCTGTCATGTGTGACCCTTTCGGTAGTGGTCGGCCGTTGTGGCCGACGGGGACAAAATACGCCGCGAAGCGGCCTCGGCGGGGGATACCGCCCAAAAGCGGCCCCCACGTTGCGCGGAGACCGACGCAGACAGGGGGGGACGGGTGAAGGGTGCGGGCTACTCGGGGCCGCGGCGGGTGATCGTGTGGCGGGGCAAGTGCGGGCCACGCCCCAGCGGGTGCGCAGCACACTCGACGCCGCCGCCCTCGACGCCGCCGCCCTCGACGCCGCCGCCCTCGACGGCCCACACGCCGCCGCCCGCGGCGTAGACCACCCGCCCGCACCACACACACGGGGTAGGCGGCGGGGTCACGCCCGCACCGCCCGCCGCACTTCAAGCCGTTGAAAAGTCTCGGCACTACCCGCGCCACCGTGGCGGAGGAAAACCACGTCGCGCACCGCACCCGCAGGAAGGCACGCCCCACACGCCGCACACGCGCCAGCGACGTGACCCCGCACAAGTGAAGCGCGGCGGCCATCGAGGCCGGAGACATACGACGGGCCAAGGCCATCACCGGCCCACACGCCGCCCGCGGGGCACGTCACGCGGCCCCACACTTCGCCGCGCATCTCCTCGACACGGACACGCAGCTCGACCGCCTCGGCCGAGTTGGCCGCGAGGTAGGCGACGGGCAAGCCGTAGCGCGCTGCGGCCTTGCCGTGGGTGGCGACGTTTTCGGGGTCAACACTCACAAACCAGCGCGCATTTTTGGGAAGGCCCGACCGGCCGAGCAAGTTCGGAAGGTACTTGACCGACCGCGTATAGCCCCAAAAGGCCACCGACGGGCGCGCCCGCTGTACGTCACGCACCGCCGCGGCCAGCCACGGGGCGAAGATGTCGCCCGAGGAGAACCAGCGAAAGGAAGGCACACGCACGCCCGCGGCAGTCTGAAGCGCGGCCGACCGATCAACCAACGCGCCTAACGCCTCGGTGAGGTACTTTCCACCGGCCACACGCAACCCGCGCACCGTGTCGAGGTTGCGCGCGATCACGCGCCCGAAGTCATCGAAGGGGCCAACCTCAAGCCGCACCGCGTAGCACGCTCGGCACGCCGTCGGCGACAGTTGCGGGCAAGTACCGCCACCCTCGACGGGGCCAGCGGGAAGGGCGAAGGCGTTGGGAACGACACTTACCGGCCGCCGGTCATCTCTCCAAAAGGCTAGGGGGCCGGTCTTTGCGTCGGCGTGTAGTTGTAACGGGCCTGCCACCGTGTTGATCCGTAGCCTTATGGGCCGGTCAGATAGTGGCGAGGTGGGCAGATAGGCGCGACTCATTCCGCACCCCGTTCCTCTTCTGGTTCCGATGAAACAAAATCGGCGGGTGAAACCGTCCCCCAGTTATTTATCCAGTCTGACCAGGCCAAATCGTGTGCCTGCTGTTGGTCGTCCGCCTCAACTTCAAGTGTGTATTCAAACGTCACGTAATAGTTTTTCACGATGGACCCCTTTGGTATCCGTCGCCGCGTCGGCGAGGTGGTTCTACAATACCACACAACCCCCGGCGCGTGGTGTATCGTGCGCCGCTATGCCTAACCCCTTTGACGTAATGCGCGAAGCACTCGCCGAACTTCAGCGCGTGGCCCCGCCCGTTGGCGGCGGCGTGTACGAAGTTGAGAACCTCGGCGCGGGCTTGTACCGGCTCGCGGTGCGTCGCGGGGTCGAGCTCGAAGCGTTGCCCGTCGTTGCGCGACCGGCGCGCATGGCCCGCACGCTGCGCACCCTCGCCGCGACCGCCTAACATGGCTGCATGAAGTTTGAGATCAGACAGCCAGCGCGCGCCAACACACGCCGCAAGCAACCCCCGCACCTCGAAGACTTCGTTGCCTTCCTCGACGCGAACCCCAACACCTGGGCCGCGTTCCACACCTACACGTCACGCAACGGGGCCAACAGCTGCCGACGTCGAGCTCGGGGACTCTACACACACCTGGGCTACGAGTTCGTTGAGCGCACCGAGTCCAACGGCTTCACCATCTACGGAAGAAAAATCGACCACACACTCGCACGGCTGCTCGCGGGCTGATACACTGCGCTCGCTTCCAAGCACGAAAAGGCCCGAGTCGCGAGTGACCCCGCTGACTCGGGCCTTTCTCATTCACTAAGTTTATGGCGACCGGCTGCCCCGTCCTCCATGTGGGGCGGCCGGTCACGCCGTTCAAAGGCGTTGATTTGTTCCGCTATCCATTGCGCGACCGGGGATGCAACACCGTTGCCGCACATTTTGTAGCGGGTGGTGTCGCTGTTGGTTTTGCCGTCGGCACGGTTCAGGGTGTGGTTGTCGGGCCATCCCATGAGCCGTTCGCATTCGGTTGGGGTGAGTCTGCGGACAATCACTCGGCCACAACCAGTTTGTTCTCCATAACGTACTGATTCCCTACACCTTTCCAGTCCCGTGTTGCGAGTGTGCCGGTGATTGGGCCGCCGATGAAACTATCAACGTCTCGCTGCCCCCCCGGGTCCCCGCCGTTAGCGCGTAACGTGCCTACACCGTCGGCGTATCCCGCGAAGTTCGGTGACGTGTACGGTACTGCTACTGCCATGCCGTTGCCGTTGCTGCGAATTGTTGGGGATGCTATCGAAGATGGTTGCGCGTCCAGCCCTTGCGCGTGGCTGAACATCACCGTTTCTTCAATGACAAGTTGCCCCGTGTAAGCGTCCTGCCCGTTCAACCCGCCAGGGTGTGCGCCAGGCGACAGCGTTCCTACAACGTCTCGGGTTGTCCGCCCGCCACCTGCTCCAACGCCGTCTGCAACGGTGCCGGGAGCTGTTTCCCGCGACGGTTTGCCCTTCGCAGAATCCCTTCTGCGGCCTTCCCCGACAGCAAATATTTGTCCGCCACCTCGCTCGAGGACTGAAGAATCATAGACAGCGACGACGAACACTCGTCTACGCCTTTGGGGGACTCCGAAGAACTGCGCGTCAAGCACGGACCATTCAAGGTGACAAGCCCCCAGGTTTGCCATTTCTTTGAGGACCGCCTCAAAATCGTCACCGCCTCGGCTGTTGAGTGCCCCGACGACATTCTCCCAGATGGCGTATCGGGGAAAAGTTCCTCCTGTTGCATGCTGCATCTCCCTAATGATTCTCGTTGCTTCAAAAAACAGACCACTGCGTGACCCTTCGAGCCCTGCGCGTTTACCTGCCACCGACAGGTCTTGGCACGGGGAGCCGAACGTGATGACATCGACGGGGGGCAGGTCTGCGCCGTTGACAGTTGAGACGTCACCCCAGCGGGGCACATTGGGCCAGTAGTGGGCGAGTGTCTGCTGGCAGTGGGCATCCCACTCAACCTGAAACCCGCATTCCCAGCCTGCTGCCTCAAGCCCGAGGTCAAACCCGCCGACACCCGCGAACAAACTCCCGAACCTCACCCCGTCACCTCCGTGATCGTTGCGTCAAATACGTCGTCGCGTTCTGGGTAGTAGTAGCGGGTGTTGACCGTGTACTGGGGGCGGTCGCCCCACTTGGGCATCTCGGTAGTAAAGCTCGGGTCGGAGAACAACAGCCGGTTGCCTGGAAGGCTGGCCAGTGCCCCGCAGTCGAGCCACACAAAGTTGAAATGCTTGTGCTGGTCGGGAGTGCGGGCGTAGTGGTCGTTGTAGGGCGCGGCGGTAAACCAGTAGCGGCCCACCTCCCACGTCTTGTTGCCGAGGTAGGCGCGCACCGGCAGTTCGGACAACGCGTCGTACTCATGGGCTGTGAAGTCTTGGCCGTAGCACGACCACACTTGCAGATCCGACAACGCGTGGTAATGGTCAAAGGACTCTGGCCCGTCGTGGTAGCGGTTGGAGAACGCACACACCGGCAAGTGCTGGAAGGTCGAACCGTCTTTCATCATGGCCGACAGCCCCCAAGCCCGCCCCGGCAACGCCGAGAGGCCGTAGATCCAGCACTCAACCCACTCGCCGTGCTTCTTAAAGTTGTGCAGGTATGCGCTGTTCACCCACGCGTACATGGGCTGCGGAATGTCACCAACGTGGGTTGCCATACAGCATCATCCTCAGCCGCTCGACCTCGCTGCGCAGGTGCTTGACCTCGGTCGCAAGGTTGCAGTTGCGTTCCATCAACTTGGCCACGTTTTGCATGATCTCTTCAACAACGTCAGGGTCTTGCATCATGTCGTAGCCGTAAGGCAGGTTGTACTGGATAGTCATTACTTGCTTCTCACTTGGTTGAACTGACTAGCGACTACTTCCCACAGCGTGTCGTTTGACAAGATGTCGTCGAGGCACTGCGGCACTGGCAACTTGTGGGCACGGGCCATTGGCATGGCAACGGCGCGAACGCGGTTCCACGCGCCCCACGTCTTGGCTTCGGCGCGACGCTTCTCGATCACGTCCCTCGACGCAAGCACTTCTCCGTCGATCACCTCCGCGCCGGGGAAGGCCTCCATGACAAGCGCAACGGGGTCCACTGGTGCGGGGTCGAGGTCAAGCGTGACCTTGACCTCCGACTCCGCTGGCTCAGATGGGGAACTGTCGCCAGCGACCACGATAACAGCCTCCTCGAACTCATCGGCGGAGAGAGGGGCTGGGCTCTCGTATTTTACCTCGACAACCGGGGTCACGGTCGGTTTGTCGGTGATGCTCTGAATTTCTTCAGGCGTGTACGAGAGCCCAGCGATTACGTCGGGGAACAGCAACCGACAGAGCTCTGATGTGCAGCGCGCGGCCAGCATGGCCCGCGGGTATTTCGACCAGTTGTCCTTGCCGGTCAGTTTGGCCATCTTGGCGTCTTCGAGAGTCCACCGCACCGTGGCCTCCGCGCCGGTATCTACTCGGATACCTTTCATGGTGCAGGCATTGTTCGTGTTTTCGGTAATGTCGATGCGGTGGCCTGCGCTGGCGACCAGGGCGCGCATCAATTCAGGGCTGGCCGCAGCGCGACCCTCGATGACGTGGATTGAGTTCAATGCCTGCATCGGGCCGAGGCCCAGTTCGCGGCCGTACAGCACGCACGCAAGGACGTGCTCGGGCTTTCCCTGCATTGCCTTTGGCACGAACGGCGTCGCGTTGACGCGTTGGGCCAGTTTCCACGATGACTCGTAAAGTTCGATCTCGTTCATTGTTGCTTCCCTACTTGGTAATACTCAGGGCTTGGCGGCCGTAGTTGGTTTCACAGAAGTTGTCGATAGGAATACCCAGGTCTTTTAGCGCGGTCACACGCCAGCCGAGGCTTGCGGTGAACGGCAGACTGGCCTTGAGTGCTTCGATGAGATCCCACATCCGGTCGTAGTTGACTTCGCCGGTGCGGTCTGGGTCGAGCACCTCGCGCACCATGTACTGGAGCAAGCCTTCAGAGTTCCACCGGCGGGTCGTGCTGCTGCGCTTTTCCAGTAGGCCGACCCCTTCAACTGCTAACTTCTTCCCTGGCATCAGCTCGCACACGTCGTCCTCGATGGCCCGCATAAGCGTGTCAAGGTTGGCCTTGAAGCCACGCAACTGCACCAGACCCGCAGCGAGGGCTTCCCACTGCTTGCTGTCGGCCAGATCGGCGCGATACTTGTCCATCTCGAGCAGCACACGGTCGAACGTGGCGATGATGTCGAGGGTCTGCGCCTGTCGTTCAGGGCTGACCGATACGGTTTCTATTTCCTGTGTCATTGGTTCCTCCATGAGTTTGACGGTATCACATTATTTGTTCCAGCTGCCACTACCCGACGTGCGCCATTGGTGCCACGGGCTGTAACCCTTTGACCTCGAGTAGTCGTACAGTGCCTTCGCAGCGCGCAAGTTAGTGCGGGGGTGTAACAGGTCCTCGGAATGTTTGATGATCCCGAGGTTCCGCAGGTAGGTGACCCACGAGTAGTTGTTCACCTGGCTGAGCCCGAGGTCGATGGACCACACGGTTCCATCTGCGCGCCGGTTGTAGCCTTTCGCCTCAGGGCGGCACCGGCTCTCCCTGAACAGGATTGCATCGAGGGTGACGTAATCGCGACGGGTGAAGCCAACCTCGCGGGCCAGCTTGTACCACTGGGGGCATTGCCATTCCCGCGCCTCGGCGGGTCCAGCGTGCAGGGCGACAGCCGCAAGGGCGGCGATAAGTATGCGTTTCATTCAGAGTCCTTTCGTAGGAGACGCTCGACGGGGAAGTCCCGGAACGCCTTTCGGTAGACGGGGCCGCCGTAGCAGCAGATCGACCCGTCGTTGTTGATCTTCTTGACTACCCATTCTCCAGGTAGGTCGGCCACACGGACGCGTAGCCCAAACTCAATCTCGTTGCTGTTCATCAACGGCCTCCAAGCGTTGCTATGTGGAAGTCCACCTTAGCCTAGGTCAACCCTCTAGGCAACCTTTAGGGTTAGAAGTCGCCCCTGCGCTTAGCCAATTCAGAGTAACGCGCACGGAGTATGGCAGCTTCGTCGGCCAGTCGTTTGGCGGTTACGGCCCCCGGCAATCGTTCGGCAGCGGCCATCGCCCTGCGCTCGCTTGGCGTCATTACCGCAACCAATTTTGACTTTAGGGCGTCAGAGAGGGGCTGATAAGCATCCACTCGTAGCAAATCAACAATGGGGTCAGGGTCGCCTATGCCTTCGTACATACTCGGGGAAATTTCGACCGAACCGACCACGCGGCCTGAAGAAAATGCTTCGTTAGGTCTAGTCACGGGGTCTTTCAAAACATTGGATTCATAACGTATGTCGTTTCGCGGAAAACGCGCAACGTATATTTGGCCGCCTTCGCCAGCTTCGCCAGCATAAGCGCGGGCACGATTCATTAGATCAGCCGAGTTGAAACCACCAGTTGCAGCATCCCAGAACCACGCCACGTTTTCTTCAGGATTATTCACAGACCCGAGTCGAGGCTCAATTTGAGTAAGCCCAGAAACTGGGCTGCCGTGGACACCAAGAACGCCTCGGTACTTTGCCCCGCCACCAGAGGCTGCATACCCTGCCACTTCGCGGTCGAGGGCCTTCTCCATCGCCTCGCGATAGATCGCCTGCTCAGGCACCGGCGTCAGAAAGTCAGCGGCATACAGCGCAGACTCCGCCAAACCTGCTGCGCGCTGGGGCAATGATGCGCCGCTGTTAGGGTCGACCGCCGCAGCAAACCGCTTCGACGGGTCGTAGAACGTCTCCTTCGCCACGCGACCCAACTGCTTCACGGTGCCGACGGGGTCCTTGACAGCATTTACCGCCTGCTCAAAGCCACTCGGCTTCTCAAGAATGGCAAGAGCCTCCTGGGCCTTCTTCTGCTTCTCGCGCTCGGCCTTCTTGCGGGCCAGATCCTCTGCTAGTGGGCGCGGAGGCATCAGCAATCCCACTTCCGCAGGGCTTTGTTGATCCTGCTGTTCGGGTCACGTCGAGTCTTCTCCGACGCCAACTTGCGCTTCGCACCCTCCATGCGGGCACAGAACGACTTACGTCGAGCAGCAGCCTTCGGCGACTTCTTCGCCTGGCTGGCCGACACCGGAGGCTTTAGTCTGCCGCCCGTGGCACGGTTGTAGGAGGCGCGGCCCTTCGCATTGAGGCCGCCTTCAGGGTTTTGCCCCGCCTTCCGCTGCCACGCTGGGGAAGCCACCAATTAGCCTTTGGCCTTTTTTGCAACTGCTGCATTGTCAACGAGATTTGGGTACGGACGCCCCGCGGCCTTTGCCCGCTTTTTGGCCGCCAGCTTTTGTGCGGGCGTGAGACGCTGCGATTTCGACTTCGGATTCTTCGTTTCCCAAAATGGTTTCTTCACCGGACACTCTTTCGTTGAGGGCAATAATGGTCAAGCGTAACCCAGCCTGCGGCCCAAGGATAGGCCTCTTGAACGTAATTGACGGGACAATGTCAGGCGTGTCGTCCTCCAGCACGCGTGCGTCGATTAAGCCGTCAATGGCCGCCTTGGCCGACGGGAAGCACGCGGCCGTATCCTGCCACCGGCGGTTCTCCAAGACCGGCTGGACGACGATCTCAGCAGCCGTAAGGTTGGGCATTCCGGCCTCAATAGCCGCCCACGCAAACCCTTCGCGCCACCATTTGGTGTCCTCGACCCGCTTACGGAAGTGCTGGTTGCGTTCCTGGTTCAGGCTGATCGGGCGTCGGCCCATCAGACAGAGCTCGATAGCGAACCTAGCCACCGCGCGACTCGGCGGTCTTCTTAGCCGTCTCGAAGGCCCGCAGGCGTTGCTGGGCGCGACGCTCGATGTCGCGCATCTTCTCGATGGACGTGGTCGGCACGCCGGGGAGGGTGATGAGGCGGGCCGCGGTCAGTAGTCGGCCGCCGAACTTGGGCACTGGGCGCGACGTCATCGGCCTAAAGCGGGCTTGGCCAGTGTCGTAACGCTCGAACGGGCCAGTCTGGATCGATGTCCCCGGCAATTGGCCCGAAGGCAGCAGATCGAGCACCTTCGTGCCAAGCGGGAACTGCTGTGTTGCGAAGCCCAGCAACTCTCCTGGCCGCGTGATAAGCGGCACGTACTTTTGTATGCCGGTCTTAGTCACGTCGCCGGTGCCGTACTGACGCGAAACGGGGCGTAGGCCTTTGGCAAGGTTCACGCCCGGAAACGCGCCGGACAAAATACGGGGCATTGGCGATGTGCCCGAAAACAGCCGCGACGGGTCACCCTGCAAGGCAAAACTGCCAAGCGGGCCTTCCACAACGTCGCCGAACGGGTTAAGGAAGTTCGTGCCAGCAAGCCCGCCTCCAGGGGTTGGCACGTACGACGAGTATATCTCAAGCGGGTCGGAGTCTGGATCGTAGGCGAGCGCACCCAAGTACATCTGCCACTTGATTGCCGCCGGATTGTCTTTGGCCAGCCTGATGAACAGTTTGTGGATGTGCTTGGTCCACGCGTAGAAAGTCAGGTGAGGCAGCACGACGCGACGCTCGAACGGCGTGAGGTCGAGCCAGTCGCCCATGACTTCGTTAGCCGTGTCGATAGCGTCTTCCCACGCTTCGCGGATCGGCCCCGGCCGTTCGTGCAGGCGCAGTTCGGCAATGTCGTCGATGGTGTAGTTCGTGCCCTGGGCCGCGTTTAACTTGTTCAGTTCGTCGCCGAGCTTGGCAAGAAAGTACGCGTGGCGGCCAACGCGGTTGATCGCTTCGTTGACGCGGTATGCGCGCTTGCGGAACGACGGGAAGACGTTGCCTATGTTGCCGCGGGTGACGCCCAAGCGGCCACCTTGCAACGTCGGGCGCGGGAGGTCTGGGGTGAAGCGGTTAAGCAGACGCTGCGGGATGGTCTGTAGCTCTGCGCCGGGGTCTTGGCCGCGCAGGATACGCGACTCCTCGATGCGCAGGCCCGTGTCTTGGATGCCCGAGGCGGCAAGGAGGTCAGCGGTCTTGCCAACGACGCGGTCTTGCGGGTCCTTGAAGATGTTGCGCACGATGTCGCGCTTGCGAGGTGCGTCAAGGCCGCCGCCGTAGTTCTCGACCAACATCTGGGCCATGTAGTTGGCCATCTTGCTCGGCGACACACCAGTCACTGCGGCCGCCCAAATAATGGTGACAAGGTCACCGATTTGCCATATAACCGACAACGGCAAAGTCAGGTTCTTAAACGCGCCAGTCAGGCGGCTTGTGCTGGTGAGATAGATTTCGACAGCCAAATTCGCCGGTGGCCGCGTTTTCTGCGCAATGCGCTCTTTTGCGTACGTCGGGATGTACTTGGTTGTCTCGTCAATGTCAATGTCCGCCACGGGGCTGAGCATGTCGCCTTGACGCGGCAGTGTTACGAAGCCTCGCTTGGCCATCTCCTCGTCAATAAGGCTGCCAAGTATTTCCCGACGCGACCGCTCAAACACTGCGTCACGGTTTTTTACACCAGGGGCGTATGCAGCCCATCCACCATCGATTTTACGCCATGCCCGCTCGTAGGCCTCTGTCTCGAACGCGGCGATGGTGTCCTCGCCAAGTAGTTCTTCTGGGCTCAGAGCCAATTGCGAATTGAGCAGGGTGCGGTACGCCTCGTTCAACTCCATCTGTCGACGCTCGGCGATGAGCACGTTGCTTAGTTCAAGAATGTCGAAGATTTCTTCGACCTCACCGGTGCGACGACGTTCTGAACGCAGGCCACGTTCGCCCGTCAGACCCTGCTCGATAGTGCGGCGGCCACCGGCCGAACGGCCAGGGCGGCGACCAGCGGGCACATACTGCGAACCGATAAAGGTGTCGCCCACTTCCCGCGGAACACTCAGCGCGATGCGGCCAGGGAGTGCGGGCGGCAAAGACTGGCGCATACGCAGCAACGCTTCGTTTGCCGCCTTTTCAACAACCTTCACTTCGCGGCTGCGCTGTTCAACCGGAACGCCACGGGAGGCTTCTTCGGCGTTGACTTCACGGATCTGGTCGTCAACGACACGACGGGTGAACTCGGTCGGCCGCAGCATTGCGGGCAAGTCTTCGCCAGGCAGAACAGGCGCGCCCGTCTCGGTGAGGGCTTGGCCGACCATCGGCGCGCCACGGGTCTGGCCTGCCAGCAGGCGCATTTCAGGCTGTGTGTAGATCTCTGGGGCGAGGCGGGCTTCGGTGCGGATCGCCGCGCTGGTAATCGGTGCGAGCTTGGCGCGCTGCGCGGCCTCGTTGACGCGCAACTTGTCAATGCGCGCACTGTTCTTCTCGATCTGTGTACGCAGATTCTGGAGACGCTGCTGGGCCGAGCCGACAGCAGACTCAGCGCGCTCAAGACGCTGTTCGGCGGCGAGCAGTTCGACGGGCACCTCGATGCCAGGGCCAGCACCCAGTTCGCGGCCAGGGCGGTAGGTGAAACGTTGGCCCGTGTCGAGGCCGTCAGCCTCAATCTGCTTCTGGACGTAATCGCGGGCGGCCTTGAAGTTCGGGAACACTTGGGTTGCGCCCTCGATGATCTCCCCGTCGCTGCCGTAACGCTTCAAGGCCCAGGTTGTGCGCTTCTTCTTGGCCCCAGGCGGGGTGATGTCGACCTTGAGTGCGGCGTACCGGCGCGAGCCCGTGTTGATCGTGAAGGTTCCGTCGCTCTGCTTCTGCCAGTCGGCCTCAGTCGCCGCCGACGTCGAGATGACTTCCGGCGGCGGGGGTGCAGCCAGACGGGCATCAAGGCTTGTGCGCAACTCGGCGACAAGGGCTGCTCGCGGCGTGCCTTGAAGGTCTGCGATAGCGGCGAGGTTGGTGCCGAACACAACATTCTGTTCCCGGACTTGAGTCACAGCCCGCTCGACCATTTCCTCGGCCATTGTGATACTGCGCTTCAGTTGTGTTGCGCGCGCGCCAGCAGGTGCAGCCCCTTGCGCAATGGCCTTTGCGTAATCGTTTACCGCTTCTTCTAGTTTGTTGTATGCCTCGGTAACGGCCTCGACTGCGTTGCGTCGTTCGTCTAGTGCAATTTGTGCCGCACCTTCGTAGTACGCAACCCCTAGTGGGTCTTGTGGGTCGACAGGCTTGGCACGCTCAATGGCAGCGAATGTTGAGTCATTAGCACCGTCAACAGCCTCTGCCACCGCCTCGTCGCGCACCGCATTGCGTTGCTTGCGCACGTCGTCGGCCGCAAGTCGAGCCGCGGCAACTTCTTCTTCAGCGAGACGCAATGCTTCTGCGTCAGCCCCTGTCTTCTTCAGGTCGCGCCTGGCTTGTGTTGCTTGGCGCAGGCGACGGTCGGCGGCCACCTGCTGTTCAGCAAGCTTCGTTGTGCGGCTCGACGCCCGACGAATAGCGTCGCGGGTCGAAGTGATCGCAATGGGTTCGGCTGGCGGGGCCAGGCGCGCTTCAGCATCTGCGGCAGCACGCGCAGCCTGTGCTTCGGCTGCGGCCGCGTCGTACTCAACAATAGCGGCCTTGACGTCACCATCTTCGCCACGGGCCACGTTGATATCGGCGGCGGCCTCGGCAGCGCGACCTTCTGCGGCAAGGGCTGTGGCTTCCAGCTGCGACAAGCGCAGGCCGGTGGGCTGCTCGCCGAACACCTCTCCTTGAGTTACAGGAGGGGTCAGTCGCCCAGCTGGGGCCGCGTTCTCGACGGCATACAACTGGCCCTCGGCCGCACGCATTGCCTGGTCGGCGACGCGCAACGCTTCCTGTGTGTTGTTCCACTCGGCGGTTGCCGCGTCGAGGTCATCGGGTGTGATGCCGGGGGTCTTGGGCTTCTTGAGGCGTGGCCGTGTTGCATTGGCTAACTGAATTGCATCGAGTTCTGCGGCGGCTGCGCCTATTGAACCGAACTGACCTTCACGCAGCTTTTGATAGATCGCATCGGGAGTAATGGGCGCGTACTCGCCGCGTATCGGCATGACAAGTGCGACGATCTTGCCGTTGCGAACGACAATGACGGGCTGCTTCGGGTCGCTAAAATGCAGCGTGTCCCCAGCTTCGTAGACCTTGTTGAGATTGTCAACATCTATGGCAATCGTTGCGCCGTCGGCGTTTTGCAGGATGACAACAGGCCCGCTGGTCGGCAGGTCGACACCGACCACCGTTGCGGGCGGCAAGCCAGCATCTGGCCGTGCTCGATCAACCAGTTGCTGAATATTGGGCGCGTCTGCGCCAGCACCCGACATTTGTGCGCGCTGCATATCTGCCGCCGAACGGCCCATTGCCTTGGTTCGATACCGACCTGGCTGATTGCCAAGCTCCGCGAGCTTTTGACCGAACTTGCTAGTGGGCTCAACAATGACCGCTACGTAACCGTCGGTGTACCAAAGGTCGCCATCTACGGCATTGACCATTGCGCCGCGATTTTGGTCGCCAAGGCCGCCTGTTTTGGATGAGAACACGACCTTGTCAACCGCTTTGGCACTCGACCCGGGTTTTGGTTCAACAAATGTCGTGTCGTACGCTTTTTCAACAGCCTTGACAATTTTGGTCGGGATGGCTCCTTGATCTGCCAACCTGTTGAGAACTTCGAGCACCTGCTCAGGGGTTGGCGGGGCGGCTTCCCCCATCGCCTTGCGTTCCTGCTCGGCTATACTGGCTTGCGCTTCGGCCTCCTGTGCGCGGTACCGCGTCTCAAGGTCGACAATCTTGGCGCGGGCTTCAAGTTCGGCAATGCGGGCGGCTTCGCGGGCGGTGCGGGCAGCAGCGACATCGGCGCGGGCCGACTCCAATGCGGCCGTGCCATTGTCGGACGTCAGGAAGGCTTCGGGGTCGCCAGGGATCGAGTCAGCGTCAGCGGTAGCGGCGGCGACAATGGCGTCAGCGTCTTCGCCCATGTCTTCTAGCGAGTTGGCTGCGTCGGCCTGAGCCTTCTCCATCTCGTCCATCTCCGACGTTGTTGCGTCGACCTCGGCTTCAAGTTCTTCGATGGCGGCCTCAACAGCGGCGACGCCCTCGTCGGCCTCGACCACCATCTGCTCGACCTGCTCAACGGTGTGGACCTTCCCGTCAATGACTGTGGTCTGCGCCTGCTCTGCGCGCATACGGGCCAGTTCGGCAGCGGCCGCGTCACGCTTTGCGATCAGTCGAGCAATCAGGCCAGGGTTAAACGTCGCGTCGGCAGGGTACGTGCCGTCTTCGTCCGGTAGCACGCGGTTGCCGTCGGTATCGGTGTAGTAACCCTCCAGCGACTCGATACGCAAGGTGGCCTTGATGACCTTGAACTCGAGGTTGCGGATCGACAGTTCGATCTGCACGATCTTCTCGCCGATTTGGCGCGCACGGCCGCGCAGACGTTCAAGCTGCTTAATGCTGTTGCGCAGGTAACGCTCGGGCATACGGCTAAACGCGCCAGGGGCGTTGATGCTGTCGTAGAAGGCCTCGGGCGGGATCCCGACTGCGGCACCTTCGTCCATCGGCGTCGGGCGGCCGCCGGGGTAGCCAGGGCCAGGGGGTGTTCCGCCAGCGGTTGCCGCGGCCTGTGCGCGCAAGGCTTCGCGGATGCGACCGTAGAAGGCAATGTTGTTGCGCTCTTTGGGTGGGTAGATAGACGGGTCGAGCGCAACACGGACAGGAGAACGCTCTAGGTATGTCTGCAACAAGTTCAGTGCGTCTTGCGCGTTCGGGGTTTGGAAGTCACCGGCAAGCAATTCGTCAAAGTAACCCTGCGCCACCAGTTGGTCGATCTCGTCGGCGAGGATCAGGGCGTCTGTCGCGCCTGTTTCGCGCAGGCGTGCAGCAAACCGTCGCGGCTCAGGCAGCGGAATGTCGTACATCCGGGCTAATGGGTTCTGTCGGCCATAACCTTCCCGTGCTAGTTGCGAATTGGCCTCAAGTTCGCGGCTGAGTCGTTCCGCCGCGTTGGCCAGACGCTGGCCGGTGACATCGTCGACGTTCATGTTGAGGAAGTCGACCGCGAGTTGCGCACCTTCTGGCGTGAGGCTGGACATCGGTGCGTAGTCATAGCGGCCGAGCAGTGCTACTTCGCCGGGGGTCTTGCCCAAGCGCGCTGCAACCTCGTTGATGAGACGGGCGCGACCGTTGAGCGTGGCGATGACTGCCTGCTGTTCGACCGCGCTAAGTGGGCCATACGCCTCGCCGGTTGCAGGGTTGATGTCGTCGCGGTACAACGGCTCGTTGGCGATCTTCGGCAACGTGCGGGACAGTGCGTCGACGACCGAGTTGGTGCGGCGCATTGCGCGGTTCGTGAAGCGGTTTTGCGCTTTGCGGGTAATCGTGCGAGCGACGCCGCTGACAAACACTTCTTTGCCAAAGAAGTCATCAAGCTTGTCAGCCGTGGTGCGCAGCGTCTGGACCTTAGGATTTTGAGGGTTTTGCGCCTCAGTCGTTGCAGCTTTTGCTCGCAAGTTATTGGCGTGAGAGCGACCCATGCGGCCACTGAGGTTGACACCTTTGCCAATGCCGTATGCAGGCAACGTGATTGGTGCATCGGAAATAATATCGGCTGCACGGGCGGCACGAAATGCTTGTCGCGCGCCTGCCTCGGCAGCGGCCTTGACTGTTGCACTCTTAGCACCGGCTGCTGCTCCCTTAAGGGCCAGACCACTTCCGCCAGCGACGATAGCAACGTTGCCAATAACTTCAAGCACGTAGGGTAGTGGCGACTCCCCAGCCTTCAGGGCCTGCGAAGCGAGTTTGATGGTGTCGGGAGTATTGATAATGCTCCTACCGAGCTCGACCGCGGTCTTACTGACACCGATAAACGGCAAAAGCCTATTTGCTGCGCGTTCGATAACCGACGAGTCTTTGTCGATCTCCATTGGGCCTTCCATCAGCCCTGCGGCCAAGCCAAGCATTGCGCCTGGAGCAGCCACGGCTAGTTCACCCATCACGGATGGAGTCTTTTTGACCGCGCTGGTTACGTCCGACCAAGTCAGTTCTTCGTCGGCTTTGTTTTTCTTTTCAGCAGAAACAACGACAGGCGACAATGGGGCCAGCATCGGCTGCGTCCCAGGCGGCGGTGGCTTAGGGCGGTTCAGTGCAAGCGGCTTTGGCCGACCGCTGGGGGTCGGCGGACGCAGCGTGCCTCCACGCGGGCCGGACGTTGTTACCGGCGGCTCATACTTTGCCATTAGGGGCCAAGTATGTCAGATGCCTGCTGGTATTGGTAGAGCCCGCGGCCGGTCTTGCCTGCGGCGCGAACCAAGTTGTCGACGTAGGTCGCTAGTAATCGGCCAAGCATTCGCGTGTCCTCGTCTTCACTGAAGATCAACTGGTTTGCCGTTGCGAATGCACGAGCCTCGTCGTCGTTGGCAATTTGTGCGGCCGCTTGGTCGGCAAGTTCTGCAAAGTTTGCGGTCGCGCCGTCTTCGCTAATCTGCACTCGTTGTTGCGTGAGCGCGTAGCCCTGCTCTGGCGTGACCTGCGCGGCACGGAACAAGCGCGCCGCGTCCATGCCAAGTTGGTCGGAAACAAACTGGTTGTAGTACAGATCGCGGGCCTCTTGGCTGTATTCCATTGCGTCGTACAGCGCGTACGGGTTTTGGGACTTGACAGCGTCGGCGATGGACTGACGGAAGGCCTGGTCTTCGCGGTCGGCCTGAGACTGTTCGCGCGCAAGGCGTGACACGTAGTCTTGGTAACCCAGACCCTGGCCTGTCTCGTAGTAGTACTGGTCGCGGAGATCCTGCGCAACCTCGATGTCAAAGTCGGTGCCGAACGTGCCTGCCGCGAGCGCAGGGTTCATACCGTACTTGCGGGTCGCCAAGGCGCGGGCGTATTGGCTGGCCGGGATGTTCTCAACATCTTCTGCGGTTTGGCGGCTCTGCGCCAGTTCACCGTAGAACGGGGCAAACTCGCTGGAAAGTTGCTGGGCTTCCGACAACCCCTTGTACAAGGTGCCGAGGCGCGCAGCCTCCTCCTTCTGCATGGCCTGCGGCGACATCGGGCCCATCTGCGGCTCGTAAGCCTTGGGTGCGCGCATCTGCCACTCTTGACCCTGTGCTTGGCGGGCTTGGCCTGCACGAGCCGTTGCCAGAGCCTTCAGGTCGGAGGCCCAGCGGTTGGCCTCCTCGTTGGCCATCAAGGCCTCGCCGATAATCGCACGCTCAAGCTCGGTCGAGGTGTTAAACCCGGAGTAGCGGCCCTTACTAGAAAGGCCCTGGTTACTCAACCCTGGCGTGATGAGGCCAGTGGTTGTGAGAAAGTCCTCGAAGCCCTTGCGCGGTGACACCTTGCCTGCCATTGCCATACCCATCGGGCTCGCGGTGGCCGGTGTTGGCGCAGGCGCAGGAACGCCGGTGGCGGCCTCGACGAGCTTGTCTTTCGTACGAGCAATCATTGCGGGATCATTCTCCCAGGTGTCTGGATCTTTCTTGCCACCGGCTGCTTGCCTCGGCTTTGGGCGAGTAATGCCCGTGACAACTTCTGGTACAAGGCTTGCGTGCGAGCCTTGCCGACATTGGGAACGCCGGGCAGGTACTCGGCAATCGGTGGCAGGCCAGCAATCGGGCTGTACTCAGGGTCGGTCATCATGCCAGTGCCTGTGCCGGTGCCAGTGCTGGATGTCGCCTTCTTCTTCTCGGCAGTGTCGTAGGCGCGGCGGGCGTTGACATACGCCGGCAACTTGTTAGCCAGAGCGTCGT
>Ga0194130_10002747_pt1 | contig 24848 bp, 25 predicted proteins | sample TA2KigsurfametaG_FD_160084 | JGI IMG/M metagenome (GOLD analysis project Ga0194130, IMG submission 160084) | Freshwater microbial communities from Lake Tanganyika, Tanzania - TA2015050 Kigoma 12 surface | ecosystem: Environmental > Aquatic > Freshwater > Lake | place: Tanzania: Lake Tanganyika... | reverse complement strand
GCCCTGCAGCCGCGCCGCCAGGCAAGGGCCAGCCACCACCCAATGGCGGAGCGCAGCGGAGCCCAACGTCCAGACCGGCTGGCTGGTGAAACCCTTGCCCAGGCGCGGAGCATGGAAGGGCCTGCGGCACCGACCTCAAAGCGAAGCGGATTGCCTGCGGCACAGTTGCGCTGGTGGGTTCGATGGCCTCCGCTGTGCCATTGGTGGCCCGGCCCTGTCACCTTCCGCCCTGCTGGAGCGAGCCGACCCGATCAGGCTGGTGGGCAGCACTTTCAGCCAAAGCCATGCTCCGCATTCACGGCGATCGCGTCAGCCTGCTGGCGGCCCTGGCGGCCCACTGGGCGGACCAGCAGCTGCAGATCCCACCGTCACTTCGGCCGGTGGTTCAGCCCATCCGCCGCCGGCCTCGGCCGTTGCGTTGAATGTCCTGGACAGGCTTGAGCGAGGGTCTGTAGCGGGAGTGCGCGACCCTGCAGCGTTGGCGGAAGCCGCAGGCCGTTGCCGTTGGTGTCACTCGGCAAAACGGGTTTCCCCTTGCTCTCCCTCCCCACCGTTCACGAGCGCCAGACGGAGCGCTGGCACCCTCTGGAACCCGGCATCGCCGGTGACCATCACGGCAGCGCCAGCAAGCTGAAGGCAACTGGCGGCCTGCAGCGCATCAGGAGTGCGCAGGTTGTGTTCGGCTCGCAGCAGGGTGGCCTGCTCGACAACGGCCGAATTGAGCTCCACCCACTCCAGATCCGGTCGCTGGAAGAAGGCGTCGAAACGGGCCAGAGCCTGCCCGTCCCGTCGGCGGAGGGGGCCAACACGGCACTCCAGCCAGCTCAGGCGGCTGATGGCCAGCTGCAGGTCCCCTGCGGCAGCCTCATCGGCAAGCCGACGCAGCTGCTGCTTCAGGGCCTCGGCCCATGCCGGTTGTCCTTCCACGGCGTAGATCACGGCGCTGGCGTCGAGAAAGGCGATCACCAGTCGCGTTCCTGGTGCAGCTCCGCATCGATCTCCGCCTTGCTGCGACCCTGCGACGCAGGGGGGAGATCCAGCAGCCACTCCAGGCAGCTGGATCCCGCAGGGACAGGCCGATCGGCCAAGCGACGCAGGCGGTTGTAGTCGGCCTCGCTCAGCACCACAGCGGCTGGGCTGTTGCGCTTCAGCAGATGCACCGGGCCAGCGCGCAGGGCCTCCTCCACCGCCGCAATGCCACGGCGCTTGAGCTCGGCCGAGCGGAGCACATTCAACGGCTGGTCGGACACTGAACCGGATCGATGGGCTTGGTGTTCATGCTATGTGGCCTGGGCCTGGATCGGTACGGAAGTCAGTACCGCGGCAACGGGCCTGGTGGTGGGGGAGGACTGAATGGAAGAACAGGGCGAGAGCTGGGCTGCGCGACCGGCAGGCATTCACCTGGCGGTGCGCCTGGATCCAGTTCGGCAGTTCACGGGCGCCGACGAAGGCCGACGAGAAGACGATCTGGCCGGTGAGCAGACCGTGGGAGGCGGCCGCGCCAAGCAGCCGCAGCAGGGGGTTCATGTAGCCAGAAGGCGGCGGGTCCTCTGGCTTTTGCCACGGGTTGGCAGAAACCCCGTGGGGGCGTCAGCCCGCCCCCACCAGCTGCTGGCGCAGGGCGGCAAGGGCCTTCTTCTGAGCCTGAAGAGTCGCCAGGCGCACCTCTCGGTGCCACACCGCCATCGGGCTGATCTGCAGCTGCGCCGCGGCGGCTCGTAGCGAGAGCCCCTCGAGGACGGTGAGCCGCAGGGCTGTGGCCTGTGCTGCCGGCAGCTGCTCCACCAGCTGCTCCAGCAGGGAGGACTCACCGGCAGCGCGGGCATCGAGGCTGCTGTGGCCGAGCGGGCAGGTGCCCTTCTCATGCTCGCGGCGGGAGACCCGCACCAGGCGGACGCAATCGCGCAGGTGGTGCTGCAGGGCCCCGGTGATGCAGCGGCGCAGATAGGGCCCAGCGGGCTCGCCGGCTCTGCAGCGGGGAGCGGAGCGGACCAGGGCTTCACGAGCCACCTGGATCAGATCCTCCCGCTCCACCAGCGGGAAGAGGCGCCGGGCGGCGGCGGAAGCCAGGGCATCAGCCAGGGGCAGGTGCTCCAGCACCAGGGCATTGCGGGCACGCAGGGCAGAACTGCTGAGGTGTTGGCCTGCCGGCTTCTGGCGGCGGGAGGGGGAAGCGAGGGAAGCCATCTGGGAGACGGCGAAGAACCCCACCCCCACCGGCCAGCCGCAGCGCCGAGGCAAGGACGCCCCCAGGGGGGCGCCTGGCCCGATCCTTGACGCGGCGTGAGGACCGGCTGAGGGATGCGGTGGGTGTGCGCTTGCCTGGTGGCGACCCAATCGGGCCGGAGCACTAGTGGAAAGCAAACCCAAGGACAACCATGGCCAGGTCTGCAATCTATCTTCTGAAAACTCATGGACCCATGGGCAGATCCACTCCTTCGGCCTCGAATCCCGTCTGAAGCATGATGTAGATGTTGCCTTTGGGAAGTCGCGCTATGCCCGCGAAGATCTGGACGCCGAATTAGTGGCTATGCTGTTGGGTAATCCCGTGGAGATCGGCAGTGAGACCGAGAACTATGCCGCCTGCCTGGATCACTGGGACGAGTTGCCACGAAATCGTCCAAGGTGCCATTTCAGGCACCAAATTAATCACCAAACCCAATCCATGTCGTCACCAGGGGGCTGAAAGTGCATCAACGATATCTCTTCGCGCCAAGACCCGAGTACACAGCTCCCACCTCTCTTTGTCAGGGTCAACCTGGCGCTCGTATCTGATCTCGAAGGCATCACGAGCCTGCTTGCGTAGGTGAAGATACTGATCCATCATCTCGTCGAGCTTTTCAACGTTTTCTATCCAGTCATCGTCGATTGTGTCAGGCAGACTCCCAAAGATGTCGTAGCGGTCTTTCATGCGACGTGACAACGCCGCGTAAACTTCTTCGTCCCTGGTGTCATGGTAGACAAGGTTGAGCATGTCTACCGTCTGACGCCGCTGGCCGAAACGTTTGATGCGGCCGAGCCGCTGCTCCAGCCGTGACGGATTCCAGGGTAGGTCCACGTTGATCATTGTGGCGAGAGTCTGAAGATTCAGGCCCTCACAGGCAGCGTCGGTCGCCACAAGAAGACGGATCTCCCTGCGACGGACCGCATCCTTGATATCGTCGCGCTCCACAGTCGCGAAGTCCCCGTCTCGGTGGATTCCACTCTTGCCAGTTCCGGCATAGATCGCAATTGGTTCGCCGGAGAGTGAACCGGCAAGGTTGGCTGCCAAGGCTCGAGCCGTGTCGTAGTACTGGCTGAAGACGATGCAGCCATGCTCAAGCCAAGTCTTGCCCTCAGTGCGGTGTTCACTGAGGAAGTAGTTCACGGCAGCGATCTTGGGATCTCGCGCTTCGGGCCGCGACAATTCATCGATGATCGTGTCCAGGAAGCCCGCTTCCTCGGCAGTCAATCCATCGAGAATCCCTTCCAACTGGATTTGCGCTTCCTCGTCATCAAGCAATTCGCGTCGACGCATCTTCTCAGCTGTTGATCGACCAGAGGCGAAACTTGAGCAGATGCGCTGTAGAAGGAGACTCTTCATGAAGCCCGCGGCCTTGGATCGTTTGCGCAAGACTTCAGTGAATTCCTCGGCCGCCTCATAGGCGAGATCGAAGGGGTGATTGGTGGCGAGGCCCAGGCCCTCGAGGCTGACGCCCCGGTACGAGCCGGGCGGGGCATCCGGATCGGGGTGAACGTCGACACCGATGCGCTGCAGGAGCCCTGCCTCCTCGAGTGTGCGCCGTCGGCGCAGAACCGTGTGGCGCACAATCGGGTTGTGTTCGTGCAGAAAACCGGGAACAAGCGCTTCGCTCAGCGCCTGCTGCTCCAAGAAGCCGAGCGAGCCAAACCCGCGGATGGTGAAAAAGCTGTCGTTGGACACCCCAAGCTGAAGCCGCAGGGACCCGAAGAGCGGGTGCTCGCTGGCCGGCGGCAGTGGGTTCCGCAGCCACTCCCAGGCCTCACGCTCATCGGGCGGGATCTCCTCGCCTTTCACCACTGGTAGCGAGCGTCTGAAGTCACCCCAGCGCCCGAACATCTCTCGACCCAGCACGAACTCAGCGCCGGTGTTGAGGATTCGCAACAGGTCCCACAACTCGTGAACTTCGGTTTGAATCGGAGTCGCAGTGCCAAGTAGGAGATGACGTGTACGCGAGCCAACCTTGAGCATGAAGTCGAGCAAGTTGTTCGGCTCCTTTTCGCGCTTGCCGAGTCCCCCGCGGCGCCGAGCTCGATGCGCTTCGTCAAGGATCACCGTGCCGTACTTCCGTTCGAGCAGGTGCTTACGCTCTAGCGAGTCGTGGAAGATGAGCCCGGTCGAAACGATGGCGATCTGCGCCGGGCAACGGGCGATGTCTTCTGCTCCGCGCGTGCGGATCTCGTGCCCACGATGGTCGACCCACACCTTCTTCGTTGAGGACCAGACAGCGCTGGGGATGGCGAGTTTGTCAGAGAGCTCTACCTGCCACTGCAGCGTGAGCGTGGCCGGGCAAAGGATCAATACCGGACCATCTCCCAGCAAGGCTGACACCAGCGCGCTCGCTGCAAGCGAGAGGGTTTTGCCTACTCCCACTTCGTCGGCGAGCAAGAGGCGTGCCCTGCCGTAGGTCTCGCGGTGTTGGAGAAATGTGGTGACGAAGGAGCGCTGCCAAGGCTGTAACTGCTCGCCGCCGCGATAGATCGGACTCTCAGCGAGCGCTGCTGCGGGCATCTCGCCGGGCGCGGTGTCGCCGATGCGGACCTCTACGCGCTTCGCGATGCGCTCGACCTCCTCGAGGATGGCATCAGGTAGCGGGTAGGCGTCCTCCCAGATCGCGGCGAACTCCTCCTCCACCCATGCGACGCCTTCAGGCGAGGAATCCTCCCAAAGAATCTCGTAGTTCTTGGCAAAGGCGCTCCTGGTCTCGTTGATCGATCCGAGGAAGCATGTCTTCGTGCCATCTGCTTGCTCGATCACGCCGGCCTTGCCGTGGATGAAGACGCGATCCTTCGGCACTACGCGGATCTCGACACGGCCGCTGGTGAGCAGCTCGTGGAGCCGCCGGTAGCGGTCGCGGTGCAGAAGCGCCTCCACCTCGGGCGATGTTTCGTTCCAGCGCTCCTTGAGGGCGGACTCTCTGGCGTGTTTTGCCACGATTACGTCAGCGGCGTCGAGCTCGCTGTTGCAGACCACCTGCACCTTCGGAATGCGCGCGATCTCTTCGCCCACCAGCTCGAAGATTGAGCTGCGGAAGTAGCCGGCGATGCGGCGGTAGGCGAGGGCTCCTGCGAGCTTCTCGTTCAGGAACGCGTGGTCGAGTCGCTGGTTGCGAGAAGAGAAGCGTCGCAGCGCACCCATCTCATCCCACCCGCTGGTTGCGGACCGCTTCGGAGAGCACTCGGGCGGAACTGGCCTCGTTAGGCCGCGCCTCCTCGAGCCGCCCTGCGAGGTAGTCCGCGATTGCGATCACACGCTCGCGCTGGGTGAGGTCGCCGTAGTAGTCGGGCACGTTGTGGGTGAGGTGAGACAGAACCAGGCCACTATCCACGCTGGCTTCCAGCTCCATCAACGCATAGAGCACTGCACGCAGGAGCGATCCATGCAGTTCCGATCCCTCGCCCATCTCACCGCGGCCAAATTCGGTGGAGTTCTTCAGGCGCGCGTGGTTGGCCCTTCGGTCGGCCATGAGTGCGTAGAAATCCCGTACCTTGAAGGCCTTGGCGAAGTTCTGGTAGTTGTCGAGGGTCTTGGCCCCTCGCGCTTCCAGGTCGAGCAGCTTGAGGTAGAAACGCTCGGCGCCGGAGAGTTTGTTCCAGAGCTCCCGGTGAATCCCCTGTGGCACGAGGCACTGGTTTGCTGTGCTGACCGCGAAAGTGATGAGGTCATCCACGAAGGTGGTCTCGCCCTTGACGCGTGGGCGTATGGCTTCCGTGGTCATGTCACGGCCGTCGATGCGACCGTAGCGGGTGAGTGCCCGAAGCGCCGCTGCGTAGCCAGCCATCTGGAGGTCTGCATCCTCAAAGACGTTCTCGTCGCGGTATAGACCGCGGGCCTCTTGGTTGAGGCCGGTGAGCACCTCGACCTGGGCCTCGACCTCTTCCTGGATCTCCCAGGCAAGATCGTCTCGCGTTGTCTTGAGATCGCCCATGCGTTTGCGGCAGACCAGCAGCACCGTTCCTTTGACGTAACTCCCCTCACGCAGCGCGCTGTCGGTTTCAGTGACGACATACCAGGCGGCGGTTACCTGAAGCCCCGACGCCCAGACGATGTTTGCCATGTCAGCCCAGATGCTGCCCGACTGGTGGGTGAACATGATCACCTGCAAGCCATTATCTGACATACACTCGGTCATTCGCTTGTAGGCCGCCACCATGCCGCGGCGGAAGTCCTCGGCCTCACCCTTGATGGCAAGCGAGCGGCGGGAGTCCCAGACCCAGTCGGCAAACTCCGCAGGCGGTTTCTTGCGTAACCAGGCGATAAAAAACTCGAGGATTTCCTCATACTTAACCGCGTCGCCATAGGGTGGATCGGTTAAGTATAAATCAGCAATCCAAGATATCTGATCAGCCGGAAGACACTCCACAAGCGGAGGCATTGGCACGGGGAATAACGGAATCTCCTTATCGATGACAGCAAAGAGATCGGCAGACGACCTACAACCCCAGTTCAAGAGAGTGTTTAGTGCTTGATTGTAGAAGACATTCTTTGCGTTGTTGCTCGCCCCCCCGATCTGTTTTCGCGAACCGTCTTTGGCCAGCCGAGGCTGCGTTGTCTCCCACCGAGTCAGCTTGCTTGTGAAATCAAGGAGAAGCGGGAACAATGCAAACGTCGCTGATGGCAGCAGCGACTGTTGTAAATGCGCGAGGATGAATAAGTGCCGGGCACCCCAGAGGTGATGCCAGTGAGTCCAACCCCGGGTGCGGATCGGCTCGTCAGTCTTGTCTCCAGGCTCAATTCGCATATCCGGCATCCAGCCATTCTCTTGCCATTCGTCAAGGTGACTGGCGACGTACTCTTCAACTATTCGTTCTCTCTCAAGGTCATCTGCCGTGACAGATCTAAACTCGTACTCAAAGCTCTTGCCAGATTCCTTGGGGCGCATCCACTGCACGCAGTACAGACGCTCCTGAAAGAGATCTCCCTCTCGTGGCTTGAATTCGTGTTTCTCCCACAGGCGCAGCTTATTGCCATTGGTGCCATCGTGCTTTCGATAGTCGCCTCGCAGAGTTGAAATTTTAGTGCGATATTCGCGTCCATTCACGCTGTGAATTAGGTAAGAGTCTCTCCCGCGACCGTCAGAGCGTACGGTTCCTGTCTCTGCAGCTATTAGTTCTGCGGACGTGACACCTCCCCGGATAACTATCTCGTAGCGCTTGTTTGTCGGGTCTGGGACAAGCTCTGCTACCACCTTGTAACCCTTGCTCACCACGCGCGTCGGCAGCAGAGGCACCATCCACCCTGTCTGCGGGCAGCAGGCCTCGATGCAGTAAAGAAAAACTTTGGCTCGCCAGCCCCTTCCATCGGACTCAATGCCTAGGTCTTCGATCTTGGCCTGCAGCGTCTCAGCAAGTGTTTGCTGGTCGCGTGCGAGTTTCTCTCGCTGCTCCATCGAGCCGCCCACGATGTGGAAAGCACCCCAGGTGAGCATGCAGGCCACGGGGTTCAAGTCCGTGGCGTAGACATCGCAGCCGAGCCGAGCCGCCTCAAAGGGGATCTGGCCCGAACCACAAAAAGTGTCGGCCACCCTGGGGCGATGGCCGAAGCGCATCACGCCGAGTTGCTTGACCAACTCGGGGAATGAGCACGCGCTCGTGCCGAGGTGATCGTTGACCTCGTTCCAAATGTGATCGTGGACATCGGGCACCTCCTCTGGCCGGCGGCACTTGCCTACGCGCTCCCGGTATGGCGCTGTGGGCAGCAGATACGCCTCAAGCCGCCGGCGCTCCCGTTCGGGCAAGTCTGCCCTCCACGAGACTTTAGTGATCGCATAGGCCGGGTTCGACCAGTCCACCGGAGCCGAGGCCGGTAGCTCGTCGGTCGGGGAGACCTCGAAATAGTCCCTCAGGCGCGCAAGCGACAGCGCGGCAAGGATCTCCTTCGGTTTCGGTCGACGCTTGGCGCGCACGGCGAAGGACAGGTCGTCCATCCCCATCAACATCTCGAAGATCTCGAGGTCGCGCTTTGCGTCATCGGTCGCCGGCAGCAGGCATCCCAGCACGCAGGCCTTGGCGAGGATCAGGGGCTTGCGACCCTTCCAGTAGCTGCCAAGTGCCGTGAGTGTCTTGGCACTCCCTGCCATCTGCTCCTTGTAGGCCTCGGCCGAAAGCTTTTGTACCGGCAGCAGCCGCTCGATAAGTGCGGGCGTCTCCGAGAGGGAGAGTGGCACAACCTTTGCGTTCTCAGTAGCGGGTGTCATGGCATCGTCTGGAAGAGCGGCATGGTGAGGAGATCCGGCTCGGGCGGGCGCCGCCGGCGCTTGCTGGGCTTTGGTGCATCCCCGTCGGCCAGCGCCAGGTGGAGTGCTCTCCGCCAGCCACGCTGGTGATCATCGGGCAGGCCCGCCTCCGCCACCGTGACCATGAATAGCCACCAACGCTCCTCGGGCCGGAGCGCCGCCCACTTACTGCCAATTACCGGCAACTCCTCGTCGGTGGCTTTCTCGGCAGCCCATGCCAGCACGCAGAGTTCGCGACCCAAGAGTCGTTCCACCAGGTTTGTGCCGGTGTGCCAGCGCCCGGTCTTGAGCTTCAAGGCCTTGAGGCGGTCGTTGAACTCGCGCCGGGCGACATCCGAGATCTGCGACCACACTCGACGCTCGAGGACCACCCGCTCCTCGTCGCGGGGGATGCCGCCCTCGCTACCGCGATAGCCATAGTCTTCAACGATTGAGACCTCACCCATGCGCGGCGCCGGGATCTCGACACGAAAGACGTGTGCGCCGAATCCTTCAGGCGCGCCAAAGTCCACCGTAGCCGGCTTTTCATTCACTGCTCGACGGTTCCTTGAGCGACCTCGAGACCGAGATTCGCGCAAAATTGCTTCAGGTCATGCCCTGACGAGAAGTACGCTCTTTGGAAGGTCATCGTCACGGGTGTGGTGGGCGAAAACTGCTCGAGCACCTTTTCGAGAAGCTGGCGAAGGAAGACTGCCTCCGTCTTCACTTCGCCCACCATGAACCGAGCTATCTCTGTGCCCTGGCCGACCGTGAGTGTCACATTCTCGAAGGTGACGCTTATGTCGCTTGCCTGCTTGAGGCCTTCAAAAGTCGAAGCGCGCGAATCTAATTTGTAGCCCGTCCGCGAAATCAGCAGGGCGGACTTGGTGTCTTCGATTTGCACACCCTTTTCTCCCTTGGCCGGGAAGGTGAAATCGGACTTGACCTCAAGGCCTTCGGAAGCGGCAAAGGCGCGTACCAGCACCTCTCTGTCGCTGATACTGAGCGGCCCGTTGTAGGGCGTACCATTGCGAGGTTCGCTGCCATCGAGCGTGTAGCGGATCTCTCCGCGAGGAGCGACGAACAGTTCGACCTGACGCATGCCTCCATGCTCGGTCAAGCGGTTGCGCAGGCGGAGCTGGTTCTTCCAGACCACCGGGTCACCGGTCTCGTACTGATCCGATGGATCGCAAACAAGAAAGGCAACACACAGCGCAGTCGTAGAGAAAGGGTTGTCCTTGAGGATTGGGCTGGTCTCAGAGACAGGCGCATCCTCGGCAAAGTGGATACGAGGGGCCGGTCCGGCGTTCATCGGGATCACCCTGAGGCGGACCTCGCCGTCGTCGCCTTGTTCCTGATCTACCACCACTTGGGCTGAGGTGAGCTTCTTCGTGGGCTTCTTCGTGACGTAGCCGTTGCCGAGGTCCTCCCACAAGCCGCGGTTCGTGGCGATGCCCTTGAGCAGGTCGAGGCCGCGCGGTGGCAGCCAGGGCATACCGGCCTGCTCCGCATAGCGGTCGGCCGCGTCTGCCCAGCGCGTCTCCTCCTGGCTCTCGGGCCAGAGCAGGTCCTCGACCTTGTCCCGGATCGCGTCGAACTCTTTCTCGACGTCGAGGTAGAGCTTGAGTGGGTTTGAAACCAGCGTCTTCTCGATCTGCGCTTCTCCGTCGAAGGGCTTGGTGGAGTCGCGCGTCATATCGAGCGGCTTAGTTGCGAGCTGCGCTGTCTTGCCTGCTCGCTGGATCGGGAAGAGGACCTTGTCGAAGAGCCCCAGCACGGTGGAGTTGAAACCCTGCTCGTAGGAGGTCTGCTTGCGTTCCAGTTCGTCGCGCTGGGGGTGGCCCTTTGGAATGCGCCCGTCAGCCTTCTGCGCTGCGTAGAGCTGCCGGGCTGCATTCTCTACGCTGCCCATCGCGGTCTTGTCGCCTGTGAGAACACAGAAGTTGTTCTTTTGGCTGATCCCCTCGAAGAATCGCTCCACCTCCGCCGGCGGAATCTTTGAGTCGGGGCTCACGATCACGAGCACGCGGCCGCGTCGCACCCGTTCAGCCACCTCGTCGAGTCGTGGCAACGGCAGGGCCTCCTCGTAGGCCGTCTTGCGGGTCGCTTTGAACATGTCGCGCAGCCGGTGCCGGATCAGGTCGTCGATCTGGTTCTCGGGCGCGTCACTGGCGAGGCTTTGTAGGAGCTTCGTCAGATTCTCCTGACGGTCGAAGTAGAAACGGCCCTCGGGAGTTGCGTGGAGATACCAAGCGGCCTTCTCGAACTCCTCCAAGGCGGTTAGGAACTCCGAGGGCTCGCGCAGTGGTGACGCGAGACACTCGACCATTTCCTCTCGGGTGAGACCTTTCACCGCATTGACCGCGGTGGAAAGGCTCGCCGTCAGCACAAGTGCGCTGACCTGGGACGCGGCGTCCTTGCCGGTGTCTAGATCGACTATCTGGGCGTGTGCAGATTGCTGGGCATCCCAGATATCTTTCGCAACGACGTCCCGCATCCCGGAGATCTCGGTGAGCTTGTCTCGCACCTCTGCGATCGACAGATCGAAATGCTGCGGTCCGATCAGGAAGACGTCATTATCCTTGCGCTCCCAGACTGACTTGAGCAGGCGTGAGATGAGCTCGAGTAGCCCACGGGTTTGCTTGAACTGTTCATTCTCCTTGAACAGCGCCACCACATTCTTGAGGCGCGGGTGGAACGGATAGGTGGCCGAGATTTCGTCGGCGATTGCCTCGGCCCCACGATGGGTCGTCTTCGCCTTGGCTGCTTCTTCCAGCTTGCGTCCGTAGGCACTAGCTATATCCTCTATTTGGCCCTTTTCAGGCAGTCTCGTGAAGAGCCGCTTGCGCAGAATGTCGTAGATCTCGTTGGCTGCAAGATCCACGGGGGTAATTGCGCGCTCCTGACGGCCGAGCTCAGAGCGCGCGTCATTGAGAGCGCGGTTTATCAGTGATCCACCGGTGTCGTAGGAAGCGGCGAGGTCGGAGACGACCACGCAGATATTTTTTTTCTTCCCTGCGGCAGTAAGCAGGTTTGCAAACGCGCGCGTTGCAATGTCAGCAACCGTACCATTGCCCACTTTCTGTGTATTCAGGTAGTGAAAGTAAGGGGGCATCTCGTCGAAGAGAATCAGGATCGGCTGGTCTCCTTCGAATAGCTTCAGCCAGTCCTTTTCGTCTGGCGCCTTTGGGCCCGAGGTCCAGAATGAGGGGAACTGCTCTCCCTTGCCGAGCTGCTGAGCAATCTCACCCCAGAAGAAATAGTCTGGGTTGTTACGGCCATTAAATGCCGCAATCGCGGCACTATCAAAGGCATCGGCGTGGGTCAAGCCTGCAACGTGTTTCGCCCTTAAAGCTGGGTGCTTTGCTAGCAATCCGAAGCCGACCAGGAGGTGGGTCTTGCCTCCGCCCATGGCCTGTTTGAGATGGAATACGCCCTGAGAGGAGGCGCCGGCTAGACGTGCCACGCCTTCGCTGATCAGGTCGTGCATGCCCTGCGTAATGTACGTACGCTCAAAGAAGGCCTGACCGTCTTCCTCCTCGCCAATGAGTTCGTCGAGCTGCTCGATTTGGTCGCTAAGCTTGATCTAAAGTGAGTTGTCTTGGAGTTCGCAGGCATCGCGTACGGTCTTCTCGCTGTCGGGACCCCTTGTTTTCCTGAATGCATGCTGCTAAGGACCGCCCTCCTGACGCCGTATCTGGGCATTATAGAACTGACGCAGCTGATAGGGGGCCGTGGACCAGTCAATGGCTGCAGCTCGGCCGATAGTCCTCCCATCCACATCCCGGGAGACTCCAGCCCATGGATGCCACCTCATCTGAGCAGGGCACAGCAGCTTGCAGACCGTGAGCCGCCTGACGCCTGAATCGATCCGGGCCAGCCAGGCGGAGCTGCAGCCGATCGGCACGGTGATCACCGAACTGCGCCGCCAGGACCCCACCATTCAGCAGGAGCAGCACCGCTACCGCTCGCCGCAGGGCTTCCAGCACTGGGCCAATCACCTGGCCTACGCCGCCCTGATCGAGGCCGGCGCGGAGGTGATGAGCGAGCTGGCTGATCCGATCGGCTTCTGGGCTGCCACCACCTGCCGCTGGGCACGGATCGTGGAGGCCCCACCGCGCTTCCTGGCGCCGGAGCTGGCGGAGGCCTTCCGCCGCACACCCTCGCCCCACCTGGATGACGAGCTGCCGCAGGTGCTGCCCTGCTTCCGGCTGATGCTTCCCGATGGCGCCCTGTTCACAGAAGACGGGGTGCCGATCCCGGTGGTGATCGTGGCCGATCTGCGGGCGATGGCCGACTGGCTGCCGGCTGAGGCCCAGCGGATCAGCGGCATCAGCTGCGTCGGCCTGGCCCTCGATGGCGCCAGCTACCTCACCCGCCATTCCTTCCAGCAGATCGGTGAACGGCAGCCCACCGTTGAAGATCTGAGCCATCCGGCCTGGCAGAGGGATGAACAGGCGGTGCAGAGCACCAACCAGCGGATGGAGGGCCTGGCCATCAACGCCCTGCTGGTGCAGCTCTATCAGCCTGAGCTGCTCACCACCAGCCCGGCGGCGAAGGTGCCCAGCGGCAAGGGCTTCTCCGCTGGCAGCCCGGACAACACCGGCACCGTGACGCCCCAGGGACCGGTGTGGATCGGTAAGGACTTCCGGCTCGATCGCACCCCCAGGGCCCCATCAGGAGGGACCGCGGCTGGCACCAGCAGCAGCAGCGCCTCGCGCCGGCCCCACTGGCGCCGGGGCCATTGGCACACCGTGCTGCATGGCGAGAAGCGTCTGAGCCGCCGTATGCAGTGGTTCCAGCCGGTGTATGTGGGGCTCGGTGAGAACTCAGACCCGGACGAAACCCAAACCCGAGAAGGAGAAAACCCGGTGGGGATACCGCTGGGCAAGCACCTCAGAGCACCCGCACCTCGGCCTGGGGACCGAGCACTCGCTGCTGATTGGCAGCCAGGATCAGGGCCTGCTCGCGGGGCACGTAGTGCGGCTCGGCGGAGATGTGTCCCTCGCGATCGAGGAAGAGCACCCGCAGCAGCTGGCCGGCGGCAACCGCTGCGCGGAAGCCTGCGGCTACAAGGAGATGCACCGAGATGATGCGGATCGGGCAGGAGCGGCTGAGGGGAGTGGCGGCCATGGCTGGGCTGGCGAACGACACCGCCGTTCAGCCCCGGCGCCGCCTGCGCCGCGCAAGGGGCGCGGAGCGCAGCGCAGCGACTCGCCTCAGCCCTTGGCGCGGTGCGCAAGCCGGGGCAGGCCGGGTGGCGTGATCGCCAGCCCCCAGGGCCGATTCACTGACCTGCCAACCCCTGGCTGCGACAGGCATCAACCAGCAGGGTCCTGGCGGATGACGCCAGAGAAGCGCACCACCACCGGCGGCTGATAGGGCCTGAGCTGCTGAGCTGTGGCCTCCAGGAAGGCCACCAGGATCGTGATCAGCAGGATGTAGTCCCGCAGTGCTGGCTCCAGGGGAGCCCAGAGGGGGTTGGTGCGGGCCTCGGCATAGATCTCGGCCAGACGGGTGCTGTGGGCAGGATCAGCCAGCGACGCCGATTCTGTGGAATGCGCGAAGGCGTTCCGCAGCTTGCGCAGAGCTGAGAGAGCCCGCTCCACCGGGGCGTCAATCAGACCCAGACGGCGAGCGAGGGCGACCTTGGCGCCGAGTGATCCCAGAGGGCGATCGGGCAGGAACAGGCCGTCACCGCGGCTGGGTGCCGGGGCCAGCAGGGCCTGAAGCAAATGCTCAAGTGCGGCATCGACCTGGGCGACGCCCACGAGGACTGCTCCACGTCCGCGCTCTTCGAGCATCTGCAGGGCGATGCGGCGAGCACCGTCGGTTGCCGAAACGTCAGCCGGCTGTTGTGGGGCTCCCCCTGGGTCAGAGGGGCCGGCGTGGCCATAGCAGGCGATGCGCAAGCTGAAGTCTTGTACAGACCATGCCAGCCTTGCAGGGGCGTTCACCGGGAGAGTTGTGGCCTACACCAACATTGAAGCCATCCTTGATGACGGCGGCGACATCACGGTGGGGCGGGTAGCTGGCGATTGTGTGGCAGCCGCGAGTACCAGCTACGACTGTCCGGTGATGGTTCGGAAGGATGGCGAGAGCTTTGCGGCGCTAATGAGGCGGCTGGATCGCTCGATCGGCAAAGCCTGGGACAACGAAACGATCATTGATGAAGTCAATGGTTGAGAGCCAGGCTGCAATCGATTCCGTTCCATTCGATCGGACGGGAGCTCCAGTGCTCTTCGATGGCCTGGGTGAAATCAGGGCGCACGAGCTTGGCGCGGGCCTTGCACCACTCCGGATCGTCTTGGCGGAGGATCACTCCCTCCGGGGGGCCTGGGTGATAGCGGCTGCGGAAGTGATCGATCTCGCTGCGTAGCCCATGGATGGTGTGGCTGTTGTTGTCCTGGAGGAGCGGAACGGTGGCCAATCCGAGCAGCTGGGCGGCGGCATCGCGTCGGATGCTGCTCCAGAAGCGCTGCCTCTCCGGATCCGCAACATCAAACAGCAGGAAGAGATCGGGCAGATGGGTGTAGGCCACCGAGTGGCGGGCGGCGCACCATTCACCGAAGAGAATCAAGCCTTGATGCTCCGGTTCCTGTAGGAACGCCTCCAGATCGGTACCGTGCAGGGCCAGCCATGTTTTCAGACCTGAGAACTGTCCTTGGTAGGGCTGCAGAAGATACTCACCGCGTTTCTGGATACGTAGATCGCCATCTGGACTGAGCGAGAAGCCGAGGTTGGCGCCATCGACCTTTTCTTCGATCGATACGGGTTCGGCTAGGAAGGCTTTGGCTTCCTGAGGCGTGAGGATCTTGTCATCGCGGACGGGGCCGTTACCCAGCCAGGCGAGATGAGGGGTGTGTGGGAAGCGGTAGAAACCATCATTCATGGGTTGGTTTCCGGCAAATCGGGAATAGGTTCTCCGGGGAACTTATGGCTATAGAACCTGCAAACATCACCTGGGCAAAGGAACTCGACTTCAACACCCCTGGCTTTCAGTACAGCCCACCAATTCAGCCATTTACAATCAACCGCTTGCCAGACTGGGGGGTCATCTGGATGGGCGTTCGCTACCGCTGCAAATTTACGGTCAGGCGGATCGAATTGTGGTTCGAGTTCAGGGTCGGGAAATTCCGTGAAACAGTCATCATCTGATTCATTCAGGGTTACCTGCTCTACCCGTGGCGAGCTTGAGTGGCGCAACAACCACTTTAAAAATACGTCCCCTACACCCTTGGGTGGGTTGATGCATGTCTTGTTTAGGTACTCACCCAAGATGCGGTATCCATCATCGATAACTGCTATGCCTTCACGCTGCATTATTTGCAAGCGCTGCACGCACTCCGCCACGCATTCAGGAGAAGCCTCATCATGTTGTCCATTAGCAACAAGAAGAACATTTGTGTCTATCACTGCTTTCATGGTGTCACACCTTCCCGCCTGAGATCCTTCTTGCGTTGCAAAGCAGCCATAGTCCGTCCTGCGATATCGGCCATCTCGTTGCCAAAGAAATGCTCAGGCCAATTCTCAATCTCGCCAAATACATTGAGCTTTAATGGTTCCAAGTCTGTCGCTGCACCTGCACGGCGGCAGAAGTAAACGGCTACATCTTCATGCCGAACCATCCCTTCTGCGACGCGTCGCTGAAGACGGTTAAGAAAATGTTCGGAATGGCTCTCCACAATCAATTGGACATCACGCGGTTTGCCGTTCTCGCGAGCTTGTGTTGCTGAGATGAACACATCCGCTAATTCAGCCTGGACTTGAGGATGCAGATGGATCTCAGGTTGCTCCATCCACACAGTAGAGTGAGGCTGGCAGTAAAAGGCCTGGACAATAGCTGGCAGCACCTGCGAAACTCCAAAGCCAACGTCCGTAATTTTCACCTCTGCAGCCTTAGCATGGGTCTTGACAAGTACTTCATATTCTTTGCGGCCTTCGGCAACAGCTCTGACAGAGAAGTCGTATATTACGCCTAGATCCTTGAGCCAGACAGCAATAAACTCTGCAAAGGTCTGCGTGGCTCGTTTGGGGCCACGATTTAATCTCCGTCCTTCACGTTGAGCTGCGAGGATCGCGGCGATTGTATTCTCACCGAGCGACCCAACACTAGCGGGGCTGTCACCAGACCACTGGTAGAGGCGTTGCGGGTGCATGCGCAGTGGCCCTAGGTAAGAAATGCCTTCCAGCATGGCCTCTGTTGCCAAGGCAAAGTCTGCAAGAAAACCAGCGTTCTTGTACCTGGCCATTGTGATATCAGACAATCGATAAAACTTTTCAGGTTCTTCAAGTGGCCACTTCCGACCATCGGCCATCTTGAAGTCATAAGTACCGGAACGCAAGTTTAGCTTACGCTTTTCGTCACGAGAGAGTGAGACATCTAGAACACTGGCCGCATTAGAAGCCAGCTCGTAGCGCAGGCTCTCTACTTCGGGTTGGTGTGATTTATTAGATATCAATGATACTTCAAGCTGCATGTGGTTGCCTTGGTAGCGCTTCTCTAGCTGTAAGGGGTCACGCACCTCAATTGGCTTCGGCAACCGCCAATCAAGCTCGAATGACAGCTCCTGCTGCAGATCATGAGCATGCAAGCAGTCTGCAAAAGTGCCAAGGTCAATCAATGATGTGGCATCCCCGAGGTTCAATGCACGTCGACGGTCTGCTGAGCGAGCTGTTTGTTGAAGAGCGAGCAGGAGATGGCCCAAGCTGCTCTTTCCGGCGCTGTTGGCCCCGAAAATCACAGTGAGAGGGGCAAGGCGGATATCCTTGGTATCCTTCCAAGCTTTGAAATTCTTGATCCTAAGATGAGTAAGCATCAGATCAAATCACCAGATTTTAGTCGATCCCACGCCTCCAGCACCAGCCGCTGGGTGCGGTACTCGCCGAACTGGCGGAGTTCGTTGTTTTTTAGCACGCGGAAGGTTTCGCTGGGGTAATCGGGGCCCATCACATCGGCAGGATCGAGGATGTAGCGCAGCTCATCGCGATTGAGGCCATAGAGGTGGGCGTAGAAGGCATCGAGTTCGGCCCGCAGCAGGGATCGGCGTTCGGGATCGAAACGGAAGGGTGGGCCGCCGTAGCCGAGGTCTTCGGCCCAGGGCTTGAGGTCGTGGGCGGTGTAGGTGAGTTCGAGGACGCGGGGTTGGATGAAGTCTATGGCGGCTTGGGTGTAGGCGTTTAGGGGGAGGACCGGCAATTGCTTGAAGATGAAGAAGTTCATGTGCGTTCCACCAACTTTGTGTCTTGCAAAGAAGTCATAGGGAATAGCCGAGAGATTTGCAAGCAAGCAAGCGAACAGTCGATTCTCTTCATGGCAATTCGGAAGCATCAGTGGCATTTGATTGCCCACACCTGACAGCGGCGCAATCGAAGCAATGACTGTCCGCTCGTCAGTCGCCCAGGAAATATCTCGCCACCCCATCAGCCACTGTCGATCCCACCCCTGCGCCTTGAGCCTCTCTTGCACTTCGCTCTGACTCACCCAATAACGTGGTTTGATCTTAAAACTGGGATCCCTCTTCTCTTCGGGTGTCGCATCGCGACTTGAGCCATCTGGGCCGTAGGTTGCCCAGCGATGGTCATAGTGGTGGATCAGCTTCGCCTCGTACAAGGACAGTCGTCCATCGCCATCCTCATCAAAGAAGAGATGGCTGTCCGTATTCATCATGAACATCAGATTAAACTTGATGCCCCAAGGATTACCCGCTTCTCCTATCGCTTCGTCGATCAGCACTGGAACACGGCCATAGATCTTCTTGGTCAGTTCAGCATCCATTTGGCTTCGGAAGACAGGACAGGTGCGCGTATTTGGATTGATCAGTGCAATCTCATCAGCGGTCAGTTCGAAATGGCGCCGATCATCCGCAAGCTGCTGGGTTGCAGTGGCGAAAAAGACAAAATCGGTCGCCTCGACCCCATCGCCGAGAGTCAGAAGTGAAAACTTATAGCTTCTATGAACTCCAGGGAATAGTGCCTCTCGATCTTCGAAATCGCGAAGTGTTACAACACGCCTCGTTTCTAGGATGTGCCGGCAAAAGTATTGGGTGAATGAGTCTGTAACGATCCCTGTTGGCAAGATCATCCCAGCTCGCGATCCTTTCGAAATCAGGTTCAGCGCGTGTTCGGCAAACAGCGGCGCGAGATTGATCCGCCCAAAGCTGGTGAAGGGAAAGCGTCCAGAGCCATGAACGAATGCCTGTGAGCCATCCACACCAAGCCTTTCGATCTGAAACTCTCGGTATAATTCTGGATGGTCATTATCTAGCTGAGCGATGAGCCTGTTTCTCGCTGCCATGTTCGCAGCTGTTGCTATCTCGGGTGCACGCGCTGCAAAGAACTCTCTAGGGTCCAGCTGCAGCATCTCCCAGGGCGGATTTCCCAGCACGCAATCAAAGCCTCCTCTCTTCATCGCTTCGCCAAAGCGCAGGTGCCAATGGAAGAAGCGGAAGTCTTTGGCGGCCTGTTCCACCGCCAACTCCAGATCACCTGGGATCTCCTGGCCGCTCTGGAGCAGTAGCAGATGCTCGCTGGTAGGCACCTTGGATCGGCTGGCCTGGGTCTTGGGCAGGAAGAAGGCGGCGGTGTAGAGATCAGCCGCGAGGGTCTGGGGATCGCTGGATCGCTCCTGCTCCCAGGCCTCAAACGCCGCCTGTTTGGCTGATCCTTCCGCCAGGGTGGTTTCAGGCATCGCCTCGATCTCCTGGAGCCGTTGCTGGCTGCGGCTGATCGGTGGGCTGGTCTGGAGATTGAGCGTGCCTTGCAGGGTTCCCTTCTGGCCTGCCTTGCGGAAACTGGCGTTCTCTTTCTTCAGGCTGGTGCAGGTGGGTTTGTCGTCGCCGGTGAGCGGCTTGTAGGCCTCATCGGGGATGCCCTGCTCCAGCACCTTCGGGTCGAACACCCCCACCAGCGAATCGCCGCACTGGATGTGGGCATCGAGGAAGCTGAGCGGCTTGCCGGGATCCACCGCTTCGATCCAGAGCGCCACCTTGCACAGCTCCACCGCCATCGGGTTCTTGTCGACCCCGTAGATGCAGTGGGCCACCACCTCGCGCAGGCATTCCTGGCGCAGCTCCTCGCTGGGCTCCTCATCGCCGGCGCGGATGCGGGCCAGCTCCAGGGCCAGGCGCCGGGCGGCCGCCAGCAGGAAGTGGCCGCTTCCGCAGGCCGGGTCGAGCACCCGGATCGCCAGCAGCGCCGCCTCCTTCTCCTCCCGGGTGGTGGCTTTGCTGAGACGGTCGGCAATCACCGGCAGCAGGGCCGACACGATCAACAGCTGTACCAATTGGTCTGGCGTGTAGTAGCTGCCGGTGGTCTTTCGGTCGCTCCCCGCTCCACCGCCATAGCTCAGCTGCCAGCTGCCGCCGGCGCGCTCCAGCTGGGGATGGAGCTCCAGCAGCCCCTCATACACACTCCCCAGCTCCTCGGTGTTGAGGTCGCGGTAGTTGACGCGGGTGAGCGTGTCCCCGGCCTGGAACCAGCCGATCGCCCGGATCGCCCGCAGCAGATAGCGGTTGGCCAGTTCGCATGGCTCCAACGCCTGGCATTGCGGCTCGGCGAACAGGCCCCCCAGGCCGGGCAGCCCCAGCGGAGAGCTGCTCTGGCGCAGCTGCAGGAACACCAGCTTCTGGGTCTGCCACAGATCTCCGTAGGGCCCCTCTGAGGCGCTGCGGCGGATCGCCAGCTCCCGCAGCCGGCCGACGCTGTAGCCCTCGCGGTAGATGCGGCGGCGCGGATCCTCCTGGCCCAGCGCTCGGGGGAACAGCAGATCGCGGTCTTCCGCAGTAAACAGAAACAGGAAGCGATACACCAGCCGCAACAGCTGGCGGTGCAGCTCCTGGCCGCTGAGAGCCCCACTGGCCAGTCTGGCGCGATGGCCACCTTGACCCTGCACGACGTTCCCGAGGACTTGGTGGCGCGGCTTGAGGAACGCGCCCATGCCCATGGCCGCAGTCTCACCAGTGAAGTGCTGGCTGCCCTGGAGTCCCTGGAGCCCGCGGCGGCCGGCCCGGCAGTGGCTCAACCTGCTCCAGAACCTGTGAACATCGAGCCCACATTGCGGCGCATCCAGGAGATCAGCGCCGGGCTGCGGGCCCAGGCGGCGGCTGAGGGCCGCGAGATTCGGCAGGTGCCGCCGCTGCCCCCAATGACGGAGGAGGAGGTTCAGTCCCAGCTTCATCGCTGACGGGAACTGCGCAGCCAGTTCAAGAGGCCACCGCTCACCACCGAGGAAATCATCGCGGCGATCGAACGAGACAGCCATCCGCCGGAACTGGATCGCTTCGGTAACCGCATCAACCCCGAATCTTGATGCTGGTCGCTGATACCAATGTGCTGATCGAGCTTTTTCAGCCCACGGCGAATGCCGAGGCTGTGCAAGCCGTGTGGGCCTCGGATCAGGATTGGCATTTGCCTGGTTTATGGATCCCTGAGTTTCGACACATCCTGCTGAAATACTTAAGATCTGGAGCGATCCTCCTGGATGAGGCCTTGGCCATTCTTGCTGACGCCAACGCTCAGTTTGCACATCGAACGATATCTGTGAATACATGCGAATGTCTTGCGATTGCCCACCGCCACGGCTTTTCCAGCTATGTCGCCGAATTCGTCTTGCTTGCGAGACAACTTGGCTGCCCGCTGCTGACGTTTGACCGCAAGCTGCTGCAGCTGTTTCCGGATGTGGCGCTGAAACCGGGTTCATAGGACTGGCGCTGGCAACAGCACAATCAGGCCGATCACACCCACCGGCAAGCTGGGTTCACAGCGAAAGCGCATCCGCAGCGATTCGCCCGAACGCAGCGAGGCCTCGCGCACGCGGCGGTGGTCTTCCTCCGCCAGATCGGCGCGCCGCTCAGCCAAGGCCGCCAGCGCGGGCTGCAGGGCATCGAGCTCTGCCACCGCCTCCTGCAGCCACTGCTGGCGCTGCCGGTGATGGCCTTCTTGCGCTCGTTGGTTAGAAAGAGCGTGACGGCCACGGTGCCTGCGGCATAGCCCTGGCTGAGCGGTGCCGGGCGGCAATGTCAGCGCAAGTGCAAGCCGTTGCTCTTGGGCCAGGGCCGGCCGGTGAGACCCTTGGTGGCGGTGATCTCGCTGTGACTGAGGGCCAGCGCTTCCTGGCGGGGGGTGCGCTGCCAGATCTGTTGCTCGCGGGATGACTCGCGCGATCCGCCCTCCTCACGGGCGATGGTTGCGGCGGCATCGGGGTTGGCTCCCTCGGCGAGCCGGACGTAGTCGCCCCAGCGGGCGATCAGTTGCAGCTCGCCACCGGGCGGAAGCAACACACTCACGCCGATCGAGGAGGCGAACAGCTGCGGCCTCGCCGGCCCGGATTCACTGTTGCCGCCGTCGTCGCCCGATCCCGGTTTGTACTCGCTGTTGGCCTTCTTGGGTTTGCGCTGATCCACCCCGTCCACCCCGGCGAAGTCGTCGTCGGCTGTGTCGTCGCACTTGAGCGACAGATCGGTTTCGGTGGGCACCAGGAAGCCGGTGGGGTACCAGCTGCTGGGCAACCGATCGAGGGCTTCCGAGTCCAATCCCTTACCTTCCGACGCGAGGACCTGCAGCACTCGCTGGGTGGGGCCGACCAGCTCCAGTTCAAGGGCGGTGACCAGTTGGCTGCGGACCTGCGCCGAATCAGGGCCTGCTGCTGGGAGGGAGGTGGTGCTCATGGGGGCGAGTCTGGCAAGGGCGGCAGGCCTGGGATCCGGATCTCCCGCGAAGAACGACTCAGCCTGGCGAGACCGTCCTGACATTGTCTGGCAGCCAGCTCTAGGGTGGCGGGAAAAGGTGCAGTGATGACGTCATCCCCCTTGCGCAGCGAGAAGCTGGACCTGCGGCTGACGCCAGGGGCCAAGCAGACCCTGCAGCGGGCCGCTGCGGCTTCCCAGCGCAGCGTGAGCGAGTTTGTGCTGGAGAGCGCCTTGGCCAGCGCGGCCGAAACCCTGGCTGATCGGCAGAGCTTCCAGCTCAATGGGGAGCGGTGGGAGGCGTTGGTGGCGGCCCTGGATGCACCACCGCTGGTGCATCCGCGGCTGGCGCGGTTGCTCCAGGACCCCAGCGTGCTGGAGCAGCCCCCTTCCGGTGACGCCGGGTGAGCCGCTACCGGATCGAACCGTTCCAGGCCAGCCATGCCGTGGAGGGCTTTGATTGCGGTGACGAGGCCTTGAACCGCTTCCTGATCCGCTTCGCCCTGGCGAACCAACGGGCCCGCGCCAGTCGCACCTATGTCGCCTTGGCTGAAGATGCCGTTGTGGGCTTCCACACGTTGGTGGTGGGTGAGGTGAGTCCGGAGCAGGCACCCGAGCGCATCCGCAAGGGGTTGGCGCGCCACCCGATTCCGCTGATGGTGCTGGCCCGGCTGGCCGTGGCGGTGGGCCACCAGGGACAGGGCCTGGGTGCGGCGCTGCTGAAGGATGCGATCTGCCGCACGCTGGCTGCCGCTGAGATCGCCGGCATCCGCGCCATGGCGGTACATGCCAAGGATGAACGCGCTCAGAGCTTTTACACCCATTTCGGTTTCCGGTCATCGCCGACCGATCCGTTGCACCTGTTTGTGCTGCTCAAGGATCTACAGACTTTGCTTCCCATCCCATGGGTGTATTTGCAGCACCCGCGCATTTGCGCTGAGACCAAGCCGTTGTCGGTGTCATGCGAACTCCGCATCTTCAACCTCTTGGAGTCTTGAATACCAATCCCACAGCTCAGCAATGCCGGCCTCCTGGGGCAGTGGGTTGTTTTCAATAAACATTGCCTTAATGAACTGATTCAGATAGGCCTCTCCAGTGCGACGGGGGTGATTGGTGATCCATGATCCATAGAAGCTGGGATGCACTCGGTAGTGGTGCGTGTGAACAAAAGGCGACCACGTTTCCCTGAGGTCCGGCTCGTCTCGGATGTCGATGATCTCAACTTGCTCCATGCAGCGCTCATCCGTGTAGCCCCACGCATCCTTCAAGAGTTCGATCGCCCTGGCGTCTGAAGTGGGCGCGCCATAACCAAAGATCGTCACCATGAAAGCGTGTTTCAGAGCGTCTGCGACCATGGCCTACTGACGCGAAATAAATTTGTCTAGCTGGTAATTCTTCTGGGTGATCGGATAGAGCAGCCGTGTAGGTTCAAGCTGTGAACCACAATGGCTGCATGAACCACCATTATTTCCCATCATATGGCCTTCAGCGCAGTAACCCACCTCTACATTGCTGTGGAGAAACAAAACCCTTGGCAGCTTGAACCTGTGTGAACTTCTCCTGATCGCCTGAACCAGAAAGGGATCCCAGTTGAAGGTCGCGATCAAGTCTTTGTCTCTTCATGACAGGACCAGGTGGTCATAGATCGTGGGATGCTCTGGCAGCTCCATCTCACGAAAGTATCGGTACACTTGGCGCTCCAGCTCTTCTCGAATCTCGATCAATCCTGAGTCTTGATGAATGCACGCGTAGATGTCTTCAAAGTTGTGCGATTCAAAGCGAAGCCCGGTTTGGGCCACGATGTCTTCGATGCCAAGTGTCTCGATGAGATTATTCATCAACGGGAGCATCCTCCCGTGCTTGTCTCCTTGCGGAAAAGCCGCGTAGCTCGCACCTCCACCAAGGATGACTACGTGGGGCTTCCCCACCGAAACTTGTCTAATCTCGTCGTCGGCTGTCACATCCATGATGCTAAGTCATAAAACAGAGATTCAAAGGCAGAGTGCTCCAGGGCCTGAGTCGGTGGCCAAGGCAATGCAGGCTGCTCGTAACGGCTTGAGATAGCTCTTGATCACACCCAGACAAGAGTGGTGTCGACCTTGACGTACTCGTGCGTCAGCTTGTTGCGAAAGCTGGGGCTGGGCGAAGGCGATGGTCATAGCGCCAGTCCGATCTGGGCAGTAGCGAACGGCTCGACCGCCTCGCCCTGCGCCGCAGCGAACGGGGCAACCGGCGCAGCGATGAGGCCCACCGCCAGGCCCTGCGGCGCCTGGAGCTGTTGCTGCATAACAGCGGCGGCATTTACCTCGGCAACGACCTCAAAACACAGCTGCGGCTGGCCAGCCCCAATGCCCGGATCCGCGCCAGGCAGCTGGTGACGCTGCGCTTCTGCTGCCAGTGCTGATGTTTTGCCTTCATCCGCGAGGGCCTGCAGCGCTACCCGATCGAGCACACCCGCTTCTCCAGGCCCCTGGCCGGTGAGCACTGGTGGCACCACCCCAACGCCCCGCACGTGCTGGAGCCGGGCTCCCCTGCCGACAGCCATCCTTACCCGGTGGAGCTGGATCTGCCCCCCTGGACCCTGGAGCGCGACATCGACCTGTGCACCTGGCTGTTTGCCTTCGGCGCCGGCATCCGCATCGAAGCCCCGGCAGAGCTGCGCCAGGAGCATCAGGAGCGGCTGCAGGCCGCCCTAGCGGTGGTCCAACCA
>Ga0194130_10002739_pt1 | contig 24899 bp, 26 predicted proteins | sample TA2KigsurfametaG_FD_160084 | JGI IMG/M metagenome (GOLD analysis project Ga0194130, IMG submission 160084) | Freshwater microbial communities from Lake Tanganyika, Tanzania - TA2015050 Kigoma 12 surface | ecosystem: Environmental > Aquatic > Freshwater > Lake | place: Tanzania: Lake Tanganyika... | reverse complement strand
CCGGCTGCGCCTGATCAATTGCCATCGCAACAACCTGCGGAACGTCAGCATCGACATCCCCCTGGGCCGGCTGGTGGCCGTCACCGGCGTGAGCGGCAGCGGCAAGAGCACCCTGGTGAACGAGCTGCTCCATCCCGCCCTGGAGCACCAGCTGGGGCTCAAAGTGCCCTTCCCCTCCGGCCTGGAGGAGCTGCGGGGCATCCAGGCGGTGGACAAGGTGATCGTGATCGACCAGAGCCCGATCGGTCGCACGCCCCGCTCCAATCCCGCCACCTACACCGGGGCCTTTGATCCGATTCGCCAGGTGTTCGCCGCCACGGTGGAGGCCAAGGCCCGGGGCTATCAGGTCGGTCAGTTCAGTTTCAATGTCAAGGGCGGCCGCTGCGAAGCCTGCAGCGGCCAGGGCGTGAATGTGATCGAGATGAATTTTCTGCCGGATGTCTATGTGCAGTGCGAGGTGTGCAAAGGAGCCCGCTACAACCGCGAAACGCTCCAGGTCACGTATCGCGGCCACACCATCGCCGATGTGTTGCAGATGACCGTGGAGCAGGCCGCGGAGGAATTCGCCGCCATCCCGCAGGCGGCGGAGCGGTTGCGCACCCTGGTGGATGTGGGATTGGGCTACATCAAGCTCGGCCAGCCGGCGCCCACCCTGTCCGGCGGCGAGGCCCAACGGGTGAAGCTGGCCACGGAGCTCTCCCGTCGCGCCACGGGCAAGACCCTTTATCTGATCGACGAACCCACCACCGGCCTGAGCTTCTACGACGTGCACAAGCTGGTGGATGTGGTGCAGCGGCTGGTGGAGAAAGGCAATTCCGTGCTGGTGATCGAGCACAACCTGGATGTGATTCGCTGTGCCGACTGGATCATCGATCTCGGACCGGAGGGCGGCGACAAGGGCGGCGAGATCGTGGTGTGCGGCACGCCGGAGGAGGTGGCGGCCCACCCGACCAGCCACACGGGCCGCTACCTGCGCAAGGCCCTGGCGGACCATCCCGCCCCGGCGATGGAGGCGGCTTAGGGCGTTGGTTCTTCGCCGCTGCCGCTGGGGTGGGCCTTGTTGCTGTCGGGCATCCAGTAGCTGAGATCGTTCTGCCAGTAGAGGCGGCCGGGCAGCCGTTCGCTGCTCAGCTTGGAACGGGCCATGTCGCTCGCCAGCCGGCTGATCTCCAGGGGGGACAGGTTGGTTTCGATGTCTTCGCCAGCGATTTTGAGCAGGGTGGGCAATTGCAGCAGGGTGGAGGGTTGCGCCAACTTGCGGAACACCTGGTTGATCACCAGGCGCTGCCGTTCCATGCGCCCCAGGTCGCCGGACTCATCGTGCCGAAAGCGGAGAAAGCCCTCCAGATCCTTGCCCTTCAGCGTCTGACGACCGGGCAGGAGATCGATGTAGAGGCCCTGGGCATTGTCGACGTAATACATGGACTTGGGCACATCCACCTCCACGCCTCCCAGGGCTTCCGCCACCCGCTCCACCGCCCGCAGGTTCACTTTCAAATGCTTGGGCACCGGGGTGCCGAGCAGCTGGCCCACCACGTCGCGGGTGGTGTCCACTCCAGCGGCGGCGTAGAGCGCGTTGATCTTCTGCGTGCCCAGGGTGGGTGTTTCCACAAACGTGTCCCTGGGCAGTTGGGTGATGCGCGTGAGGCCATCGCCGACCCGAACAGTGAACATCACATCGGTGCTGCCGGACACCTGATCGCTGCCCATCACCAGCACGGGTGGATCGTTCGGCTGAAGGGGGGTGACCTGGCTCAGGCTCGCCAGCAGCTCCCCCAGCCCCGGGGGGGGTGCCGCCAGGGCGTAGCCCAGGCTCAACCCCAATCCGAAGGTGAGACCGGCCAGGCGATGGCGCCGCCAGGGGGACAGCGCTGGGGAGGGTTGCGGGGGGGGCACCACCAGGGGAGGGGTGGAGGGCTCGGCTCGGCGGCGCCGGCTCCGCTCCCGGCGGGGACGGGACGGCCTTCCCTTCGGGGGGAGTAATGGCGCCTGGCTCATGGGCTTCCTGAATGGTTCGCAGGGTAAGGTCGTTTGGCCTCATCCACCAGTGGCGCCAGGCCGGTTTCTGCGGGCGAACTGGACGGTTCACCCTGTTGATGTCGTGCGTTTTCCCTGCAGCTTGGCGTTTCAGACCGCAGGCGAGGCCAGCCAGGCCATGCCCTTCGGGTTGACCTTGGAGGGACTGGAGCGCTGGGCCCTGATCTACCTGGGCCTGTCCTCGCTGGTGTTTGTGGCGGTGTGGGTGGTGGGCTACCTGCGCCGCTGACGATGAATCCCCTCAGGAGAGGCTGTTTCCTTCAGGAGAGCATGGTCAGCTGACGTTCTGGCGGCTCCTCGCTGATGAAGCCGTAGGACTCGAACACCGCGGGATCGGGGTGGGTGATGCGCGGACCGTCGCTGGTCTGCTCAAGGCGGAACCCCTCCGCCGCCATCCGCCGCATCAGCGCCGCCGATTCCTGAAAACGCGAGGCCATGGCCTCCAGACTTGCGCAATCCGCAGTCAGGCCGGTTTCCGTCCAGGTGAAGTAGGGCATGGGACTCACGAGGGCACGCCAGCGGACCCGAACGACCGCTTGGAGCAACTTTAGGCCGGAAGCAGGGCCAGCCCGAGAAGCACGAGCAGTCCGCTCACGGCCCAGAAGCTGATCACCACCCCCTGCTCGCTGAGCCCCCCCAACTCGAAGTGGTGGTGCAACGGCGCCATCCGCAGGATGCGTTTGCCCTGGCCATCGGGTCCTTTGGTGGCCTTGAACACCCACACCTGCAGGATCACGGAGAGGGATTCGGCGAGAAAGACCCCGCCCATCAGCAGCAGGGGCCAGAGGCTGTCGCTGAGCAGGGCCACGGCGGAGAGGGCCGCGCCCATGGCCAGCGAGCCGGTGTCGCCCATGAAGACATTGGCGGGGTGGCGGTTCTGGGTGAGAAAACCGATCCAGCAGCCGGCCATGGCGGCGCAGAAGGCAGCCAGGGAGGGATCGCCGCCGTGGCCGCGCGCCATCAGTTGCACAGCCATGCCGGTGAAGACCACCGCGCCGCAGCCGGCGGCCAGCCCATCCAAGCCATCGGTGAGGTTGGTGGCATTGCTCTCGGCGAGAAAGACGAACAGGCCCAGGGGCCAGATCAGCAGCCCGAGGGGCAGCACCCAGCCGAGGGGAAGTCCCACATCTCCCGGGGCGCCGCCGCCGAGCCAGCCGCCGTGGCCCACCCAGAGCAGAAAGAGCACAGCGGCCAGGGCCTGGAGCAGCAGTTTGCCCCGGGGGCTGAGGCCGGTGTTGGTGCGTTTGGTGAGGCTGCGCCAGTCGTCGGTGGCGCCGATGGCCATGTAGGCCAGGGTGACGGCGGCCACGGCCAGCAGGCGGGGATCGTCGGGGCTGGTCCAACCGCCCACCAGGACGCCCGCAGGAACGACCAGGAGGCCGCCCATGGTGGGCGTTCCGGCCTTGCTGAGGTGTCCCTGGGGTCCTTCCTGGCGAATCACCTGGCCGAGCTTGAGGGTCCGCAGCCGGGGAACACCCCAGGCGGCGATCGCCGCGCTCACCAGGGCGGCGACGACGAAGGGGAGGGTGAGATGGGAGTTGGCCAACCTGGCATCCGCCAGAAGGCAGGCGGCGAGGAGGGCCGCGGCGAGCACGGCGGCCGTGAGGCGGCCATCTGCGAGACGCATGGAGGGGGGCGCTCAGTCTTCCCAGTCTTCCTCGGCGGGTTCCTCGGCCTGGGCGTAGTCCTCCTTCTCACCCATGAGGGCGGAGAGCTCCTCCTCTTCCACGGTGCTCACATCCGTGCTGGCGGTTTCCTCATCGGCCACCAGGCGGCCATTGGCCTCGAGCAGGGTGAGCAGGTCGGGCTCGTCCCGCAGGGGAAGCACGGGAGCGGGCTCATCCCGGCGATACCGGGTGAGGGAGGGGTTGATGCTGTCGAGAATGCTCATGCCAAACCTCGTGCCTGTGCGCGTGAGCGAGCCGCCGCGGACCTCCCTGCCATGCTGCTGAGCCAGGACCAAGGCGCTGGGCCGGGACCAGATGACGGGGCAAGCCAGATTGCGGGGCAAGTTCCGGGCAAAGAGTGACCCATCATCCTAGTCCTTGGCTCCCCTCCAGGAGTTTTTCCCCACCACCGTCCTCTTGCCAACAGGCCCCATGGGTGTGTTCCAGTCGCCACCGTCGAACGGGCCGCGCCCGACGGGCCCGCAGGGCAAGGCGCGGTCGATTGCCCTGATGTGGCTCCTGTCCCTGGGCCTGAGCGCCCTGCTCGTGGCGGCCGGCCGGCGCTGGCCGGAGCCGTTGCCCCCGCGACCGGAGTGGATCTGGGCGTTGTTGTCGCTGGTGCCGCTGGCCATCTTGGCCCTCGTGCTCTCCCGCTGGTCGCTGGGCGACGAGAGAGAATCCTCCGGTGCAATGCAGGAGCGGCGTTGATGGCTGTCAGTGGGACCGCGGGTGACGGCGGGGGCCGGGCCCGGAAGGTGGTGCTGGCCTATTCCGGCGGAGTGGACACGAGCGTCTGCATCCCCTGGCTCCTGCGGGAGTGGGGCGTGGAGGAGGTGATCACCTTCGCCGCCGACCTCGGCCAGGGCGACGAGTTGGAGCCCATCCGCCAGAAGGCTCTGGCGGCGGGCGCGAGCCAGTCGCTGGTGGCCGATCTCGTCGATCCCTTCATCCGGGAGTTCGCCTTTCCCGCCATCCAGGCCAACGCGCTCTATGAGGGCCGCTATCCCCTCTCCACCGCCTTGGCCCGGCCCCTGATCGCCCGCGAGCTGGTGGCGGTGGCCCGGCGGGTGGGAGCCGATGCCGTGGCCCATGGCTGCACGGGCAAGGGCAACGACCAGGTGCGGTTCGATGTGGCCATCGGCGCCCTGGCGCCGGATTTGAAGGTGTTGGCGCCGGCTCGGGAATGGGGCATGAGTCGGGAGGAGACGATCGCCTACGGCGAGCGCCATGGCATTCCGGTGCCGGTCAGCAAGGCCTCGCCCTATTCCATCGATCTCAACCTCCTCGGGCGCAGCATCGAGGCCGGCTGCCTGGAGGATCCGATGGTGGAGCCCCCTGAGGAGGTCTACGCCCTGACGCGGTCCGTCCAGGACTGCCCGGCGGAGCCGCAGGTGGTGGAGCTCGCCTTTGAGGGCGGCCTGCCGGTGGCGCTGGATGGGGAGCGGTTGGATCCGGTGGAGCTGGTGCGGCGGGCTAACAGCCTGGCGGGAGTCCATGGCTTTGGCCGTCTCGACATGATCGAGAACCGCGTGGTGGGCATCAAGTCGCGGGAGATCTATGAAACGCCGGGCCTGCTGCTGCTGATCCGCGCCCATCAGGAGCTGGAGTCGTTGACGCTGGCGCCGGATGTGCAGCGCCAGAAGCGCCAGCTGGAGGCCAGTTGGGCGGATCTCGTCTACCAGGGCTTGTGGTTCGGCCCCCTGAAGGAGGCCCTGGATGCCTTCATTCGCGCCACCCAGGGCTGCGTGAACGGCACGGTGCGGGTGAAGCTGCACCGGGGCAACGCCACCGTGATCGGTCGCCAGAGCACCAGCGACAGCCTGTATGTCGACGCCATGGCCACCTACGGCGCCGACGATCGCTTCGACCACCGGGCGGCGGAGGGCTTCATCTACGTGTGGGGGCTGCCCACGCGGACCTGGTCCGCGCGCCACCGCTGACGCCCGGCCACCGCAGCCCCGGGGCTGAACCGGCTTGGGGGCTGAACCGGTCCGGGGGCTCAGCCGGCTCGGGGGCTCAGCGGTGAAGGCTGCGCAGGGCCCGGCGCAAGCCCAGGCCCCTGGTGATCGGGGGCTCCGGCTCTGGCCCCGGCTCCGGCTCCAGCGGGCGAGAACCGCTCTGCACCGCGGGCGGCCGGCTGGGCGGCAGAGCGGGCGCTGTCGCGGGCGCCGCCGCGGACGCGAGGGCGGCCTCCGCGCCGCCGGCCAGGGCGAGCAGGTGTTGCTGGAGGAGGGCATTGTCTCGCTCCAGTTGACGCTGCTCCAGGAGGAGCGCCTGAAGACGCTGCTGAAACTTGCGCTCGAGGATGGCGGGCAATTCCTCCAGCAGCTCCCTCAGGCTGCGGGCTTCCGCGTGGGCCGCGGTCAGTTCCCGCTGCAGGCGGCGCAGGGCGGGAGTCGCGGGTGCCAGGGGCGTGGCGGCGCCAGGGGGAGCGGTGTCCTCGCTGATGGAGACGAGGCGCAGGGGCCGAGCGCTGGGCGAAGGCATGTCGCTCGGCAGAGCGTTTGGCAAGGACGGACCTGAGGCCATGGATCCAACTCCCGCGCGTTACCAATGGGACGCAAACCTAACCGCCTCCGCTCTTTTCAACAACCATTGCGGCGCTTCCGCGCCACTCCCGGTCAAAAAAAAGCCCCCCTTGGAGGGGGGGGAAGCTTCAGTCCTCGGAGGGAGCGGTGGTGGCCGGAGCGGTGGCCGCGCTGGCGGAGGCTTCGGCGGTGACCAGGGCCCGGGGGGTGGGCAGGGGGCCGGTCTGTTTGATGGTGAGGTAGCGGATCACGTCTTCGGAGAGGCGCATCGCCCGCTCCAGGGGCGCCACCTGTTGGCCATCGCCGTTGTGATTGAGTTGCACATAGATGCCTTCGCGGTGCTTGGCGATCGGATAGGCCAGGCGGCGCTTGCCACGCATCTGGGTGTCGAGCACCTCACCACCGGACTCGGTCACCAGGTCGCGGTATTTGGTGATGTGGGTGTCCACTTCCTCCTCCGGAATGTCCGGCCGGAGGATGTACATCGTTTCGTAATAGGGCTGGGTCATGGGAGAGGACGTCGTGGTCGCCTCGAGACGGTCGGGCTCGAAAGGGGCTGGCGGCTTGAGCCTGTCAGCGACGGCGGAAGGGCCAACCTATCGCAGCGCCAGCGGAGGGGCGGAGCTTGACCTTTCCGGTTAAGGTTGCGCATTCCAATGGCCCCGATGTCCCGCCTTCCCGCCGGCGTCGCGTTCCTGATGGGCTCCGCCTGGCTCCTGGCGGAGGCCTCGGCCAGGGCGACCGCGTCGATCCACGCGGCGGCGCCATCGGCCCGCTGGCGGGTGGTGGAGCAGGGCAATCCCGCGCCGCCCTCGGCGATGCGAACGCTGGAGCTGGCGCCCGCCCCCCGTTCTGCGATCGTTCCGGCTGCGGCCGGACCCTCCGCCTCCTTCGGATCGACGGGGGCGGGGGCGGGGGCAGGGGCGTCGGCGGGGGCGGCCATCCCCGCCGACGCGGACGTGCTGGCCGCTCCCATCCGCCCTCCCTATCGGCTCCGTCCGTCGCTGAGCGGAGGGGTCCCCACCGGTTTTGTGGGGAGATGGGGCGACTATTTCCTTTCCGGTTCGGCGGGCACGCCGGGAAAGCTGCGGGACGGGTCACCGGATGGCTCGTTGAATCTCGGCTTTGGACTGGGGGATCCGGAGCGGTTCCTGGGAGCGGAGGTATTCTGGGGGATCGGCAGCATCCGGAATCTCAATGACAACGGGGCCTTCGGCGGAGCCGTGGGCCGCCTTCTCGTGCGGCGTCCCGATCTGCTGGTGGGCGCGGCGGGAGGGGTTGTGGAAGCGTTTTCCTATGGATCGGAAGCCAACCCGCAGCCGACCAATGGCTATGGAGCGTTGTCGGTGGCCCTTCCTCTGCGTCCGGCCGATCCCGTCTTTCAGCGCGTGGCGCAGTTCACGGCCGGCGGGGGAGGCAGCAGTTTTGCCGCGGTCAACAGCTCCTTTCAGACGTCTGAGACCGGGGTGTTCGGCGCCGCCGGCCTGGAGGTGACGCCCAACATCGGGGTGTCCGTGGGGGTGAGCAGCCGCGGCACCAACGTCAACCTGTCCTGGATCCCTCTGCGCGACTGGCCGGTGTTCGTCAATGTCATGGCAGCGGATGTCTTCAGCGACACGCCCTGGGGAACGGTCGGCGTGCTGAGCATTGGCTGGGGTGACAGTCTCAGAACTGGACTTACAACAAGATGAGATGTGTGGGACTCGCAAGAATCCGTGATACTGTTCAAAAGCTTAAGTTTTGTATTCCTGATCCCACAAATCCATGAAGTTTTTTTGCTTCCGCTAGTTTCGGAGAGTTTTTTGGGTTGTTCGCTATGGCTCTCAAACCAGTTTTTCCCTTTGGTTTTGTGAGTGCAGTCCTCACGCTGAGCGTGATGGCAACCACCCAGCCGGTTTATTCCCAAACCGGGACTCGCCCGAGACCGGGAGTGCCCGCCGGTCCGATGCCCGGCGTTCCCACAGATCCCATCCGGCCCTCCGCCTGTTGCGTTGGCCAGAACTCGGGAGGCTTCGTGATGAGCACCATTCCGCTTTCGGGAAGTTCGCAACCTCTCGGCACTGCGACATCGCCAAGCTCGTCCCCGTCGACGACGACAACGCCAGTCAACACTTTCCCCACCACAACCGATCCCTGAGGTCGTCATCCTCCCCCTGAAGATCCATGCATTTAGTCGCAAGAAGTGCGAGATCGGTTTTCGTGCGCGCTTCCATCGCAGTCAGCTTCATCGCAGGGGGAGTTTTTGGTGTATCGCTACCAGCGGAAGCTATCAGGCCGGCATACACCGCGACGGAGAGACGGGGCAGTTTTTATGATCAAGGCAGCCAGAGCTCATCGTTTGGATTCTATTTTGATACCACGATCGAACTTCCGATCGATGCTCTGGGTTTCGCGCCTCAAGAAGGGTGGCCTGGTGGTTCATCCGCCTATACCGTGAGCGTATGGGCATTTCAAAATGGAGGGCTTAATCCAGGAGACTATGTCTTGAAAGCCCAGTCTATTTTTACACCAGGCAACACCTATGTGATTCAGGATGGTTGGTGTTGGCAAAGCATCGTTCCAGTGGTTCTGCCAGAAACATATAATTCCGACCCAACGAATCAGCGCGGATATGTGATTGCGGCAACAGGTAATTACAAGAATCAGCCAGGGAATGTGAAGTATGAAAGTGGAATTCCGAATATCGACCCCAATTTTAACTTTGGTGGAAACGCTTTTGGTGATTCATCGGCTTCCGCTGCGGGATTTTTCCCCATTCCGACAGGTGAAAATCCGGCTCTCGGGATTAATGCGTTTTTCAATCCGAACCTGTCCTACGTGCCAGGACCGGCACCCATTTTGGGCGTGGCGGGAGCCTTGGGAATCGCCAGAAAACTCAGGCATCGGATTCGGTTAACAAAACAATTCTAGTTTAAATTCTAAAGTCTCAGGCGAGATTGCTGAGATTGTCAACACAACCACGCTCGGGGTTGTTGTCAACCTCACTTGGAGGTGTTGTCAATCTCAGGCGAAGCCGGTGGCGATGGAGGGGAGGGATCGGTTGTGGGTGTCTCCGTCGGAAGCGGTTCCAGGACCAGCAGCAAAGGTTTGGCGCTGCCGCTGGGGGGCAGGGTCGCGTTCCGTGCCCAGCGCTCCAGGGTTTCCTTGGAGCGAAGCGGTGGCGTGACGGTGGTTTCCGCGATCCCATCAGCTTTCATCACCAGGGGGTATTCCTCCGGGGTTTTGAGGTGGGGAGCGGGCAAACGGACGATTTCCGCCGGCAGCACGCGATCCGCCCCTTGAAGCAGCGCGCGCATGGCGGGCCGCCAGGGAGGGGGAACGGCCTCCAGTCGATTGGCGGAGCGGGCTCGCAGGGCTTGTTCCAGCCGGGCGGCGGGGACCATGGGCTTTTCGCTCAAGCTCTCCAATCCCAGGGGCCCACCCAGGAGCAAGGCGCCACGAATCGGTTGGGGCAGGAGGGACCCGGGATCCAGCGGGGGAGCGGCGGGCCTGGAGTCCGGGCTGGCGGCGATCCAGGCCCGCGGCTCCGCGAGGTCGCTCGAACGCGAAACCAAGGGCACCGGGCTGGGATGGGCGTTCTCCAGGGCTGTGGCCGGCACGGGAGCGAGCAGAGGGGGGGAGCTGTACGACAGCGGGATGGGAAGGAGGGGTCCGCTGCTGGAGGCCCGGATCGAGCCCCGCGGCGGTTGGTCCGCGAACAGCAAGGGCACCCAGGCGGCGGCGGCAATGGCACTCAGCCAGAACAGGGCCCAGGGGGTCGCCGGCGGGTCGCTGGGGGGCTGCGGGGAGGGAGGGGCCATGGGGGGCTTCAGTTGTTGTTGTTCGTATTGCGCAAAACTTCCACCAACGCGAGGATGTTCACCAGTCCGGTGATGGGCTGCGAGACGGCATTGAGGCTGTCGGTGCCGGCGGCGAAGACGCTGCGGTTGACGATGACGCTGTCGCCGTCTTTGAGGGGAGGATTGCGGGGGCCGCTGACACCCTGGCGGAAATCCACCATGTAGCGCCGCAGGGTGGCGGTGCCGTCCCGATTGATGCGCACCAGCTCCACGTTGTTGCGATTGGCGCGCATGGGGGTGGGGCCACCGGCGGCGAGCAGGGCCTGCATCAGGGGTGTGCCCGCTGGCAGGGCGAGTTTGCCAGGGGTTTTCACCTCACCCACGACGTTCACGTTGATCGTGCTGGGGGAGAGATTGGCGGCGGCCAGGCCCAACACCTCTCCCGGGGGCGGGGCGGGCGCCCGGCTGAGGAGGATGGTGTCGCCATCAAAGAGGAAGGGGTTTTGGCGCTTGTCGCCCCGCTGGAGAAGGGCCACGAGATCGAGCTGGATTTCGCGCAGTTGGCTGGTGGTGCCGGGCAGGCGGCGCTGGAGCCGCACATCGCGGAGATTGGCGTTGAGGGTGATGCCGCCGGCTTTCTGGAGCGCGGTCACCACAGTGGGCATGGCGGAAGCGGAGATGGGTTTGCCCGCCACGGCGGCCGTCTCGCCCGAGGCGTTGAGCACATACAGGCCGGGGGCTTCCACCTCGCCCACCACAGAGACCTGCATCGGACGGGGTCGGGTCACCAGCAAGGTGAGCTCGGGCCGGCGGAGATAGCGCCGGTAGAGGGTGGTCAGCCAGCGATTGGCTTGGTTCACCGTCAGGCCATCGAGCACCACCGATCCGATCATCGGCAGGGTGGTGCTGCCATCGTTGAGGAGTTCAAAGGCGCCACCGAGCTTGGCGTAGGACTCGGAGACAAAGCTGATCTGCAGGGCGTCGCCTGGGCCGAGGATGTAGGCGTCGAGGTCGGGCCGAGGGTCGACGGGCTCAATGCCCGCTGGGGGGCGCGGGGCGGCTGGCGCGGGGGGCGGAGAGGGAGCGGTTCCGGGGCGCGGGGAGGCCAGCAGGGGAGCTGGAAGTGGCAACAGCAGAACCAGGACGCTGTATGGTGTTATGAGTCGTCGTAACCGCACCTGATCATTTTGGGCGACTTGATCTCTCCCATTTTACGTGGTGCTGTCCGCCCCCGAGGCGAGGGGATCCTGAAGTTGCACTTCTTTGAGGAGTTCTTGCAAAAAAACAGCCCTGGTCTTAAAATGTAATTACTCAATCTGGAGGCACTTGAGCTTGGCTCGTGCCCCGAAGAGTTGTTCATGCCAAAGGTGTATTCGTTTACATTCGACTTGTGGCCTCTCTTCCATCTTTTGTCTTTGTCTCCCTATAGCCTTTTCCTGTGACTCTTTCCCGTGAGCAGCAGGTTGTGACAGCCCACGGCACCACCCCTGCCGGACTGGCTGGCGATCCAGGCACCGAGGCCGAGGGAGAGCTGAAGCTGGGTGAGTTGTTGCAGGCGCTGCAGCGCAGGCGCCGCTTGATTGCAGTTGTCACGGTGATTTTCACGCTGGTGGGAGGGGCGAATGCGTATTGGGAACGGACTTATCGTCCAACATACCAAGGTGGTTTTCGCCTGCTTGTAAGCAATCCGATCAATGATTCAGGTGGCGAGGGAGGAACGATCGCCAACGTCGCCCTGCAGCGAGGGGGAACAGCGGACACGGCCACCTTGATTGAGGTCCTCACCAGCCCCTTGGTGTTGGAATCCCTGGAGCGGAAATTGAAGCTGCCTGGTGGTTCCATCAGTGGCGCGCTGACAGTTTCTCCTGGTGGTAGTCGCGGAGGCTCGCAAGGCGTGTTGTCTGTTTCCTTGCTCTGGCCCGATCCGGTGGAAGGGGAACGAATTCTCTCTAAATTGAGCCAGGAGTATCTGTCCTATTCCCTGCGCCAACGGCAGGAGAAGCTTTCGCAGGGATTGGACTTTTTGGATCAGCAGGCACCGGATCTGCAACGCCGGGTGAATGCCTTGCAGATTCGCTTGGCGGAGATCCGTCAATCCAACGGCTTTGTTGAGCCGGAAGATCAGGCCACGGCGATTCTGTCGCAGCGCGAAGAGCTCCTTTCGGAGCGGAAGCGGTTGCAGATGGAGCAGGTGCGGCTGGAGGGGCGAGCCGTGGCGGTGCGCCGTGGCGAGCTGGGCACCGCCGCTGGTGTCCAGGCGCCATCGCGCGGGCCGGTCAACCCGCCCCGAACAAAGCAGCTCGGCGGCGAGGCGGTGGAGGATCCGGGGCTGGCGATAGCCAGCGACGGGATGAACGCTGTGTTGGCCGAGGGCGGGGGTGGAAACGGCCAACTGGACCAGTTGCTCGCTTTGGAGTCAGCCCTGGCGGAAGCGGAAGCGAATTTCACGGCGGATTCTCCCCAGGTGCAGGAGCTGAGGGCTAAGCGCGATTGGCTCAAGCCCTTGGTGCAACAGCGTCTTTCCGGAGAGCTTCAATCCAGTCTGGCCCAAAATCTGGCCCAGCAGCGTGAGATTCAACTCCAGCTGGAGAAGGTGGCGCAAGGCTTTGCGGATAATCCGCAGAAGATGCGCACGTATGAGAATTTAACGCAGCAATTGCAGGTGGCTCAAGACAGCTTGAGTTCTTACATCAAAGCCCGGGAAAGCTTTCGCCTGCAAATGGCCCAACGCACGGTTCCCTGGCGGATTTTGTCTCCGCCACAATTTGGAACCATCCCAGTGGCTCCCAGCGTGTCTCGCAATCTGGGGATGTCCCTGGCGCTTGGGGCCGGGGCGGGGATTGCCCTGGCCTTGCTGCGCGATCGGCTCGATCATGTCTTTCACTCGCCCAAGGAGGTGAAGGAAAGCTTGAAATTGCCCCTGCTGGGGGTGGTGCCATATTTGCCAGGGCTGACCAGCAAAACGATCAGCGAAGCGATCGCGGCGATGGAGGGGGGCTTGCGCTTCGCCACCAAGGAATCCCTGCGCAACCTGTTCACCAACTTCCGGATGTTGCGAACCGACAAGGATTTGCGGCTGGTTGCGGTGACCTCTGCCACCCAGGGGGAGGGCAAGACGACCACCGCAGCGCTTTTTGCTCAGACCTTGGCGCAGCTGGGACAGCGGGTGTTGCTGGTGGATGCGGACATGCGGCGCCCCATGCTGCATCGCTCCATGGGGACGGACAACGGCGAAGGCCTCTCAAGCTTGCTCACGGATTCCTCCGTGCTCTTGGCGCAAACGATTCGGCCGTTGATGCCCGGGCTTGATCTGATCACCGGGGGTCCCATGCCACCGGACGCGACCCGCTTGCTGAGCTCCAAGCGTTGCAGCGCTTTGGTGGAGGAGATCCGGGCACTGCCGGGCTACGACCTGGTGTTGTTCGACACGCCGCCCGCCCTGCTGTTGAGCGATCCAATGTTGCTGGCGAGCCACCTGGATGGCCTGGTGTTTCTGGTGGGCCTGGAACGGGTCAACCGGGATCTGCCAGCGCAGGCGCTGCAACGGATCGCGGAGACCGGCGTGGACGTGCTCGGGGTTCTGGCCAATCAGAGTTTGGCCCGGGCCTCGGGAGTCAAGGGCTACGGGTATGGCCGTGGCTATGGCTATGGCTATGGCTACGGCTACGGCTACAGCGCTTATGCCGAGGCGGCGCAAGGCCAAGCCGGCGAAGGTGTCGAGGCCTCGCGGAATGGCACGGCGGAGCCGAGTGCGGACCAGCCCAAGAAGCGCTCTCGCCGTCGCGAGTCTCCCCTGCGGGCTGGCAGCCGTCGGCTGATGGCCTGGCTGGATCACCGGGATTGATCACGGGATGAGGCGATGACATCTGTTCCCCCGAGGCCTGCTGAGGCCTCCCCTGTCGGGCTGCCCCTGCCCGCGAGTTCCACCTGCACGGTGGCGGTGATCGGCGTGGGGTATGTGGGCTTGCCTCTGGCGTTGGCCTTCGGTACGCCGGCGGGGTCGCTGCGGCGGTCCGTGTTGGCCTTTGATCTCAACCGTGAGCGGCTGGTCGAGCTGGAGCGCGGCCTGGACCGCACCCTGGAGGCCAGCGTGGAGGAGCTGGCGGCGGCCACGCTGGTGCGCTACACGGCGGAGCCAGCGGACCTGGCTGGCGCGGATGTGTTCATCGTCACCGTGCCGACCCCGGTGGACGGCTCCAAGAGGCCCGATCTCGCCCCGCTGGAACGGGCGAGCGTGACGGTGGGAGCGGCCTTGAGGGCTCGCGCGGCGGCGGGAGCCACCACGCTGCCGGTGGTGATCTACGAGAGCACGGTGTATCCCGGCGCGACGGAGGAGGTGTGCGTGCCCATCCTGGAGCGGGTGTCCGGGCTGGGGTTCAATGCTGCTGATCCGCGCCAGGGGTTTGTGTGTGGCTACAGCCCGGAGCGGATCAATCCGGGGGACACGAACCACCGGTTGACCACGATTGTGAAGGTGACCAGCGGCTCGACGGAGGAGGTGGCGGAATGGGTGGATGGGCTCTATGGCTCGATCATCGCGGCGGGCACCCATCGCGCGGCGAGTTTGAAGGTGGCGGAGGCGGCGAAGGTCATCGAGAACACGCAGCGGGATCTGAACATCGCCCTGGTGAATGAATTGGCGTTGATTTTTCACCGCCTGGGGATCGACACGCTGGATGTGTTGGAGGCGGCGGGCACGAAGTGGAATTTCCTCCCCTTTCGCCCTGGATTGGTGGGGGGCCACTGCATCGGTGTGGATCCCTACTACCTCACCTACAAGGCGCAACAGGTGGGGTATTACCCGGAGGTGGTGCTGGCGGGTCGGCGCATCAATGATGCGATGGGCAGCTGGGTGGCCGAGCAGTTGGTGTTGGCCATGGCGCGGCGCGGCCTGCCTCTGCCGGGCGCCAAGGTGGCGGTGTTGGGGCTGACGTTCAAGGAGAACTGCCCGGACGTGCGCAACACGCGGGTGGTGGATCTGGTGCACACCCTGCGCAGTTTTGATCTGGAGGTGGAGGTGATCGATCCCTGGGTCGAACCGGAAGAGGCCCGGAGGACGTGTGGGTTGGAGGTGCGCGCGTCGCTGGCCGGGGCCGGACCGTATCGGGGCCTGGTGGTGGCGGTGGCCCACAGGGAATTTGCGGCCCTGGGAGCGGAGGAGTGGGAGGCCTTGCGAGAACCCGGCGCGGTGGTGCTGGATTTGAAGGGGGTGGTGCCGCGAGAGTTGGGGCCGATGCGGCTTTGAGGGGCTGGATGGGCATCGGCTCGCCTGATCTCAACGCTTTTGTTCTCTGCTGATGACCTGCCCCGCCGGTTTCACCTTGATGCCCTCTGGCCAGGCCAAATCACCCCCCCAGCGCTTGCTGGTCACCGGCGGGGCGGGCTTCATCGGCAGCCACACCTGCCTGGTGCTGCTGGAGGCGGGCCGCGAGCTGGTGGTGCTGGATGATTTCAGCAACAGCTGTGGCGAGAGCCTGCGGCGGGTGGTGGAGCTGGCGGGAGGGGATGCGGCCGAGCGGTTGTTGGTGTTGGAGGGGGATGTCCGAGAGGCCAAGGATCTGGAGCAGGCCTTTGAGGCGTTTGGACCCGGGGGTTCGATTGAGGCGGTGGTGCATTTCGCCGGGTTGAAGGCGGTGGGGGAATCGGTGGCGGAGCCGCTGCGCTATTGGGATGTGAATGTGGGCGGCACGGTGCGGCTGTTGGAGGCGATGGCGGCTCATGGCTGTCGCACGCTGGTGTTCAGCAGCAGTGCCACGGTGTATGGCATGCCGGAGCGGGTGCCGATCCCGGAAACGGCGCCGATCCAGCCGATCAATCCCTATGGGCAAACCAAGGTGGCGGAGGAGCATCTATTGGCTGACCTGCGGGCCGCCGATGATGGCCGAGGTCGCAGCGGCTGGCGGTTGGCCTGCTTGCGGTATTTCAACCCTGTGGGCGCTCATCCCAGCGGGCGAATCGGTGAGGATCCGCTGGGTGTGCCCAGTAATTTGTTTCCGTTGATCAGTCAGGTGGCTCTCGGCCGGCGCGACTGCTTGCCGGTGTTTGGAGATGATTGGCCGACGGCGGATGGCACGGGAGAGCGTGATTTCATCCACGTGATGGATCTGGCCGAGGGTCATTTGGCGGCGCTGGATCATCTGCATCAGGGCGAGCCCCAACTGCTCACCTTGAACCTTGGCAGCGGTCAGGGGCACACGGTGCGGCAGGTGGTGGCGGCGTATGAGGAGGCCTCTGGCCAAAGCGTGCCAGTGCGGGTGGAGGCGCGGCGTGAGGGCGATGCCGCCCGTAGCGTGGCCGATCCTGACGCCGCTGCCCGCAGCTTGGGTTGGTGTTGTCGGCGCGGCCTGGTGGAGATGTGCCGCGATAGCTGGCACTGGCAGCGGCAGAACCCGGAGGGCTATCGAACATGACTTGGCAGCGAGATCTGCGCAACAGCGCCCAGCACTGGCTGCGCACGGCCGGTGTGCGGCTGAGCCCGATTCGTCCTTCGGAGTTGGCGGAGGGCAGCCTGCATCAGGTCAAGACCAGCCATGGGTCGCTGCGCTTTTTGGTGTTGGATCGTGGCGACAGCGTTCAAGGGGAGCATGCCCACGGTCGGATCTATGAGCTGGAGGAGTTGGCCCTGCTGGAGCGGCATTTCAGCGGCGGGCTGGTGGTGGATGTGGGCGCGAACGTGGGCAATCACAGCCTGTCTCTGTCGCTGCTGCCGCGCACCAGCGGCGTCATTGCGTTTGAGCCCAATCCTCAGGCCTTTGCGATCTTGCAATTCAACGTGGCGATCAATGGTTTGGAGGAGCGCATCCAAACCCATCGTCTGGCCCTGTCAGACCACGAAGGGGAGGCCACCTTGCGCCAACCGAACAGCAACCTGGGCGGCTCCAGCTTGGAGGCGGCGATGCCTTCACGGGCCGGGGTGGTGGCCGAGCACCACTGCAGGCTGGTTCGAGGCGCTGACTGGTTGCCGGATCCGGTGGCCTTGATCAAGGTTGATGTGGAGGGTCATGAGCTGAGTTGTCTGCGTGGGCTGCTGCCAGTGCTGGAGCGCGACCGGCCGCTGTTGTTCGTGGAGGTGGGAGACGCGCATGGGCAGGCGCTTCTGGAGCTGCTGCAGCCGCTGGGTTACAGCGTCGTGGAGAGGTTTTGCCGATATCAGGGGATGACAAATTTGCTGTTGATCACGCCCCGATGAAATACGTCTTTTCCATCGTAGTGATTAATAAGAATAATAAATCTGGCTTGCTCAAGACACTTGGCAGTATTTACAGGCTTGAAGAGCTGCCGAATACCGAAACAATTATTGTTGATGGCTATTCTACTGATGGGAGTTTAGAATATGCTGAAAAGCTAATCTCTGATCGTTTTATTTTTCGTGTTCAACGAGAAAGCCGTCCTGGAATCTTTAATGCCTTAAATGATGGCATCAAAGCAGCTACGGGAGAATGGATCATTTTTATGAATGCTGGAGATTGTTTTGCATCCGAGGAATCACTCTCTGGTTTTTGTCCGCCTGCCGATACAGATGTGGTTTTGGGGAAATTTATCAATTATGAAGGTTTGGTTTGTCCTCTTCACCAACGACAGTGGCCATGGGCGGAGATGCCTACGTGCCATCAGGCTATGATGTTCCGAGCAACAGTGCATAAGAAAAGACTCTATAGGTCTATATTGACTCTGTCTGCTGATTTTGAATGGATTCTCTGGGCGCAAAAAAAAGAACTTAATTTCGTAACATGGGATAAGGTCATCGCCGATGGACCAACAGGGGGGGCATCCTATTATCGGCTTGCTAACAGAGTTCTACAATATTATTTTCTTTCAGTTCTCTATTATCCCTTTGATCGGGATGTTCATCATTACTATATTAACAAACTTCGTTGGGCTTATCCCGAGCAGGTTCGACGGCAACAGGCAGGCCTGCGTTCCGATCAAATTCGCTAGATCTATTCGTCAATGTTTTCCCGCTGCTCGTAGGCGATGAACAAAGTGATTGGTTTTAGCCTATGGGGAAGCAAGGAAATCTATCTCAAAGGCGCCCTTGTAAACATTGAGCTGGCGAAGCATTTTTATCCAGACTGGAATATTATCTTTTTCATGGCACCTGACGTGCCTGAAACGATAGTTAGTCAGATTCAAAGCGCACCGAATACGTCTGTAATTAAAGGCACTGAGAAACCAGGTCATCTCTATGCCTTGAGACGTTTTCAGGTCCTGGAGTTGAGCAATGCAGCCCTGGCAATTTTTCGAGACGTGGATAGCCGGATCACACGTCGCGAAGTCGATGCCGTGACAGAGTGGTTGAACAGTGAGAAAACAATTCATATCATGCGCGACCATCCACTCCATGACGATCTAATTCTTGCGGGGATGTGGGGAATTAAGCGCAGTGCAACTGCCAATCTTTCCACCTTGATAAACGAATATGTCAAACAAAAAGGTTTTGCTGGTAGCGAAGAGAGAATAGCTTATGGTTTTGATCAGGAGTTCTTGGCTGACGTGATCTTCCCATTATTTCAGGAGGAGGCTCTCATTCATGACGAATTTTATGGCGGGCAACCCTTTCCTGCTCCCCGCAAAGGGCTTCAGTTTGTCGGTCAAGTTTATGATGAGAATGAGTACACAAACCTTTGGCATTGTGAAAAACTTTCGGAGCACTTGATGCAACAACAGGTTGCGGGAGTGTTGGGTCTTCCGATTCGCATCCAAAGGAGGTTGAAAACAATCCTATTCCCAGCCGATCAGAGAATTGCTGATCAAAATGATGTATACTTTTAAAGTGAGTCTACAGGTTTGACGCCCACCTGGCAATCAACATTCTTCAGCAAAACCCGATGTCAAGATCCAAAAATTCTGAGCAAGTATTGATCCTTGAGCCAAATCGAATTGAAAAACAATATTGGAAAGATTTGTGGCACTATCGAGAATTATTTGCTATTTTGGCCTGGCGTGATGTAGCTGTCAGGTACAAGCAAACAGCCTTTGGTGTGGCATGGGCATTGATCCGGCCTTTTCTGTCCATGGTCGTCTTTACCGTGATTTTTGGCAATCTTGCTGGGTTGCCAACCGATGGTGACGCCCCGTATGCCATCATGGTCTTCGCGGCGATGTTGCCTTGGCAGTTCTTTGCCAGTGCGCTAGGAAGTGTGTCGGGGAGCTTGATGAATGGTGTAGGCCTGTTTAGCAAGGTCTACTTCCCAAGGTTGATTGCACCGGCAGCCTCCGTGATCACCTGCTTGGTTGACTTTGCGCTGTCGTTTATCATTCTTGCCATACTTATGCTTTGGTATCGTTATTGGCCAACCTGGAGATTGCTAACCCTGCCTTTTTGGTTGCTTGTTGTTTTTTGTTTCTCGATGGGGCTAGGTTTGTTAATGGCTACGCTGATGATTCGCTACCGCGATCTTGGTTTTGTGGTTCCATTCTTTATTCAGATTGGTCAGTATATCAGCCCAGTGGCTTATTCAACTTCGATTGTGCCGGCCAAGTGGCAGTTTGTTTATGGCTTAAATCCAATGGTTGGCGTGATTGAGGGTTTTCGTTGGGCAATTTTGGGAAAGAGTGCTACAGTGAATTCATGGAGCATCAGCCTCTCCTTGCTGATGGTTGTGGTGCTAATCGTGGCGGGTGTCTTACGTTTTCGTGCCGTCGAAAAAACCTTTGTGGATGTGATTTGAGCCATGGATAGTGTTGGCGATGTTGTGATCCGTGTTGAGGGGCTCGGCAAGAAATACACCCTGCAACATCAGCAGAAGGAACGCCATAACACGTTGCGTGATTCTCTCAGTCATCAAGCAGCGGTGTTCGGGCGCTGGATCAATCCTTTTACGCTGAGCGGTCAGATCCGCAAGGCTCGACAGCTTGCAGATCTGGAGAGGGCTGAACGAGAGGAGGAGTTTTGGGCATTGAAGGATGTGAGTTTTGAGATCCGACGTGGTGAGCGGGTGGGGATAATTGGTCGCAATGGAGCGGGCAAGAGCACTCTTTTAAAGATCCTCAGCCGCATTACGGAACCAACAACAGGGCGTGTGGAGATCCATGGCCGGGTGGCAAGTTTGTTGGAGGTGGGCACGGGCTTTCACCCAGAGCTCACGGGTCGGGAGAATATCTATCTCAATGGAGCCATCCTTGGCATGACTCGGCGGGAGATTCGTCTGAAGTTTGACGAGATCGTTGACTTTGCCGAGGTGGAGAAGTTTCTCGACACGCCGGTGAAGCGCTACTCCAGCGGCATGTATGTGCGATTGGCGTTTGCGGTTGCGGCGCATTTGGAGCCGGAGATTTTGGTAGTAGATGAGGTGTTGGCAGTTGGGGATGCTAGTTTTCAGAAGAAATGTTTGGGAAAGATGGAACAGGTCTCTAATTTAAGCATGAGAACAGTTTTATTTGTTTCGCATAATCTGTCGGCTATTACTTCATTATGTCAAAAAGGAATCTTATTAGACAAAGGTCGTTTAAAGAAGCCTATGACCGATATATATGATGCTGTTGATGAATACATGGACTCAACCATTGGTAATAGTGCTTATACAATCGATATAAACCCAAAAGATAAACGAGCCTGGATTACGCGAGCAATAGTTTCCAATGCTCTAGACGCCAAGTCATCGTGCTTTAGAGTTGGTGATCCGATTCAATTCGATGTTTCTTATAGATGTAACAGCTCCATATATTCTATTGGGCTAGGTGTTGGCATTTCTCGCCCAAGCGGGTCTCGAATCACATCATTTAATAATTATATCCTTGGCATCCACCTGCCAACAAATTCTGACGAGCAAAATAGGATTAGAATAGTTTTGGATGATCTTAATCTCGCCCCAGGATCCTATGTAGTTTCTTTGTCACTTGTAGAAAATGAAACACAATGGCTTGATCTCCAAACAGAATGTATTTCTTTTTCGATTGTCGATGATGGCTTTTATATTGCAGGGAGATCTCTAACCAGGGAACAGGGAGAAATTTGGTGTAGGCCACAGTATGTAGTTACTTCAAACTAACCATGAAAAACGCCGCCCTGAACATTTTAAGGAGAATTATTCATTCAGGCATCAAAAGCTCTGAATCCGAAAACGCTAATCGGCTCGAGTTTATTCTGCATAAATATAATAGCTATAAAGAATATGTTCGTGTTCAATCTGAGGGAAACAAAGAAAAACTAGACTTAACATGGGTTGTCGAAGAGAATATAGATTATCTTTCCGAATATCTTCTTGGGGAATTGGGCTATGTAGAAAAGGGTATATGTCATGGAACTAGAAGGGGGCAAGAGCAAAAATGGTTTTCTGAGAAGTTAAATGCTGATGTTTTTGGAACAGAGATCTCAGACACGGCTTGTTCATTTCCAAAGACACTTCAATGGGATTTCCATGAAGTAAAAGAGGAATGGCTTGGTCAGTTCGATTTCATTTATAGCAATTCTTTTGATCATAGTTATGATCCTCAAAAGTGTCTAAACTCCTGGATGTCCTGCCTAAAGAGCGGTGGTCTATGCATTATCGAGCACAGTTCTCTACATACTCCAAAAGGAGTAACAGAGCTTGATCCTTTTGGAGTTTCCCTAGAATATTTCCCGTATCTTGTTTTATCATGGGCAAAGGGGGCCTACTTTGTCACTGATATCTTAGATGCACCAAACCATAATACGGAACTATTGGAATACTTTAAAGAGTCCATTGACTACTTGAAATTCTTTGTTATTAGAAAAGCCAGTTAATTAAATGATCCAAATCTTTTCGTTGCCAATCTTTTTGATTAAAAGAAAGATGACTCATATAAGAAAAAAGATAGATAAGGCTTTTGATTTAGCTCTGCTTAGAGATTCTCTTAGGTGTCAAAGCCATTTGACGATAGAAGAGCGTAGAGTTCTATTTAAGCTTGCAACTAATAAAAGCCAAATTGTTGAAATTGGATCTTATCAAGGAGCTTCGGCCTGCTGTTTTGCTGCGGCACCAAATCCTTCCTTGAAGAGTATTTACTGTATTGACACTTGGACAAATGAAGGGATGACTGAAGGCCCAAGAGATACATGGATGCAATTTAGAAAAAATACTATTCGATATTCATCTAAGATCATTCCTTTGCGAGGATGGAGTGTTGATGTCGCGGATCAACTTCTTCTCTACACTACCAAGATTGACTTGCTTTTTATTGATGGAGCTCATGACTTTATGTCAGTAAAAGCAGATTGGGATCATTTTAAAGGATTCTTAGATATAGGATCTATAGTTATTTTTCATGATATTGGGTGGGCGGAAGGTGTTAAATCTGTCATCACAAGAGAAGTAGATAACTGTACAGATAATCACGGAAGCTTGCCAAATATGTGGTGGGGCACTATTGTAAGTAAGCCATGATAACCGTCATAATCCCTACTCACAATAGGTCAGCTTTGCTGGGATCATCTATTCTATCAATTATATCTTATTGTAATAACGAAGATGACTTAGAACTTCTGATTATAGATAATGCTTCTGATGATAACACGCGAAAAATTTCAGCTGCATTAGGTAGTCTGCTTCCTAATTGCAGGAGTATTTACGAGCCAACCCCTGGACTTCACTCTGGCCGACATAGAGGGATGCAGGAGTCAAAAGGATCGGTTCTCGTATATTTAGATGATGATGTAGAGATTACAAAAACATGGTTTTTGGCAATCCGACAAGCCTTTGCGGATCCTGATGTGGCCTTGCTGGGTGGTAATAATATACCCGTCTTCTATGGTTCGACCCCGTCTTGGCTTGAAGATCTGTGGGAACAAAAGTTGCCCGACGGAAGTCGTTGCTTGCCTTGGCTCAGTATCCAAGAGCATTTAGAAGGGAAAAAAGACCATGATCCATTTATGGTTTGGGGTTGTAACTTTGCTATCCGAAAGAGCGTATTGCTAGCTGCAGGAGGCTTTCACCCTGATGGAATGCCCAAACATCTCATCCGCTTTCGAGGGGATGGCGAGACCCATGTTGCTCGATATGTTGCAGATAACAAATTAAAGTGCATTTTTGACTCCAAGGCAAGTGTTTTTCATAAAGTTACTCCCGAACGGATGAGTTTGCCATATTTTAGAAGGAGAGGCTTTAATCAAGGTATATCTGACTCTTACGCCTTTTTAAGAAATTTCTCAGCCTCGGATCAACAGGATAAATCAAATACTAAACAGAAAGAATCTTCTTGGTTGAAAAAAAGCCTCCGCATGGTAAAACGCAGGATTTTCCCTGAGAAGATTCAAAATCCTGCTCTCATCGAGTTTGGTTTGGGTTTTAGTGAGGGATTCGCTTACCATCAACATGCATATTCTACTGATCCTGACGTGAGAGATTGGGTCCATAAACAAAATTATTTTTAGACATGGCTGCAGACTTGGTTGAGACTATTGTAAGTCGGGGTCAACTATTGGCTCTTGTGCTTAGAACCCAATTCCAAAAAGAGGGAATAGACTTTTTTACTCCCGGTGATTTCTCTCAACAACTTGGTTATATGAATCGCCCTCAAGGTTATGTGATTAGCCCACATGTCCACAACCCTGTTGCTCGTGAAGTCCAATACACAAAAGAAGTGTTATTTGTTAAGTCAGGTCGGATGCGCGTTGACTTTTATGACGAGGATCAGACCTATCTTGAAAGTCGTATTCTGGAAGCAGGCGACGTAATTTTACTCGCCTACGGTGGCCATGGCTTTGAAATGCTCGAACCTACGGAAATCATTGAGGTCAAACAAGGCCCCTACGCCGGCGACCAGGACAAGACCCGCTTTGAGGGCATCAGCGCGGATCAGGCGGTGATCAAGCCATGAGTCATCCTTTCCAGCTCACGAGCCGCTACTACGACCTCTTCTACAAAGACAAAGACTCTGAGGCTGAGGTGGCCTACGTCCATGGACTCCTCCAACGCCACGGCATCACGGGCCAAGACTTGCTTGAATTTGGCTCTGGTACCGGGCGACACGGGTGCCTTCTCGCCGCCACTGGCTACCGGGTGCATGGCATCGAGCGCAGCGCAGCCATGGTGTCCGCTGCGCAACAGGCGGAAGGTTTCACCTGCCAACAAGGTGACATCACCAGCACTCAGCTTTCTCGAAACTTTGCTGCTGTGCTGTCCCTGTTTCATGTCGTCAGCTACCAAACCACCAATCCCGCTGCGCAAGCCGTTTTTTCTAATGCGGCCCATCATCTTCTGCCCGGTGGTCTGTTTCTTTTTGACGTCTGGTATTCCCCTGCCGTTGCCGCTCATCGTCCTGAGGTGCGCGTCAAGAGAATTCAAACAGAAGAACTTTCCGTTACTCGCATCGCTGAGCCCACCCTCTTCCCCAACGCCAACAGGGTGGATGTGCATTACACCGTTCTGGCGGAAGATCGCTCATCTGGTGCGTTCCATTCCTTTGAAGAAACCCACCCGATGCGTCATTTCTCCCTCCCTGAGCTCGATCTTTTGGCGGAGGGGGCTGGTTTCGAGCGCCTTACCGCAGAGGAGTGGCTCACCGGCGCTCCCCCCTCGGAGGACACCTGGGGCGTTTGCTTTGTGTTGCGCAAGCGATGAACCCCTTCATTCCCGTTAACGAACCCTTGATCGGTGATCGGGAGAAAGAGTTGGTGATGGAGTGCCTCAACACTGGCTGGATCTCATCCGAAGGACCATTTGTCAGTCAGTTTGAAGAAGCCTTCAGTCGCCGTGTTGATCGGAAACACGGCATCGCCTGCGCCAACGGCAGCGCTGCTCTCGATCTCGCTGTGGCTGCTCTCAAACTGGGTCCTGGTGATGAAGTGATCCTGCCCTCCTTCACCATCATCTCCTGCGCTGCCGCAATCGTTCGCGCTGGTGCCACACCTGTTGTGGTCGATGCGGATCCCACGACCTGGAACATGGTCCCCCAGCAGGTTGCCGACGCCATCACCCCTCAAACCG
>Ga0194130_10002738_pt1 | contig 24899 bp, 35 predicted proteins | sample TA2KigsurfametaG_FD_160084 | JGI IMG/M metagenome (GOLD analysis project Ga0194130, IMG submission 160084) | Freshwater microbial communities from Lake Tanganyika, Tanzania - TA2015050 Kigoma 12 surface | ecosystem: Environmental > Aquatic > Freshwater > Lake | place: Tanzania: Lake Tanganyika... | reverse complement strand
GCTGCTTCTAAAAACACAAAATCTTTGTTTAAATCTGGATATTCTTTTAAAACTTTATTTTTAAAACCTTCGTCTGTTGTTTCTCTAAGCATTCCATGAGATCTAAAAGCTCTAATAAGTTGATAAATATCATGATTATTTGTACTTATCATTCCGCCTTCAATAGAGGTCATGTGATGGGCATAATAAAAAGAAAAATTTGAAATATCACCAAATGTTCCAACCTTCTGTCCTTTAAACGTGGCTCCGTGAGATTCGCAAACGTCTTCTATAAGAAGTATATTCTTGTCTTTACATATTTGCAGAAGCTCATCACTAAGCCCATTGTAGCCAAGAATATGTATTAAAAGAATAGCTTTGGTTTTAGAAGTGATTTTCTTTTTTATTTCTTCTATATTTAGGGCTAGATTGTTTAATTTAATATCGCAAAATACGGGGGTTAAACCATTTTGTAGTATTGCGGCAACGTCAGAAATCCAAGCCATTGGTGGAACGATAACCTCTCCGCCCTCTGGAAACATATATTTAAGATAAAGCAATGATAATTCGTTGGCTGCGCTGCCAGAGTTTACCATCACATTATATTTTGCGCCAAGCCATTCTCCCCATTTGGCTTCAAACTCTCTTACTTTTGAAGAGTTTGTTAAAATAGGCAGTGGATCTTGAGATAGGAAATTGACAATAGCATCCGCGTCGGAGCGCGAAATATTGTTATGCATTAATGGCCATTTCATATTTTATAATCTTACGTTTGGATAATTTAATAGAAACCAATCTACAGACTGAGAAATGCCTTCTTCAATAGTAGTAAATTTAAAATTATTAATAGAGGCTAGCTTGTCCCCGCTAAGTTTTCTTATTTTTTGACCGCTTGGTTTAGAAGTATCAAATACTAATTTTTTTTCTATATTAAATTTTTTGGCTATAAGCTCTGCAACATACCCAATTTCAGTCGGCATATTGTTAGAAAAAATTAAAGGTTCTTTATCAAAATAATTTTCTAAAGCCCATAAAGTCAAATCTGCTATATCTTTAGTAAATAGAAAGTCTCTTTGCTGTTTTCCATCTCCCCAAACTACGAAATTTTCTCCAGAATTAGCCGCTTTGAATGCTCTATGAATTAGTACAGCGACAACATGGCCAGTGTCAAAGTTATAATTATCGTTTATTCCGTAAATGTTTGTAGGTACAATGCAATTATATTTTAATCCAAATTTTTCATAGCAAATTTTGCTTTGAATATCTAACATTCTTTTCGCGTAGCCATAAGGATAATGGACTTCAGCAGGTTCAGAGTGATGAATGTATTTCTCGCAATAAGGCAGCGGAGCAGAGTCAGAAAAAATGCAAGAAGACAAAAACGACAAAACTCTTCCTACTTTAGCTTCTTTGGCTGCATGAATAATATTAGTATTTATTGCTACATTATCGTAAAACAATGAATACTTTTCCTCTAAATGATATTTTAAACCGCCTACTTTAGCAGCGCAGTGAACGATAGCGTCAGGTTTTACTTTTTCGATTAAATTTTTGGCTTCTTGAGGGTTTGTTAAATTATATACGCAAGAAGGAAAGCCTGCGCCAAAATTTAAATTAGAGCCAACAGATCCTGTTTTTCCTGTTATAAGAATATTTTTATATTTCATAATTTATCGCATTCAAGATTTAAACTCATAAGAACGCCGCCAAAATCAACGCTCTTGCCGTTATCTAAAATAAAATTTTTCTTCATAGTAGGGAAATATGCGCTTGCATATGTGTCTATATAATTATGAGGCCATGTAGTTCTCCAGTCCCACTCTCTAACATTAGAAAATTTAGCGTTTATTAGTTCTTTAGAAAGAGATTCTTTGGTGTGGATATTTTTATGAAAATCCCAAGAGTCTCTCTGAGAACCCATAAACATGCTCTTTACAAAATTTTTGTCTCCAGTAAGCAAAAGCAATGCTGAAGTTTTAGCAGCGTCTGGAACAGAAATTCTTAGTTTACCGCCAGATTTTAATTTTTTATACCAGACTTGTAGAGCTTTATCTGTTTCGGAATACGATAAATGCTCAAACATATGTACTGATTCAATTAAATCTATCGAAGCATCCTCGAATGTAGATAGCTCAAATGCATTATCTATTCTATCTGCATATGGATTATTTGGATCTATATCTACATTGATATATGTCGGAAGAGGCTTAGTTCGACATCCCAGGTTTATTTTGATTTTATTTTCCATTTATTTAAATCGTAGCTCCCAATATGGAGACGCTTTTTTCCAATCATCAAAACACCAATTTAAAACAGGAAAATTTTCTGAGTCCCAAATTTTTTTATACTTTGGTAAATCATTTGTTTCGTAGGCAATCCTTATTATTTCTCCTTCTGATCCGACCCAAGGATGCCAATCGGTGGCAGATACTCTACTTGGGCTAAAATGAAAAACTCCACCATTAAGCTGAAACCTAAAAGCAAGATTATGGGTGTTCATGTTGATATGATAAAAAGAACAATCTAAGCCGCCTAAATTTTTAAACTCTTCTAAATTATAAATGAACAGCGGGGCTATTTTCCAATTTTTATCTATCCATTTTAATTTTTGATCTGCATGATTGTAAGCTGTCCAATACCACCTTTCATTTTCTAAATGTTGATTTCCAGAAAAATTAGGTCCTTCAGAATATAACGAAATGATAGCGTTTTTACTTCCTTTTTCTTCTAAAAGATCTAAACATTCTTTTATAGCATTTTCCATGATAATTGAATCGTCAGGAAACCACATGATATATTTTCCGATTGCTACGCTAGCCGCAGCCATAAAAGATCTACTAGGACTCGAAAACTCTCTAATGTATCTAAAATTTATTTCTTTTTGTAATTCAAGCGGGGGAAAAGACGGTCCAGAGGCAATTACTTCAAAAGAATAATCACCAACAGACCTTTTTATCATTTCAAAAAGATTAACCCATTTATTTGGGGAAATGCTTGGTAGTATTATTGATATTTTCATTTTATTTAAATCTATGCCTCCAAATATTTGGAGCCGCCTTCCAGTTCATTAAATCTATTTTGTTTTTTGTTTTATCAATTTCTTGCGCGTATTTAGAATTGAAAACTGGTGCATCTTCATATATTTGACTTATTTCGATAGGCATATGATCAGATTGATTATGGTCGCACATTATAATTGGATATTGACTCATTACAGTATTCGCTCCATCACTTTGACATCTAATTGCCAAATCAGCATGGCTATAAGGACACGCTTGGAAACGACAGTCAAAACCACCCATTTCTAAAAAATACTCAGAATGCATAAAAACAGTGTTGTAAATCCACCAGTCTTTATTGACGAAGCGAGAATCTGTTTTATAAGCATTAACTAATTTATAATAATCATCATCTTGATATCTGGTAGGCGCTGAATAATTTTCACTTTCAGAATATTTAGCGACTATAACATTTTTAATAGATTCTCCAAGACTAATCAATAAATCTAAGTTTTTATCGATTGCATCTTTAATAAAAATAGAATCATCAGAATAAGTAGGAAAAACATATTTTCCTTCTATCAATAAAGAAGCTATTTGACTGGCTCTAGTTGGGCTTCCCCAGTCTTTTACGATTTTTATATTTTTATATTTATGTAATTCCGCTGGTAAATCATACGGAGAACCTATTATTAGTTCAAAACTTCTAGTTGTTGAATTTTGTATTGATTCATAGACTTTACACCAGTTATTAGTTCTTATAGCTGGCATTATTATTGAAATGTTTGGTTTCATTTATTGAAAATCACAATCTATTTTATCATAGTCTAAAAAAGAAGGTTTTAAAAATAAATTTTCTTCTATAAACTTTTTTAATCTTCCAGGATCAGTGCATTCTCCTTTTTCTGTATATTTTTCTTTTTTATGAGACAGAATATTTTGGCATTCTTCATATCCAAAGCCGCTTTCTAATGCTTCTGGGTCTGATATGATTTTTAAAATAGTGCTTGGAGATGGAGTCCTGAATGTGTGTTGCCATGCTGGAAATGGATTAGTTTCAGGTCTAAAGCCTGCGCTAGGCCCATCCATTCCAACAAAATGATTTGCTATAACATTTTTTACAACAACAAATTTTTTATTTACAGACGCGCATAAATAAGAAAAAACAGATTCGGTACAGTGAGATGCAAAAATATCAGGTATGATTTTGCCGCCAAAACTTTCATATATTGAATGATCAAATATTTGACAATGTAAGTTTATTGTTTTTCCTATGGGTATTTCTAAATTACCATTTTTAAATAAAATTTCTTGCCCTGATTCGTCATCGTAATTTTTCCCTTCGTTAAACCATAAAAAAGTTCCTGCATCAGTATCTGTTCGAGAAGCTGTCATTGCATAATTTCCAGAACAGTGAGCATCAAATAATTTTTTGATGGCATTTTTGTCATGCGAAAAATTAATTCCTGAATCTATAAATAAATATCCTTTAAAATTTCCAAGCTTCTCGATTGTTTTTTGGACTGTTTTATTAAAAGTAACATTGACTGGTAATTTTTCATCTATGAAACTATAAGAAATCTTATTTCCAAAAGTTGTTTTTATTTTATTTTTTATCTCTTCTCTATGTAGGCATCCTGATATTACAACATGGTGATTGTTTTCGTTTTGCTCCAGTAAAGAATTTAAAGCAAAAAAATAATAATTTAAATTTTCATTTTCCCTTATACCGCAAGTGTTATAAACAATTAACAATTTTTCTTTCATTTTTTGCCCTAAAATCAATTAGAATTACTTTTATTGTTTCGATATTTTTAAATTATTTTTATCAAATCTTCTTTCCCAGATAGAACTTCTACCTTTCCAATCATCGTAGTTTAAATATATTCTACCAGATACGCAGTTTATATTTTTATAAATATTATTAAACCTTATTATATCTGGTCCAAGTTGAGCATCCTCTACGGGTTTATGATCGTCGTGGCCATGGGAGCAAAAGAAAGCTGTTTTCGGAAGATTATAAATCTTGCCTCCATTTTCTTGAACTCTAAATGCTAAATCGTGCAATGCGTGATTGCTATATTCATAGTTGCAATCAAATCCTCCTAATTTAATAAAATAATCTGAGCTAATAAAAAAATGCATACATAGCTTCCAGTTTTTATTAATTCCGGGAAGCCTTAAATCTCCATGTGTCCAAGGAGACCAGTAAGACTCTGGAAAATGAGCGTGGTTTGGGTTTAGTAATTCTAGAGTTTTAATATCTAAAACGCCCTCATCGTAAATCATGTTTATCATGTCCTTTTCGATGTTTATGTTCTTGGATAATTCTAGAGCTAAATCAATTGCGTCTTCTTGAATTAAACCATCATCTGTGGTATTGTATATGAATTTTGCATCACATAATCTAGCGGACATTTGGAATGCAATTGTTGGATTTGTATATGTATGTAAATATTTGACATTATGTTTTTTTAATAAAGACTCTGGAATTAAATACGGGCTAGCGATAATTATTTCAAAAGAATTTTTTTTACAAGCACTCTCCGCAGAAGAGTAAAACTTTTCTAAATTCTCTGGCCTTATCGAAGGCAAAACAATTGAAACATCTTTCATGATAATTAATATTTAAATATTTGACTAATCCACAGTTGAGTTATATGAAATATCTGGATTTTCATTAAATTTTTTTATTAGTTTTAAAAATGTATGATGATCTTTTTCTAATGCGTTTCTATTATTTACGTATTGCGAGTTGCTTTTTTGAACATCTACCCAAACGTCTTTTGGCCAATCAATTTCTTTTTTATTTTCTTTTTCTACAAACATACCCATCCAGCTATCTGCGTAGAAACTATTAAAAGATTCATTAAATATTACTCCGTCCATATGCCTTTCTACGTCTTCCTTAAAAATCATAGGAAAACAAACTATTGAATATGGCCTACATGGAATAGTTTCTGGAACAACTAATGAAGTTGGATGTATTTGTGTTTCTAGTGTTTTTGTTGGTTTATAATAACACCTAGATCCATATCTCCCAAAAATAACACACGCATTTCCAACTCTTATTTTTGTTTTCGAAACTTCTTCTGATAGCGCTGATTTAATAAAATCTAGAAAATTACTAGAGAATCTATGATCATCTGTTTGGCAAATAACAAAATCGCCTGAACAATTTTTATAAGCGAGATTAGTTGCTTTGACTGTGCCTTCTTTTTTATTTTCTTTTACATATTTAATATCTGTATTTTCTGCCCAGCTTTCATCAGGAGAAACTAAAACTATTTCATAATCGTGAGATGGCAATCTCTTTATATCTTCTATTATTTGAAGACCAATTTCTTTTGGTTTTATTGTTGGGAATAAATATGATATTTTCATTTTTCATTATAAAAATCTCCCCATTCAACCAAAATGGTAGATTTGCCATCTGTTCTGTTTAAAGCTTTTTCATACGCTGGAAATATTTGCTCTGGTTCGTCTAATCTAATTACATCAATATTAGAAAGCATCAATTTAAAAGCTTCTGTAAAATCTCCAATGTGTTGATGTTGTGGATGCATTGGGCGAATAGATCCGATTCCTGTTCTGATTATGGCTTTTGTTTTGTAATCTGAAATGAGTGGGATCTTGTCTAAATGGCTAACTACTTGATTTGTAGCCAATAAAAAGAAATTCCATCTTGGATAGATGCTTACTGGTATTTTGCCAGCTAAAGCTAAGCCGTTAGTAATACCAGCCTGTAAGTCTTCGCATACTGGAAGTTCTAATTTTTTGCTAGATGGAACATCTTTAAGAGTGTTTGTCATAGCTGTCCCGGCGTATTCTACAGCTTGACCAATAAAAATTGTATCTGGATGCTTGGAAAGAAAATCCATTGATCTTTTAAGTTCGTCAAAATATTTCATATTAAAATTGAACCCTTTGTCCAGCGCCTGCGTGGGGCCATTTTGTTTCGTATTTATAATAATGAATATGTTTGTCGCAAACTCCTTCGTAGGTTAATTTAACTGAATTCCATGTTTTTTTAGTATCTGTGCATACGGACTTCCCGTTATCTTCTATTATAAATCTAACTGGAAGATCGTGGTTTTTTACATACTTATAACACTCTTCAAAAGAGCCCGTCTCGGACGTCATGTCTCCAACAAAACAGTGAACCTTTTCATTCGAGCCGCTCCTTTTAGCGGCTAGGCCAAGTCCTACCGCTATTGGTAATATGCCAGTAACAATAGCTGATGAGAACACTTTGTATTCAGGAAAACAAAGAGATATAGATTTTCCATCCATTATATTCTGTTTAACTTGCTCCGCAGGAACGCCCTTTAATAAGCATTGATAATGACTTCTCCATGAACATAAAACCCAGTCTTCGTCTTTAATGTCACCAAAAACACTTATAACAGAAGACTCGTTGCCATTATATAAATGAACTGGGGCTTTAATTTTACCAGCATTAAATTCTTTAGCTATATCTTCTTCAAAAGCTATTAGCTCTTCTTTAGAGTATTCTTTCATTAAACTGTAATTTTTCTTTTTAGCTTTGTTTTAAGCATTTCTTTTATATTGGAACTTGCATTTTCTCCAAATATAGATTTTATTTTTTCTAAAAATAAAGGATTCGAATGATATTCTTCAAAAGCTGAATCTCTAAATTTTAGTATTTGGGCGGCGGTTAATGTCTCCGTTGGCAAAGGCAAGGTTTCATAACCGTGAAAAGAAAAGCCTTCATACGTTTGAGGAACTTGAATATTTTTATTTATAGCGTCTTTATATAATTGACTTCCGGGTAACGCCATTGCTGCGTAAGCGTTCCAGCCAGCGGTGCATAAATCTTTTGAAAAATCTAAAGTTTTTCTCATGCTATCAAATGTATCTCCGGGAAGACCGAATATATAATTAGCCATTACCTCTATACCTGCTTCGTGGACTTGGGAAATAACTCTTTTTATGTCTACATCTTCGAATTTGCCTTTGGATACTTCCAATCTTACGGTTTTTTCTGCACTTTCTATTCCTAAAGCAAGCCATTTTATTCCAGCAGATCTGACTAATTTTAAAAGTTCTGGATTTCTTACTGTGTCTATTCTTGAGTAAGCCCACATCATCAAATCTTTTCCATAACCGCGATCTCTTAGCATTTCGCATAATGGAACATAATACTTTTTATTAAGTAAAAACATTTCATCTGTTATTTTTATAGTTCTGACACCTAAAGAATAAAGTTTATCGAACTCTTTAATGATAAAATCTGGACTCCAGTATCTCATGTTGCTATACTTTCCAGCAACGCCAATTTCATCGTTATCGTTCCTGTTGATAATATTTATCATGCAGAAATTACAAGCAAACTGACATCCTAGTGACGTTTGAATAGCTGCGTAAGGAGTTCTTTTCGATGAATCATACTCGGAATGCCATAATGGAGCTCTATATAAATCTAATGGAGTTTTTTCAAAAGGAAGAAGATCCCAAGCGTACCCCGGCAAGTCTATATCCATCCTATCATTTGGGACTGTTTTTTCTGGAGGATTCATTATAATCACTCCATTTTTTCTCCAAACGATTCCTTTAATATCATCTAAATTAGTAAAATCATTTACTTTGATTAAATTCCGAATTGCATAAACGCCCTCGTTTGTGCAAGCAAAATCTATGCATGGTTCATCTTTTAAAGACTTTACTGGTAGAGCTTGGACATAAGAACCTACAAAACAAATGGGTAATTTTAATCCATTTTCTTTTAAATATTTAGCCGAAGCCACGGCTCCAGACATATTTGTAGTTCCAGAATTAACATTCTGACCATAAACGACAAAGCAGATAATTTTTGGGTTTAAGTTTTTTATTTTTTCTAAAACTTGCGAATCGCTTAATTTCTCTGCGTTTATATCAATTATAGAAACTTTTGCTCCGATAGATCTGCAAGATTGAGCCAACAACAAAGACCATGTTGGGGGTTCGACAGCGGCATACGTATCAGATAAATTCTGATATATACCATTAGCGTTTCCTGGAGATACAAAAACAATATCCATTTTACAAATTAGTATGCTGAGTTTGGCTTCCAAAAGCATTAAAAGCGTTGTATGCGTTTAGCAGCTCTTTGATGCCGTCGTCCAAAGACCAGTCGGGTTTCCATCCGGTATTCTCAATCTTTTCGTTGCTAACGATGTAGTTTCTCTGGTCAAGGTCTTTAGCGAACTCGTCTGTTTTAATTGTGAACTTAGGAATATAGCCCTTAATCTTCTCGCATAACTCAAGTTTAGAAAGATTGGCGGTAGATAGCCCTACGTTGTACGCTTGTCCTTTCATGGAATCATAGCTATCAATACAGTGATTGAATGCTTTAACTACATCTCTTATGTGAATAAAATTTCTTTTAAAATGTGATTCGAATAATACAATAAATCCATCATTCTTTGCTCTTAAAACAAAATCATTAACAAGAAGATCTTTCCTAAATCTGTAAGAAGTTCCGAAAACGGTCGCCAATCTTAAAGAGATGCCCCCGTAATTTAAAACGTGCTTTTCTCCCTCGCATTTGGTTACTCCATAAACAGAGATTGGATTGAGCGGGGTTTCCTCCGTGCAGAACTGGTCCTTCTCTCCTACTCCATACCCAGAGTTAGAATTCGGACAAATCAACTTTGTTTTCCAACTAACTAGATCTGCGATCATTTCCAGTTGATTGCAATTAATTAATTTTGCTCGATTGGGGTCAGCGGCGCAAGCGGGAAAACCAACAATTGCCGCCAATGGAATAATAACGTCATGAGAAGGAACGAGTTTTTCTAATACAGAATAATTTGATGCGTCTCCTTTAACAAATCTAAATTTGGGATTATAAAAAAAAGAAAACAACCCCTCTTGCCTATACATTAAATTATCCAAGCAAGTAACATATTCCACGTCGGCTCTCTTTAGCAAAGCCTCAATTAAAACTGTTCCTATATACCCCGCTCCGCCTGTTATTAATATTTTCATGCTGTAAGATTTTTTAAGTTATTTGGACATTTTTCGCTAATATACTTATTCAACAGGTTAACTTCATTAGATATGTCAAAAACGCTTGGGTTGGGACAGTGTTTGTTTTTCTCTCTATATTCTTTGGCAACAACATCGGTAAAAAAAACGTCTTGCAAAGTTCTATGTAAAACGTGATCAATTTTAATTTCGGTTACATCAATTACTCTTCCTATTGATTTGTATAGTCTATAAATTGATGAGTCTCCTCCTAGCGTTTTAAAAGAATCATACATAAAAAAACCCAAAACTTCAGTAGCTTTTTTAGATATGATGGGAAAAGAACAGTATCCTTCTGACAAGTTTCTATCTATGCTATTGCACGATGTTAGACAATAATAAATATCATCAGAAATTGATTTTTTTGATAAGTATTCAGAAATTTTGTTAATTGCTATCAGATCCCAATTTTTTGTAAGAATGCGAATATCGTCATTGCAAACAAATAAATTTTTCCCAAAGCTTAGTTTGGCTAATTCATTAATAGAAGAGTGAAGATTTTCTGGTCTGTGGCCCCTGATAAACTTTACATCAAAAGTAAAGCTTTCGCTTGCAATTAAATGTGTTAAATCATCATCGTAATCATATCTAATTATCACTTCTATTGATTTTTTATCGAACGTGTTTTCCTCAACAGATTTTAAAAAGTCTTTTAAAAGAAGTGGTCTTTTTCTTGAATTTAAAAATAAAGAAAAGTTCATTTATGTTTTGTTTAAATAATTTCTGCGTATTTAAGTGTCTCTCGGGGAAAGAACAGGATTTTTAATTTTCCAATCGATTTTAAATTTGGGATTATCCCATTTTACGTGAAATTGTTTTTCTTGCTCTACATAAGCATGTGTTAATTTGTAATGAAATAAACATTTTTCACTAAGGCACAAGTGAGCGTTAACACATCCACGGGGTACAAGAATTTGTTTTTTTTCTTTATCGTTTAAATGAAAAATCTCATACTTTTCAAAAGAGCTTGAGTCTTTTCTTAAATCTATTATGCAAAACTGTATCTCTCCTTCCAAACACTGTATAAGTTTCCATGTATTTTCATCTCCATGAAACCCTCTGAGAACTGAATAGCGTGATTTTGAAAAACTATCAATTAAAAATTTTGGCGCTTCATTTTTCCATCTTTGACTTGTCTCAAATATTTTATCGTATTCAAATTGATTAAAACACTCAAAGTTTTCACCTCTTAAATCGCTAAAAGTATTTAGAGAAACAATAAAAGCGTCTTCTATAACCGATTTCTCTACGCTGTTTATTGATAGTTTGTTCACTGTTTAAAAACTTTTGCTATATTAACTTGATTACTTAATTACTTGATTTAAACAATTTTTCCAAAACTTGAAATTTTTACCAACTTTTATAGCTTCGCAATTACCGCTATTGATAAGTCCTTTGACAATATTATCGTCTATTTCTTCAGAAAAAGACTGAACTGATTTTTTTATTTTTTCTGATACATTTTCTTTGAAAATGGTTACGCTAAGTAGTGTTGCAAATGATCTATCCAAATTAGGTTCTTCAAAAGAAATTTTTTTTAAAGAAGGATCCCCAAGTATCATTTTCATAAAAAAATGTTGTATTTTTTTTACAAAAAAAGATTTTTCCGATTTGGATACGGTTGGGCTGTTACAATTTTCAATAATTCTTTTCACCAAGACAAAAGACGGGCTTAGTTTTTTTGTTTCGCTAGTTTTAATTTTTTGAGCAGAAAGAGAATCAAGAACAGAAAAAAAATCGTCCCACTCTTCTATTAGTGAGGACGTTTTCTCTAGACTAAGTTTAGTTTTTTTAGCTAAAAATTTTAAATCATCTTCACTTAAGAAATCAAATGTCGATTTTAGATAAGATTTTTTTGCCATTTGTCTTTTTCTCGTAATCTGCGTGAAATTTATCTTTAATAAGATCTTTTCCTTGTATCTTTTCCCTTTTCTCTGAAGCAATTGCGGAGGCTTCCCATAAATCACCAAGGCTACATTTTTTATTTGTCGCAGCCATAAAAGATTCTTTTGAGCCATCGTTATTTGTGGATACTGATAATTTTGGAGAAAAGAATACTCTTTCCCATTCTACTCCATGACTGTCAATAAATTTATGATCATCATTCATTGCTTGCAGAATTTCAATATATTCTTCTTTTTTAGGATTTTTATATATATAAATAGGCATCAAAAGAAAGATAGAATTTTATCACAAAATTTTTCTATAGTAAATTCTTTCTGTAAATTTAGCCCCGGCTCATTCAATCTGTTAATGCTAACTTTTTTTACTGCTTCATTAAGAGCCTTATGGTAGCTTTCTACGGAAAAGTCAAAAATATTTCCCATGCTATGGGCGGAGTTTTCTTTAAAAAAGATTCCATCTGCAGCAGGTATTTTACAATTCGGCTCAAACATAATAGAATTATTTGAATTTGCCCAAGACTTGTAACCGTTACAGTTTAATATAACCGCGTGCTTGCCTAAAGCACAGCTTTGAAATTCTGGTAATCCCCAACCTTCTCCACCAGAAGCTCCAATTACCACGTCTGAAGAATTTAAATAATCGTTATATTCCGAATTTTTTCCCATGAATTTTAAGAATGACACATTCCAGAATTTATTACCTCCCAAAACTTGAGTTTCTATACTAGCGTTTTGTTCTTCATTAAAAAAGGGATTGTATACTGAGCATTGTAATGCAAATTGAGCGTTATTGCCGAATATCCTAATCCATTCTCTGATTGCTTTAAGATGATTTTTTCTTTTTTCAAATTTGCCGCATATGTTAAAAGTTATTCTATTGGGAAAATAATTTCTATCCTTTTTGTGAAAAGAGTTTGAGTCGAAAAATAAAGGCAAATAATCTACGTTTTCTAAACCAAAACTTTTAAAAGTGTCAACTGCGTAAGCGGAGGAAAACAAAAGTTTTGTGCTGTTTTTAGCATAGTTTAATTCCAGAGGGGTTGGAGAGTCAAGCTCGTAGAAAGAAAGAAGAAATTGATTGTCCGAATAAGAGTTTAAGGAATCATGAAGATGCCATAGTTTAAAGATAGGTATTTTTCTGTTATGATCTAAATGGGCTCTTTCTACGCATTCTTTAATCCATTGATCAAATCCAGGTTCCAGATTATCATAACAAGAAAGGTCTATATTATTGCCTATTGGGAAAAAGTGAGGGGTAAGCTTTCTTTTATACATCTCCCTCATCAAAGAGACGGATATTTGTCCAAAGCTTACCCCTCCCAAAGGCAAATTAAGAGCAAATTTCATTAAAGAATATCATCCTTTGGTTCGCTTCTCTCAAGCTCTACAGGTTTTGAAGAAGAGTCCTTAGTATCCTGAAGATAAACTCTATAGTCTGGATGCGAATCTAGCTTCTTATGTTTATTAGTAAAAATCATAATTTTATATTTCTTATCAAAATCCAGATTAACATGCCCGCTAAGATAAAACTGAGTTGCTGATTTACGCTTCCACAAAGCTCCAACCTCTCTTTTAGACCATTCATTCGTAGAGGTTTTAGGCTTCGTGTCGGATAGTTCCTTCTCTTGCACGCTATTATCAACATGTAGATTAGCGCTTTTAGAAGTTGACAGATTATCAACAGTGGTTGATTTATTTGCGGTTGTTTTGTTTGTGGTTGTTTTATTTGTATTTTCCATATATTATCTTATTGTTTTTATTTTTTTACTTTGTCAAACTTTTTTTTAACATTCTTTTGCCTTCTGCGTGAAGGTTGTGAACGGTCTGAATGCTTGAATTTATTTTTTCACTTATTGTTGACCAAGGCATTTTACCATTAAAATATCTATACTTAAAAATATCTTTGATTCTTTTGTCTTTGATTCTATTCAAAGCATTTTCTACATCTATCTTATTTTCGTAATTAAAAAAATTTTCAATCTTATCATTGATCTCTATCAAATTGTTTCCCGGCAAAACATTTTTTTGACTCTGAATAGTTTTCTTCTGTTTGTTTATGAAATTAAGGCAAAAAAATCTAGTTTGATTAGCTAGCCAGGTTGAAAATTTGGATTTTTTGTCAAACCTATAAGAAGATACGGAGGAGAAGAAAACGTAGTTTTTATCTGATTCTATATCGTTTTTATCATACCCATAATAAAACATCAGGTTTGAATATCTACTATAAATTTTATAAAAAATTGCTGAATGCTCTTTTACTAAAAAATTAAACGAGTCGCTGCACCCGTTTTTTTTAACAGATTTTATACAAGCTCTTTCTTGATAATTTTGTCCAGCAGCTTCTGACTTGTCTCGTGATCCATTTTGCATTCGCTAAAAGAATAAATATTAATCTCTTTATCTTTCAGACTGTTTACAAATGATTTTATTGCAATAAAAATATTATTTAAGCTTTTTTCTGTTGCAATATCAAATTTATCCTCTATTCTCTCGTTTGTAACCGAATCGTTAAGAGAGAAATAAAAATAATAAAATGTTAATTTTTTAATGACTTTTTTAGATAAAAAAAATATATAATTAACGCCGTTTTTGCCGTTTGGAATAGGATTAGTGTTTGTTAGTATGACTAAAGGAAAGAGAACCGTATCATCGTCTTTTTCACAAAAGAATTCTTTAAATTTATGATCCATGATTAACCTACACTAACTGAAATTTTTCTTGTATCTATAAGCCATTGAACTATTTTTTCCACGAATGGCTCGTGACTATTTTTTCCTGAAAAATCTTTCCAACAAAAAGAGTAGTCTGATATTTTTTTAACCAGCGCGTCATTTTCTTTTTCTTCACTGTTCGCGGGTTTTAAAAAAATTCTATCTCCATCATTTAATTGAGAATATCTTGACACATGAATCACAACTCCTCTTTTTTTGTTTTGTATCCAATGGCATTCATCAAATTCATAAGCAGCATGTCTTACATCAGGGATAATAATAACCTCGCTTTTAGAATTATTTATTCTGTTCTCTAGAGAATTAATCCAATATGTGCCGTTTGATATTTTTCTTCTAGTTTTAGCGTGACCCACGAGAAAATCTCTAACTTTTTCTTTATCTTCGCGTGAGCAGCAAGTAGGATCTATACTGAAATTTTTAATACAAAAATCCCTGCATTCTTCTTTTAAAGTTTTGGCAAAATGATCAGTTTCAGTTTTTATAGAAAGATCTATTAATTCTTTTTCAAGAGCTTTTGAGAGAAAATCTTTTCCTGAGTTTGCGTAGCCCGCTATTCCTATTATTAGTTGTTTCATTTTTGTTAAAAAAAGTATAATATATATATTATATATATAATATCCTAAGTTTTTTAAATATGTCAAGCAAAAAAAAATATCAAGTAGTTTCCGCAGGGAATTTTAAAATAAAACAGTTTGACACAATTACTGTTCCAACTAATACTTTTTTAAAAACAGAAGACAACGAATTAGCTTTTTTTAAACTAGAGGAAAGCTTGTACAGAATTCACGGAATAATTTGCGTAGAAAACATTATCGAATACGGAGAAGAAAGCAGGTTGGCAATTAACCTTTCTAAAATTTCCGAACCGGTATCGCAAAATATAAAAAATAATATATATTTTCAAACTTTTGGAACGCCAGATGAATTTAATATTAAAGAAAACATGATTCTCGGGACCTTAACAATGCTGACTTTATGAAAAATATTTTTTTGGCAGAACATCACGAAATGCTGCCGTTTTTTAAAACGCTCTCAGAAAAAAAAGAATACGTATTAGTAAATGTAGACTCACGTTCAGACATGAGCATTCCGTCAAATAATATAAATGGAATTAACTTCATGGCTAATAGCATAATGAACAATTACTTTTCAAAGATTATTTGGATAAAAGACAATGAAAGTTTTGATGCAGATGATGGATTTTATGACGTTAATATCTTTTGGGATCCGTATTGTTCAGAATGGAGATGCGATTTTGAAAATAGAACTTCTTTTTTGCATAATTATTTTTCTAGCTATAAAAAAGATGATATTGAGGATTATTATGGTTCTCTTAAATTCGACCAGGGGTTTAAAAAAGTACAAGTTGAAGTGATTTCAGAAAAAAATCTTTCCAGTAGTAAATTTGCTGGGCTAGACTGGGTTTTATCTATAGATTGCGATTTTTTTTCAGCAACAAATCCATTCAAGTCAGACTTGCTAAAAAGCGCTGCTGTTCTCGGAGAACAAAAATCTATCGAAATTAAAAATACCTTTCTGAAAATAAAAACTTACCAAGAGTGGAATAATTTTAAAAAAAACTTAATTTTATCTAAAGAATGGAAAGAAGCTGACGCTTTTTTAAAAAATTATAACATAGAAACATTTTATAGTGACCAAGAAATAGAAGAGAAAATGCAAGCGGTGATAAAATTTTTAAAAACCAATTTTGAAAAACAAAAATGCTTAAGCGCGCTGACTTGCTTTTCTTTTTTTAGCGGATACACTCAAAGAGAAAGGTGTCCTAAAATAGTTTCTACAATTGACACAATTTTTAAAAATTTTGATTATTTTTGGGAAAAAGCTTGACTTTGTTTAAAAAATACTGCAATATAAAGCATGGTGAAAAAAGAAAAGTTTAAAAAAGAAATTTTAGAGCAATATTCTGATTTAAAAGAAGATAAAGTACTTTTTTTATCTAAGAAGTATAGAATTTCTTTTCATGAAGCTGAAGATATTTATCAAAAAGCCTTTATTAAGGCTCTTTCAAATCTTGAGCGGTTTAGAGGAGATAGCACGATTAAAACATGGCTGTTTAGAATTATTCATAATTCCGCGCTAGATCATCTTAGGTTTATAAAAAATAAAAAATACTCAGAATTTCTTAATGAAGATGGAAATCCTATTGTCGCGGAGATGATTGACCAAAAGCCGAATCCATGCGAGGAATATTCTCAAAAAGAACTTTCTTCATGCATGAGAGAAAAAATAGAAAACGCAAAATCAAGGCTTTCCCCAACGCATAAAAAAATTTTTGAGCTAGCTTTTGAAAAAAAGCAAACTTATGAGCAGATTGCAAAATATTTTAACTGCTCAAAAGGCACGGTTATGAGTAGAGTCTTTTATGCTCGGAAAAATTTTCAAAAATTTTTTATCAATCAACCATTTATTGCATGAAAATAAGCTTCGAACAATTCCAAATTTTAAAATCTACTAATAAATGGCTTATGGATAAAACGAATGAACTTTTAGAAGATTTGGAAAAAACTGACGATCCGCAAGAAATAAAAAAAATATTATCTGATATTTCTTATTTTCGTAAAAAATGTGACTTTGAAATAAAAAATATAGATGATATTATTTCAAAATTGGATAACGACTATGAGTGAAAAAAAGCTAAAACTAATTAATGACTTCTTAGATCAAGTTATTCTGCACTCAATGGAGCAAGATAAAAAAAGTTCAGATTATTATCTGTTCGGCGTGAATATCGCTTCTAGCTGGATGACTTTCCATTTAAAAGCTTTGAAAAATTTGATTAACAGTGAAGAATAAAAAATATACTTGCTATCTAGTGATAGATGCGGAAACGCTTTATTGTCAAGGAGCATTTGACTTAAGCGATGAAGGTTACGAAAAAGCAAAAAAACATCTTAGAAAGCTTGACAAAAAACAAAAAAAGTACAAAATTATAAAAAAATAATATGCAAATCAAAGGACTAGTAAAGGAAGTTTCTAAAGTTATTAACATCAATGACTCTTTTAAGAAAAGAGAGCTTGTAATTGAAACACAAGAAAAGTATCCTCAGAAAATAAAATTCGATTTTTTAAATAAAAGCATTGATCTTCTAAGCGTTTTGTCTACAGATGATGAAGTGGATGTGCATTTTAATATTCGTGGCGCGCAATATAATGGTAAATACTATGTTAATTTGACAGGCTGGAAAATTGAAAAAACTGGATCCAGCAGTTTGGGTTCGGAACAAAGTACGGCAAATAAAACAAGTAAACAATCTTCTAACGTTAAAAAAGTTGAAAAGAAAACAGAACCTTCAACGTGGAATGCGCAACAGGCAGAAGGACGCGGTAAACCTGCCGACGAGGAAGAAGATTTAACATTCTGATTGGGTATAATTTTTAGCTATCTCACATTAGCTAATTTTAGAGTCATTGCAAAACTACACCAAAAAGTGTAGAATCTTTTTGACTTTTTTTAAAATAAAAACCGCTAAACAAGAAGTGTAATTTTAATATGACTAGTAAAAAAAATAAAAACCCCGGAGTAATCATGAACGCAATGGAAGAGATGTCTAATTTTGTTTTCGCGTCTAAATATGCAAGGTATAATGAAAAAGAAAAAAGAAGAGAATCTTGGGAAGAAGCGGTTACGAGAGTAGAGAAAATGCATTTGAAAAAATATTCTTTTTTGAATGCAGAGGATAAAAAAAGTATTTCAGATGCATTTGACGCTGTGAGAAAAAAACTTGTTGTTCCTTCTATGCGTTCTATGCAATTTGGAGGCGCGCCAGTAGAATCTCATAATGCAAGAATTTATAATTGTAGCGTTAGACACGTTGACTCTGCCAGAGCATTTTCAGAAATTTTTTATCTTGCTCTTTGTGGTTGCGGAGTCGGGATTGGTTTGCAAAAATGTTTTCTTGACAGGCTTCCTGATTTAGTTAATGCTGAAGACAAGTCGGGCACAATAATAACTTACGTTATTCAAGACAGTATAGAAGGATGGGCAGACAGCATTGAAGCTTTGCTTAGCTGTTATTTTCGTAACACCGCTTTTACGGGCAGAAAAATTGTATTTGATTACTCTAGAATTCGCAGAAAAGGAGCTAAAATTAAAACCGGAGGAGGCAAAGCACCGGGCTACAAGCCTCTTAAAAATGCTTTGTCAAAAATTAAGTCTCTTCTTGATACAATAATTGAAGATAAATCAATCTCTAGACTTCGTTCTATAGATGTGTGCGACATCATATGCCATTGTTCTGATGCTGTTCTAGCAGGCGGAGTTCGCCGCTCCGCGCTATCTTTTATTTTTGAAAAAGATGATGAGTTGATGATGAATGCCAAAACAGGAAATTGGTTTTCTGACAACCCTCAGAGGGCAAGAGGCAATAACAGTGTTATTCTTATAAGAAATAAGACTTCTAAAGATGATTTTCTTTCTATTCTTAAAAAATCTCAAGAATTTGGCGAGCCGGGATTTGTATTTGCGAATGATATTCGTCAATTACTAAACCCTTGCTTTGAAGTAAACTTCATTCCAGAAACTTCTGATGAAGTTTGCGGGGTACAGTTTTGTAATCTATCTTCAATAAACGGCGCAAAAAGTATTTCTAAAGAAATTTTCTTTGAGCAATCTAAATACGCCTCTATCATTGGTACATTGCAAGCAGGATATACTGATTTTAAATATCTTAGTCGAGCCGCTAAACAAATCACAGAAGAAGAATCGCTACTGGGAGTTTCAATTACTGGATTCATGGATAATCCAGAAGTTACATTAAACGCGGAAAATCAAACTACCGCAGCAAAAATAGCTGTTGCAACCAATGAAGAGTGGGCTAAAAAAATTAAAATTAATCCCGCTGCAAGAGTAACGGTCGTTAAACCCGAAGGTACAAGCAGTATAGTACTTGGGGCCGCTTCAGGTATACATCCTCATCACTCAAGAAAATATTTGCGGCGTATACAATGTAACAAATTAGATAATATATATAGTTTTTTTAAAATTTATAATCCAGATCATACGGAAGAGTCTGTATGGAGCGCGAACAAAACTGACGATGTGGTAGTATTTCCTATTTCTATATCAGACAAGGCTATCATAAAAGACGATCTATCGGCTCTGTCTCATTTAGAAATTATAAAAAATACTCAAACTAACTGGATTAAAAACGGCACATCAAAATATAATAAAAAACCAATAGAACATAGCGTAAGCTGCACAGTATTAGTTGCAGAAAATGAATGGGAAAAGGTTGCGGATTATCTTTATAATAATAAAGATTATTTTACAGCAGTGAGCCTTCTTCCTAAGACCGGTGATAAAATTTATAAACAAGCTCCAATGGAATCTGTAAAAACAAAAGAAGAAATTTCTTTTTTTGAAAAACTTGCTCGTGAGCTTGTCAGCGTGGATTATTGTAAGCTAGAAGAGATCCATGATGAAACAAAGCTTCAGGATGAGGTTGCTTGCGCCGGAAATAACTGTGAATTAAAATAAGCAAAATTAAACACATATTCTTTGTTAAATAATTTATTGACTTTCAAGCTAGGGTAGTAACGTCTATTATTTTATGAAATACAAAGTCACTGCCAAAAAGAAAATAGGAGAGAGTGAGATAAATGACTGGTTTAAAGATTCTTTGTCTCATATGGGTTTTTTTACAGATTCTCTCTCCGAAGCGAAAGATATAGTTCGTAAAAGAGTTAAAAGAGGGGGCTACTACACTTCCGAATGCGTCCCTCAGATTATTTTAAATAAAAACGGCAAAGAAATTTTATAATTTATGTTTAAAAATAGAATAAATCAGGCGCATCTAATAGACAATAAGCCATTTATTTTTGAAGAATCTAAATCTGATATATCTAAAGATCATTATATAGAATGGGTGATGAAATGCTTTAAAAACCAAGAAGATGAATTTCACATATTTGATGTACCCTACCCCTATAAATTTTCTATAGTAGATAAATATAAAAAAAATATAGTAACCACAGGATATCAAGCAAATCCTAATGGTTCAACTTCTCTTTTTACCATATTTCAGTTAAATAAAAAAAATCATGCGATAGGAACCTATCATTTTGATGTGGAAGATTTGGATAAAGATTTTATGTCTGTAGTTTTGCTATCCTCCGATTCAATGGGGATGATAAAATTTATAAAAGATAATAAAGACCACGAGGATTGTTTTGAAAAAAGTAGGTCAACAGGGTTTGGCGCTATTACTAAATAAACCTGCGCGTGAGTAAAAATAAAACAAAAAAATGCCTTAATTGTCAAGAAAAAATGCTAGATAAATATCTTGTTTGCCCATCGTGCGGATATTACAAGTATTCAGCAAATGAAATTAAAAAAGTTGAAAAAATTTTGTCACTTATTAAAAACTGGAGAGAAAAAAACCCTTTAATCTGTCACAACGTAAAATAAACTAAATTATTGCTATGGAAATTCTTCCCGGGTGTTTTACAAAACAAGCATGTGAAGCTTTTAATAATTATAACAAATATGTAATATGCTTAAATAAGACTAATGAGCAATTTACAAAAAGTCTAATCAGTCTGCTTACAAAAGCTATAAAAGCCTATAATGAAAGAGGCGATAAAAAAAATGGAATTGCTTTGGATAAGTTTATGACCGTGACTTTAACGGAGAACGAAAAAGAAGAACTCCCTACGATTAATATATATTTTAATCTATATTCTGATTACGCAAAAAAGCAAACCAAAAAAGCTAAATAAGTTAAAGCTGGAAAACGATTCACCGGTCATTTTATATTGTAGTGGTAAGCTTCAGAATCCTCCGCAACCCATTTCGAGGCATCTTCCACATCCCATTTGTGAGTATTTATTAGGCGTTCTATAACAGGCTCTCCAATTTTTGTTGTAAAAGAAGGCTCTAGCGCAAATATTCGATTATTTGGTTGAATGGCAAAATTACCATCATCTCTTTCAATAACATGTCCACATTTATGCTGACCGGGGTTTTCACAGTATCCATCGTCAAGCCTATTCGAATCTGGATTGTGCCAGTCGATAGTAAATAAATATTTACCCATAACTTTATTCTTTTGTCTGTCAATATAGATCATTCGCATGTTTGTTAAATTAGCAAATTTAGTCACCGCAATATAAGGGCTAAAAGAATTCCATAAAACTAAATTATGAATATCTTCTTGAGGAGCGTTAGGCCTTGAGCAGAATGCATTAATAGGCATACGCCACCAAATACCCCCGTCTTCCATGAGCAGATGGAAAAGAGGACTACGATTTTGAACACTTGCTACACCAAAAATAATACATGGAAAATATTTATCGTGGCTATCTTTTTGGTTTCTTAAAAAATTTCCACGCACATAACATTCTATCGGAGGAATATTAGCATTTAATTCTGGCATACTAAATTAATTTCTTAAAATATTTTATTTAAGAAATTTTCATTAATTGTATTTCTGTTTTAGCAAGCATATCTCCTTTTTTATAGCTTTCCCCTTCATTTTCACACTCATAAACTATAGCATAACCCATATCTTCTGGAAGTTCTTTGATTTGTTTTACAATTCCTTGACTCCCGTAATGAGTGCATTGAGGATTTATATTTTTAACTTTATCCCCAATTTTAAACATTGCAGAAGTTTCAAAATCTTCATACTCTTCTTTAACTTGAGCAAGCAAGGAGTCTATTTTAAAAAGTTCATTTTGATTAAATTCTGTTTCGCCATCCCATTCATAGCCTTCATTTTCATAATCAGAACCTTGAGCTCTTTTAAGAGACTCTTGAGAAGGACGATCAGGAGAACCGGGTTTAGCTGGACGATAGCTTTGACCCATTCTTTTTTTCTTTTGTTGAATATTGTACCAAAGCCCTTTGTTTGCAGTTTGAACTTCCGCTTCTAAAATTACTTCTTCTTTTTCTGCCACAATATCATCAATAGAACCAACAAGTTTACTTACAGGAGTAGCGCTCCACATTTTACAACTCCAATAGTTAGCTTTCCATCTCGGGCCAGGATTATCGCAACCATGTCTCGATCTAAAAGCTTTTCTCCTTGCGGGATCATCTCTTTTAATAGACATATTTGGGTCACCAAATTTGACCATTACAGTATTACCTTTTTCATTTTTTACGTAAACTCCAAATTTCTTTTTAGAACCAGTTGGTAATCTAAATGGTTTACCGAGCGTCTTTTTTTCTGCTTCTGAATATTCTATATCATACAAATCAATATCGCCTTCAGTGTTTAAATTTATGCCCGCATTTACAAAATCGACAATAACAAGATCAAAATCTGAAGAATCAAAGTCTCGAAAACAATCTTCTGTTTTTTGTTCATAGTAAAGCTCCTCACCTCTTGCCACATCTTGATCCGCTGATCTGTAAGAATCTTTTACTTTGCCGCCGCGCATCATTTTTAAAAACATATTTACTCTTGCCATTGCCCAACTATTTCTTGTTTGGCCCGGACGGTGAGAAACTGAAAAAGCTCCAAGACCACGACGATAAACTTTTTTAAGCTGAGAAAGGCTAACTTTTCTTCCGTATTTTTCGTTGTGGGTTTTTACTTTTTCTTGCAAAGATTTAATAATTTTTTGCGAAAAAGAAATCTTACCTCCACCTTTGCCAGCGGAATCTTTTGGATTTTTATTAGAACCTTTGCGACGTTCAGAGGGTGGAGCGGGAGTTTGAGCTCCGCTTTTTGGACCCGGCCTTGCTATAGCCCCTAATTTAAAGAGCTCCTTAATTTTGTCAGAAAAATCGATTTCCATAGTGCATATTATTACACTTTCTATCAAAAAAACTCTAAAATTAACAACAAGTTTTAATCTTGACATTTGCTAAAAAACAGATAATATTTGATTTGTAAATAGGTTAACAACAATCAAATATGAATATTTGTATAAAAAAGTTAAATCCTTCCGCTGTTATTCCAGCGCAGTCAAATAATACTGATGCGGGTTATGATTTATTTTCTATTGAAAATGCTGTTTTAAAACCTTTAGAAAGAAAACTGCTTAAAACTGGTATTGCCATAGAAATCCCGCATGGTTTTTATGGCCGAATCGCTCCTAGGAGCGGATTAGCTTTCAAACATGGGATTGACGTTCTCGCAGGCGTTGTAGACTCAGGGTATCGAGGAGAAATAGGAGTTATTCTTATCAACTTTGGGGTTGCGGAAGTCTCTTTTATGCCGGGAGATAGAATTGCTCAATTAATTATTGAAACATGTCACTATCCTAATATTGTGCAGTCTGACGAATTACAAGATTCAAATAGAAAAGATAAGGGTTTTGGCAGCACGGGCAAATAATAAAAGTATGAATAAAACAGAAGATATAATCCTGGATTTCATTGGACGGCTAAATAATGAGAGCATATCTGCCGCTTTAACATCTTATTTAAAATCATTTTGTAATAAAAATGACGTAAACGATATTTATAACATTACTTATTTGGGAGATGGCGATTATAGGATAATGTACAGGGTTATTGAAAATGGAAATCTTAAAATGAAAGCTCAACTTTTCAAAATGCCAAATTATTAATTTCATTTGACAATGATTAAAAAAACTTCATAATTACTTTAATGAAAAATAAAATTAATATCTCCGTTTTAGGCGTATCCATTGCAATCGCAGTAGTCGTAGGCTACTCGACAGGTTTTCCGGCGAATGCATTTAATCTTCTAAATAAAAATAAATCATTAGAAAAAGCAGAGTATGTATCAAGAGAAGAAGTCCAAAATTTTTGGATTAAAATGATGAACGAAAAAAATCCAGAATTGCACGACGCTTTAATCGCCGCGATGCTTCTAAGCAAAGATACTGGGAAAGAGATTTTCATTTTACACAACTCTAAAACAAATTCGCTTAGTAATTCAAATAAACTAAAGTATCGTCTCTCTACTCAAAGAGGAACGGTAGATAATATTTTATCTTTTACCTACGAAACAAAATATATTTCTTTTGATCATTTTAGAGCTAGCGATGGCCCTAGTCTCGAAGAATCTTATAATAAGATTATAATTCAGCGCAAAATAAATACTTATTATTCAGAACTTAATATAAAGTAAGTGAAACTTGACAGTTCAAATAAAAGAATCTTAGTCATTTCTGACATTCATCAAGAATCCGACAAAGCGAGCGAAATAATCAAAAAGGAAGATGCTGATGAAGTTGTGATTTTGGGAGATTTTTTTGATGCTCATACTAAAACAAGTAAAATTGATTTATTTAATACTTGTAAATTTTTCTTAAAATGT
>Ga0194130_10002737_pt1 | contig 24913 bp, 14 predicted proteins | sample TA2KigsurfametaG_FD_160084 | JGI IMG/M metagenome (GOLD analysis project Ga0194130, IMG submission 160084) | Freshwater microbial communities from Lake Tanganyika, Tanzania - TA2015050 Kigoma 12 surface | ecosystem: Environmental > Aquatic > Freshwater > Lake | place: Tanzania: Lake Tanganyika... | reverse complement strand
ATTGGTGGAAGCGGCGGGGGGGCGGGGGGGGGAGTCGAATGCTGGTAGGGGAAGCTGATGCAATGGATTTGGCGGGGAGAATTTTTGGGCAAAAGAACCCTTCCCCATGTGCTCGGTTCGCCCTCCGGCTTTGCATTGATTCCAGTATGGCAGCACCTACGGTTTCGCAACCTCCATGCACTCGGACTGGCAGTAAGCCAGTAAGCGAGGTCATTCTGACCGCTTCCAACTGGTGTCCCGCATCGCCTGCCACAATGGTTCCAAGTCTGGGTCATCAACGGCCATGCGCTTGATCGGCATCTCGTTGAGCTCCATCGCCGCCTTGAACCATCCCTGCGCCGCGTCGAACTCCATTAACTGAGCGCAGTAACAGGCCAGATTGTAGCGAACTGACCAGTCCTTGGGGAATCGCTCCGCCACGTCTAACGAAAGCTCCTTAGCCTCGCGGGTCCGGCCCATGCGATAGAGCGCTACCGCAGCATGGACACCACCGAATTCGTCTTGGGGAAGCTCCCGGTTCAAAGTGTTGGCGATCTCGTAGGCCATCGGCCACTGCTTCGCATCGGCATAGACCTGATACCGCAGCTTGAGCACTGCGGGATGGGCGCGGAGTTGGGGCTGAACCTCGTCCAGTTCCTCGTTGGCCTCCAAGGGCAGTTTCAGTTCCAGCCAGCCTTGCGCCCGCTGCATGGCCATCCGGTCTTCGTGACTCAATTCCACGCCGCGATGCAGAAACTGCCAAAATCACTTGCGGCGTTGTTGACTTCTGAAAGGAGATGCTGACTCAACATCCGAAGGTTAAAATTTCATTTTTTAGCTTGCCGCGTAAACTCGATTAACCGGGCTTCTAGCATGCGCAAATGCGCTTCGTGTTTGGTGAAGCGCGGGTCAGCGAGCCACTGGCGCACGACGCCCGCCGTGGCGATGTCACGCCGTGACAAGACCACTCCGTCGGGTACGGACTGGCGTGTGAGTAAATTGTGCGAGAGAAATTGATTAGCGTTTGGAAACATTGCTGCGAAGGCACTCCATTCCTCGGCGCTGCGGCCCGGGGTGAGCAAGTATTGTTCAAGCAATTCCCTTTGAGCCGGGTGCGTCGCGTCCGCACGAGCAAAGAAGCAGGCGCGTGCAGCTTCGCGGCCTTCGAACTCCGCGGGCAGCGCCTGCAAAGCGCCGAGAAACTCAACCGGCGCAGCTAGGGTCAGCCGGTCAAGCGCGAGGAACGCCGCGTGCGCGAGCGCGGGCTGGTTGGTCTGGCGCAGCAGCCCGCTCAACGCCGGGGCGAACGCTTGATCCTTCAAGTGGACCGCCACGTCAAACGCGTTTAGGTAGCCGGACGTGGGCTGCTGCTGCCAAGGGGAATGGCTTAAAAGCAAGAGGGCTTTGTCCCGCAGTAACCGTCGCGCATCCTCGCTTTTGTCCCCCAGCGCCACGGCGCGAAGCGCCACTGCCCACTCATCAGGTGAGCCCATTTCCGCCAGAACTTGGCGACCCAATTCCGCTGCGCCAACTACGTCGAGTCGGATCAACTCGTTCAATAGCCAAACGCGCAATGTCGGGCTAGCCGTTAGTCCGCCTTCCGCCCCTAATTTGAACTCCCCGCCTAAGTCCGCATCCCGCTGAGTGGTGAAAAAATCCTCAAGCAATTGGCGACGCTCCGTCGCTGATAATGCTTCGAGCCTTTGCCGCAGCTCGGCTAGCAGTCCTCCGCGCGACGGGATTTTCACCACGCCCAAGACCGCCTCGATTTGATCAACTGCAGCTCTCAGGCCAGGCGGGTGGTCGGGTGAACGCGTGCCGCGGGACACATCTGTCTTAACGACCCCGACTCCTGACACGCGTGCCACCATCAACGGATCAAGCTGGCGAGATCGGCTCCACTTTACGACAACAATACTTGAAACTAAAACCCCGGCTGTGATCAGGAACACTTGAGAGACCCGCATTGGATTAAAATTTTCCTAAGCATTAGATAAAAGCGAGATATTCTTTTACCCGCCGCGTTATTAGGTAAACATATTTGAACCACGTCACTGGGCAACGAATCGGTTGTTGCCACACGAGATAATAATAACGATGTTTAATCGCATTCGGTGCAAAAATGGCATCATTAATGCTTATTAGTCTCGTTTGCTTTGCGCCGAGGCAACGGGCGCGGTGTGGCTTGTGCTCTGCGAGCCTCATTGAGAATTTAGGTTGCTAATTTGTAGTTCCCGCCATTACGCGCAACCTCTTGAACTGGACGAACTTGGCAGCCACAGCTCAATAAATTAAAGCTTTCCCACATAAACAATAAATGCGCTTTCGAGTTTTTTGGCTGGTGAGCCAACCACAATATCGCGAGTACGATAACTTAGAATGAGGGGGTCACTATCCGTAATTTTTTAGGCAATTCACATAGTCCCCTGAACAACTAGAGGTAGGAGTTGGACTTGGGTGTTTTCGTTGGTGAATGACGCCAACCATGACATGGTCTCATGTGAAAGATTGCGAGGCCAACGTATTAATAAAAGCACATTATTATTAAGTTAGTGAGTGCGATTTTTTATGGCTGAGTCTTTGCAAAGTAATTCAAAGCAAGTCGAATTTCAATCCCGCTCCCTTGCCTAAATGCACGTTCCCCGAATGGCGCCACTAAAGTTGGTGTTGTTCAATGTTTGAGCCTGGCGCTTCAAGGACATGGGTTGCGAGCTCACGCCCGACGACCTCATTTCTCGTCCATCGTGATCTCGCCGATCCAGTCCTTGGCGGGCGGTTGGGCACGGAACTGCTGGAGGCGTGTAAGATAGAAGCTGGATGGGCCGTCTTTGCCGCGTAGCTCGAGCACGCGCTTGAAGCCCGCTTCTGCCGCTTCCCAGTGTTGAAGGCGGAACTGCTTTAGCGCGTCATCGAAGGCGTCCACCCAAAACGTCTGCGTTTTGGAGCCGCGCGGGCCGATAACTTCATAGACTTCCATCACGCGGTCGAGACCCTTGAGTTTAAAAAAACCCACCAGCCGCGTTTCGATGGTGTCCTCCACCTCGGACACAACCGACTCGGAGGCGAGGATCATCGTGCCGAGGTGCTTGTTGAGCTGCTCCATGCGCGAGGCGACGTTCACGTTGGTGCCGATGGCGGTGTAGTCAATGCGCTCGGCGCTCCCAAGGTTGCCCACGGAGGCTGCGCCGAAGTGCAGGCCAATGCGCGTCTCGAAGCGGAAGCCAACCTTGGTGCTCAACGAATCGGGTAGGCGGTCACGGATTGCGATGGCCGCCTTGCAGGCCAGTTCCTGCGCGTTGGGCTGCGGCTCAGGAGCGTTCCAGATAGCAAACGCACCATCGCCCAGCAACTTAATCACCGTGCCGTCGTGATCGTGGATGCACTGTATTAGGTCGCCAAAGTAGGCGTTGAGGCGCTGGTAGAGCTTGTCCGAAAGGGTTCGGTCCGCGATGGTCGAAAAGCCCAATATGTCGCTAAACATGATGGTGATTTCCACCCTCTCCGCGCCGGGTTTCAGCGTGTCTGGGGAGCTGAGGATTTGTTTCACACGCTTAGGCGGCAGGTGCATGGCGAGCGAGCGCTCCAGCAAACGCGTCTCAATGAGACTATGGAAGGAGTTGAAGATAAAGCTGCTCGCCAATGCGAGGCCGGCCTGCGCTATAAGAATCGTCCAAGGGAACCATGCCTGTTGCCAGCGAAACAGCCCGAGTGCGCCTGCGACCACGACTCCGGCCAGCATTAGGCCGACAATCATCGCTGACCACATCCGCAACATCGTCAGCGTCCAGCCGACGAACAGACCGAACACCACCACCAGCGTAACTTCCAGCGCGCCCGGTAGCCGCACAAGCCAGTCACCCTTAATAAGGTTGAGAAAGATGGTGGCTTGAATCTCAACGCGGGAGGTCAGCGTTTTGGACGCAGAGCTAAACGGCGTCAATGAGGAGTCCTTGGCGGACCCGACGAAACCAGTGTTCTGCTGCGCGCCAATGAACACGACCTTGTCGCGGAAAAAGTTTGTGGGCGCGCCATTCAGCAGGGCCTGATCGTAGCTAACTTGGGGGATGGTGTGGGAGGAACCGTAGTAGCGCACCCATCGCGGCGTGGAATCGCGCTGTGCGGCCTTTGCCGCGGGAGAGCCATGGGCCAGCGCAGCTGCCAAGGCTAGCGGCGGAGCCGTTTCTAAAGTCGGGCCGTGCTGCCGGATACCCACGTCTGCGTCCTCTGGCAGGAGGGAGAAGCCCCAACTGCGGGCGGCGAGACGAAAAGGCTCGTATGGAGCGTTGGTTTGGTATGACCAGCCCTTACCGGGCTCCGATTCGCTGAGGTGCTCGCCGCATAGCACGACATTGGTCTGGCTGCGAATAGCCTGGGCGAGCGCGACGTCCGCCGCCCTGCCCGCCATCGTGTCCGGTCCAGGCTCGTCAAAGATGATGTCGAAGACAATGAGTTTCGCGCCGCCGTAGTTGAGTCTGTTGATGAGCTGCGCGTGGAGTTGCCGGTCCCACGGCCGATTGGCAGGCTGCTTCAGGATTTTGCCGGCCTCGTCGTTCAGTGTGACCACCACGGCCTCCGTCGGCTTGGGCGGGACGTGCCAGCGGGAGAGCACATCGTAGCTCACGCGCTCGAACGCGTCTCCGTTGCCCGTCAGCAGCAGCGCCAGCCCAAACGCGACCGTCAGCCCCGCGCCCGCCGCGCCCGCCGGCCAGCGGCGGCTCAGGCGGCGCACGCTAAACACCGACTCGTGGACGGATTTGCACCATTCAAAAAGGTGGTCCAGCACGACGCCCAGCGCCGCCTTGACGCGAGCGCCAGGGGATTTAATCGCGGCGCTGACCACGGCTGTCGGCGCGCTCAGGCCCAGCCGGCGCGACAGGTCGGTCGCGGTCTGCGGCCGCTCTTCGGGATTTTTCGCCAGACAGGCAAGAATCGCCTCGGCGACGTTCGGCGGGACGGGATTGGTGACACCGAGTTCCTTCATGCGATCGGCCAATGGCGTCGGCGCGACGTGCGCGAGCTGGGAGGGGATGTCACCCGAGTGGAATGGCGGCTTGCCGGTGAGGAATTCGTAGAGCGTCGCGCCCAGCGCGTAGATGTCATCGGTGGGCTTGGGCAGCCGGCCTTCGAGCTGCTGCGGGCTCATGTAGTTGGGCGTACCCGCGCGAACGTGCTGAAGCGACGCGTGGTTCATAGTATGGCTCAACGTCGCCGCGATGCCGAAGTCCAGCAGCTTCGCCCGCCCGCGCGCGTCCACGAGGATGTTCGAGGGCTTGATTTCGCGGTGGATGACGCCCTCGCCGTGCGCGTATTCCAGCGCGTCGAGCAGTTGCGTCACCAGCGGCGTGAGCGCGGCCCACGTCGCGACCGACTGCTGCTGCGCGAGCCGCCACACCACGCCGGACTGCCCATCCACGAACTCCATCGAGATGAACGCCCCGGTGTTGTCGTAGTGCAGGTCGTTGACGCGGACGATGGACGGGTGCGCGAGCCGCTGGCTCTTGGAAGCCTCCTGCCGCAGCGTCTCCATGCCCACGATGTCGCCGCTTAGCTCAGGCGGCAGGCGCTTCAATGCCACGCGCTGTTGCAGCACGGCGTCTTCCGCGAGCCATACTTCTCCCATGCTGCCACGGCCGAGATTCTTGACTAATGTAAATCGGCCATTAGCCAGCTTGGTGCCTGTATCGGCCTCCTCGTACGAATGCTGATTCAACTGTGTTGGGTAAGTCCGTAGTTCAACATCCTGCATGGTGGAATCCGACGCGGCGAGCGGGGACTTTTCCTTGTCGTTGTTGGTTGTTGCATTAGCGGGCACCAAATTATTCTCCCGCTCAGTAACGTCTCCGGCGGCAAGAAAGTCGCCTTTGCGGTTTGTGATTTTAGGGCCAGCCATAAGGGCTTTGTGAGATTAACTTTTCGGCAACAAGAGCATTCATAAGAGCCTAAACGTAAATTTAGGTCTTTGCGCTTTCTTTGTCCATTCCCAGCTCAAATGACCGCCGAGAGTAGCCTGGCGACGAGAAGCTGCTCAATTGGCGCTGCGAGGGTGTTGGTTTGCGTAAATTCACTCTGGACTACTACACCAGAGAGGCATTCAGATGCTCAAATGCAGACACTTTTGGCGTTTGAGTGGGCACTATTAACTACGGTGGAGCATAAAAGAAGTCGGCAAACAGACCGTTGAATTGCGTGGTTAGTCTCTTACCGTCCGAAAACTCGGGCCAAATTGTTCTCCAAAAAATCCAAAAGCTCGTTAATAAATTTATTCGGTATGCCGCGTTAAAACGAAGAAAGTGGCAAATAATTAAACAGCGGTTGAACCGAGGAGATCCAACACTCTTACTCTCGAGTGTCACGTTGTGATAAAAAATCGAACAGACCTCTTGATTCTATAAAGATAAAGTATCTGTAGGTATTCTTCACTATATTTTTTGCTGAACCTTAAAGTGGTGTTGGAAGCCCTTCGGCAGTAAAAATAAGGAAGATAAACGTGCTTTTGCTCATCAAAAATTCAGCCTTAGTCGCGTATACAGCGTTCGTTCGCGTGGCATTTCTTGATAATAGTTGATCGGGTTAAGGCGATAATCCTTGCCTGTGGCGTTGAGCAAGCCAACCGTTAGCTCACCCCGCCGGTTTTGGAACCGCCAACCGCCTAGCAGGTTGACCTGCGAAAACGAGTCGCCAATTCCAACCGAGGTGTCTTGGCCATTTTGATTCCACCAATTGAACTCAGCACGACAAAAGAAGCTCTCCGGCAATGTGAGTAGCAGCGCTGTCCGGCAATGATGTAAAATACCGTTGGAAAACGAGGTTCGCGGGAATCCTGCAGTTGCCGGCAGCGACGGCTTGTCCTGCCGCAGTAGCGAATCGGTCACGCGATATTGACCCTCAAAGAATAGGTTATCGCCTAGCACCTGATTAACCGTCAGAACCATGCCACGCTCACGGAAGCGTAGTGATTCTTCCGTGCTGCCGGGAGCCGTGGTCACAAACACGGCATCAAAGTTCAGGACGCCGATCTGACGATCCAAACGTTGACGACGCTCCCCGGCCTCGAGAGTTACATAGGTAGCTGTGGGAAACTTTAGGTCAAATCCCACGCCGAGAATGTCATATACTGGCGCCTCAACTGAACCACTCAACGCCTCAGGAATCAGCGTACGAAACGACTGGCTAAAACCCGCAAGCTGTGTCGGCTCCAACCGGATACTCTCATCATAACTCACACCACCTAAAGTTCGCGCCGCGGCCAAACGTGCAATGAACGCAGGTTGCGGATTATATACCAGTGCTACCTTTGGCAGCCAGCGGCTTTTCTCCGCCTCGCCTGAGGTCAATGGTGAGCGCCGAAAATTTACCGGCCAGACAAGTCGTTCATGCACTAACCCGCCAGTAAGCAGTAAACCTTCAACTAACTCCCAGTTGTGATAAGCGTAAAGAGTTACACGCTCCATGTCTCCGTTACCCCGAGTTACAAACGGCCCGCCCGGAAACACATTGCCAAGCGATGCCGTCAAGGTGCTGGATGCGTCGAACTCACCGCGTTGCAGGCGCACCCCTAAAATGTCGGTGTGCCTTGCACGCTGAAAAATCTGCTGCACCTCAGCTGACCAGATTTCAAACTCGCTATTATAAGCCAGATCGTAGTTTGCGGAAAATGGGCCGAGACCTAATGGTGCGGTGATAGCCACCAGATGCGCAACCGCTCGGTCTGAAAAAGACTGATCGTTGATCAAACGTCCTCCCAACGCCAAGGTATGAATTCCCGGGGCCCACTCGTGATGATAACCCAACAGCGCGAGTGGTTCTTGAGTCTCTTTAAAACGGAGATTTGGGCGAGACGAAGCAGGGTCTACGCGCTGGAAGTTATCTCCGGTGTTATAATTTTGATACTTGACCTGCATCAATAGTGAATCTTCCGACGTGAGCCGCTGCTTTACGGTGGAATACCACTCTATGCGTGATAGTCCTCCATTAACTCGGTCCCCGCGCTTATACCCATAGTCCAGATCGAAGGCGTACGCTGTGCCATCCCGGTAACCAAAATGCGATGCATTTTGGCGGATTTCCCGTGCGTTGCTGAAATACTCTGTGGTCGAAGTGAGACCTATCCTTGGCCGCGGGAACGCCCGGCCATATTCATTTTGGGAATAGTTCTGCGAAAGCGAGCCCGCACCAGGAGGAGCCAGCAAATTAGCGAGCAATGACTCGCTTGCCCACTCTGTCTCGTTGCGTAGATTGAATCGGGTTGAATCCCGTAAAGCGTTGTAACTACTGGCGAGGTTCAGGTGCGCGGAATAGTTGGCGTAGTCGAACATTACTGCTCGCGCAGACTCCCGCAGACTCACTTCACGCATGCCCGCGATTTCGTAAATGTTGGCTAGGTTTGCGCTGCGCACTGCGTGGTCCTGATCCAGGAGGAGCCGTGATCGGTAGACAGCACGATTGTCGTTTAGTCGCACCGACTCCTCTAGATCTCGGATGGCCGCAGCGATGCGATCCCGCTGGTGGTTTAGCAAGGCAGCATAAAGGGCCGAAGTCGGATCATTGGGATCTAGCTTTCGAGCAAGGCCCAGTTCTTTTTCTGCTAACATCAGATCGCCCGTGTGTTGAAAGGCTTTGCCTAAATAGCTTCGCAGGAGTGCGCGATTTGGCTCCAGAGTCGCCGCTATTTGCAGGTCCGCCCGGCCCTCCAAACCTGCACCGCGGCGGATTCTCATTAACCCGCGGCCCAGCCACCCGTTAGCTAATGCGGAATCTACCATAATCGCTTGCGTAAAAGCTGACTCAGCCTCGGCGTGTCGTCCTGCCGCCGCTGACAAAAAGCCTTGCAGTGCCCTAGCTTGACCGTGTCTCGGTGAAAGATTTAGAGCTCGTTCCAGAGCCGCCTGCGCGGCCGCTGTGCGTCCAAAACTGAATTCAAGTTCGGCTACCCGAGCTTGAGCAAATCCAAACTGGGGATTAATCTCAACTGCTCGCAGAGCGGCTTTGAGCGCTGCGTCCAAACTCCTCTGTGACTGTTGAAAGAATGACTCGGCCAACCACTCTGTAGCTGTAGTCGGAGAGCCGGCCACATATTTTTCAAAACGAACCGCCGCTATGACTTTGCGCAGCGCCTGCGCGAAATGCTGTGACTTTTCATCCGTAATCGGCAACATTTCCAATAAGCGCTCCGCTTCGGAAACTTGTCCTACGCTCAAGTTGAGCGCCGCCCGAAAAACTTGTTCGACCGTCCCGCGTGGTTCGAGGCCCGGTGGCCAAGCGGCCAGCGCACCGCGCAGGTCTCCATTGCGATATGCCGCTAACGATCCGGCGAACGTGGTGGCTGAGATAGCTAATTCATCCACGTCTAACACACCCGGATAGTACAGGCACCATTGAATCGCTTGCTGACCCTGCAGCATTGGGGCCTTACGCGGAGGCTGTCCGGCCACAACCGTCGCCAACTCGCCAGATTGCAAGGACAGCTTGCCAGCAGTATTTTCTAAGTCCACTACTCCATTTAACAACGTAAGCTCCGTGCCACCATCCTCCGCCACCCTGAGGGCAAACTCTGTGCCGCGAATTGCGCCAGAAACCGTACGCGTTTTGAACCGGATTTGGTTGGGCGGCTCCCAGCTCTTAAAAAAAATTTTACCTCGCTCGACCTCAAAGGCTCCCTTCTCCTGCCCGGCGGGCACTGCAAATATGAGCGTAGTCTCCTCGGCAAGGCGCTTGACGCTTTGATCCGAGAATTGCACTGCCGCGCGGCTGCCGGGACCGGTTCGGAGCTGGTCGCCCGCTTGCAAAATTTGATTATTTTTCGCCGCCTCCCATTGTAAACCACCAGAGCGCGCCCAAGTAACCACACCTTCAATGCTGACGAGGCGAGCCGGCTCACCGCGAATTGGCGGTTGCGGCCACAAGGTGGTGAGGCAAAGCCAGCTCACGAAAAGCAATCGCTTCCGAGTGTTCACTGGTTTGTGAAGTAATTAATGCGGAAACACTGGTAGGGTGCGCCGGGCACGTTGGTGAAGCTCAGTAGCCCATTAGCACCGAGCGTGTAAGTGCCCAAGGACGCCCACGGGGTAGCCGTCGAATTGCGTATATCGCTCCATTTTGCGCCAAATACCTCGAAGCGTCCAAACGATGATCCGCTCACCTCAAACTGAAAGTCACTTGGCGAGCGGTTCACGATGCGGTTGGACAAGCTAGTTGCAAATACCACATTCACGAGTTGTGTGGCACCAGTGACCACCGGCACGGTAAATCGGCCTGGAGTTAGGAACCCAGCAACCGGCTTAAACTCAATCTCGTTGACCGACAACCCTACCAAGCGGTTCGTGGTCATGTTGTTATCACTTATAAACGGATCCGCAGCCCCATCCGGCCGCACGAACCGCCACCCGCCGCCCGCCGCCAGTGCGTTCGCTGGTAGCCGCACCCCCATCGCACCTAGACCCAGACCCACCGGCACCGGCAACCCAAAGCCGCCGCCCGTCGGCACGCCGCCCGAAGTGTTGTTGTCGCCCGTGTTCGCAGTGAGTTCGGCGCGGTTGATGAGGTCTACCACGTCGCGGTCAATCAACCGCACGACGCTCTGCCCCGTGCCGCCGAGGAAGACCGCCGCCGGATAAAACACGTTGTTGAACTTCACGCAAACCGCCCCGCCGCTGTTGCCGCCCGAGCTGCGGAACGCGCTCGTCGCCCGCACCGCCCCGCGCAGCACGTCCTGCTCGAACGCCCCGCTGAACACCGGCGTCTGCTGGAGCTTCCGCTGCCCGGCCAGCGGCGCGGGGAAGTCCAGCGGATAGCCGGTCAACTGCTTGTCCGCCGTCTCGGCCAGCCAGTTCGTCCCCGCGTCCGAGGTGAGATAGCCGCTCTGCCCGCCGCCGGCCGCGTCCTCGAAGAAGAACAGCGCCGCCGTGTCCTTGATTTGCGACTCCGGCTGGGAAACGCCCGGCGTGCGCTCGACCGCGCGCTGCGCGTCGTAACCGCCGAAGACATACCAGCCGCGCGGCTGCTGCGGGCGCGGCTCATACTCGCCCGCGTAGCGTCGGTGGAACCAATACACGTTAGTCACGAAGCCCAGCTTCCGGTCGTCGAAGACCAGTCGCAGCGCTCCAAATCCGTCGCTCCGCATCGCCCCGGAAACACTACTTCGCGATTCGCAGAGAGCAGGACGAATCACGGCACTCCAGATCCCCTGGCCACGAATCGGTCACCACGCCTTTCCGCACCACAAATCCCGAGGTTGACTTTCCCGGAAGTCCATGTGAATTTAGAACACACACAACTGCATGCAGTTTATTAAACCATCCTCCCGCCGCTGGACATCCCCCGTCACCCGCTGGCGTTCCCGTGCGGTTCGCCCCGCGTCCGCCGACCCGGAACCCGCCGCACCGACCCTTGTGGACCAGGCCTACGAGGCCATCCTCGAACGCATCCTCAACGGCCGCCTCCCAGAAGGCGCCACCCTGAGCGAAGTAGCCGTGGCCGCCGACCTGGACATGAGCCGCACGCCCGTGCATGATGCGCTGCGCCTGCTGGCGATCGACGGATTCGTGATGCAGGAACGCAACCGCCGCGCCCAGGTGGCGGGCTTTTCCGCGGACGATCTGTTCGAGGTCTTCGAGATGCGCAAACTTCTCGAAGGCCACGCTGCCGAACTTGCCGCCGGGCGCATGGACAGCCGCCAGCTCGCCCCGCTCCGGGCCACCGCGAACTCATTGTACGACGGCCTCAACGCGCGCGATTGGAATCACCGCTGGACTGACTTCGACACGGAGTTCCACCGTGCTATCGCCGAGGCCAGCGGCAATTCCCGCCTCAGCGCGGACATCTACCGCTACCGCCTCCTGCACCGCGGCATCAACCGCTTCTCCACGGACGCGAAATCGCTGCGCCGCGCGCTGGCCGAGCATGAATCAATCCTTGCCGCACTGGAGGCCCGCGACCGGATCGCCGCCCGGGAACAGATGGTAGCGCACATCCAAGCCTGGCAGGAGTTCTTCACCGCCCGCTTCAACAAGCCGAAACGGGAGGCCCGCACCGTTCGCCCCGCTCGCTCGTGAAAAATCACTGCAATCACCACCTCATTGCAGCGGTCGCCCTGCTGCTCTGCTTGCTCTGCACTGAATCTGGCGCCCTTGCGGAAAGCGGCTTCACGCCTTCGGCAAAAGTCCGCGCCCTTCTTGGCAAAGACATCACCGGTGCGCTGGCCGCGGCGACCTCGGTGGAAGTCTTTCGCCTGGGAAAAGAAGCCGCTGGTTCCCCGCCCGCGCCCTTCGTCGAGCGGTTCATCGTCGCCCTGGCTCCGGCCCCGCCTGCGGACTTGCTGGCCCGCGCGCTCGCGGTCTTCAACGCGGACGCCACTTATTTCTCCTCCGATTCCAAGGGCTGCGATGTCGGTGTTGGCTTTCGTTTTCAGACCGCGTCCGGCGCAGTGCTGAACGTGCGGTGCTGCATGAGCAAGGGGAATGTGCTGGCCGAGGTCCTCGACGCTTCCGGCGCGTTCGTGACCAGACGCGACCTGCGCGGCTTCCGCGATGATCAGGCCGCGCCGATGCGGGCGCTGGCGGCGGCGCTCTTCCCCGAGGATGCCGAGATTCAGAAACGCGCTCCGAAACCCGCAGACGGCGCGGTGGCAAATGCGGTCCCCGCCAAGGTGGCCGCGCCGGCGCCGCCGACCAAGCCTCTCGCGCCGCCCCGCCCGGACGATTCCGTTGACCCCGCTCCGCTGAAGCTCGGCAAACCCGGAGAAGTCATCCATCAAACAGCAATCAAACTAAAGCAGCCCAAGAAATCCGCCGACCGCGCTGAAGGCGGACCGAACCACGTGCTCTTCACGCTCTGGATTCCCGAGGGACTCAAGACCGTCCGCGGCATCTACCACACGCCCTTCAATCTCGATACGGTTGAGAAGGAACAATCGCGGGCCATGGCGCGGAATTGGGGCTTTGCGCTAGTCGGCGGCAACCTCATGCGCGTGAACCGGGCGGAGATGGGGCCCGCATTTGTCGCTGGCCTTGCGGATCTCGCCAACCGCAGCGGCCACGCCGAGCTCGCCCACGTCCCGCTTCTCTTCTCCAGCATGTCCGCCGGCACCGGCATGTGCCTCGCGCTCGCCGAGCACCTGCCCGGGCGCACCCTCGCCTGCGGGCTCGTCGCCCTCGAAGTCGGTCCCGATACCCCCGCCGTCCGCGACGTGCCGATGGTCACGATCTTTGGCTCGAAGGATGGCCAGCAGTTGCCAAAGCTCGAAGCCCTGTTGCCGCAGCGGCGCGCGGCATTAGACGCGAGTTGGTCCATCGCCGTGCAATGGGGCCGCGGCCACGAATGGGGACAGGCCAACAATCTCCTCTGGCCGTTCTTCGACGAAATCATCCGCCAACGCATCCCCGCTGACGCCGCGACCGCCAGCGGTCCCGTGCAACTGCGCCGCTACGATCCCGCGCGCGTGTGGCTCGCCGACCCCGCGACTTGGAAAAACCGCCTGCCCACCATCACTCCGGGCACAGACTATCCCAGGGACAAGACCGCCGCCTGCTGGCTGCCCGGTGAAGACGTGGCCCGCGTCTGGCAAGCCTTTGTCGTGGACAAGCCGCTCGTGCAAATCATCGCCCCAGCCTCGCAGGGCGACAAGAAGCCGCTCGCTGTCTTCGCACCCAACCAACAGTTCGCGGTTCAAATCCAGGTCAACTCAGCTTTCCCCGCACAAAAAATTCTCCTCTTTGACCGCGCTACTCGCCTCGGCGAAGCCCCCGTTGCGTCCGGCAAAGCGGAGCTTCTCGTCGGCCCACTCGCCCCCGGCTTTCACACCCTCATCGCCCACGCCATCAACGCGAACGGCGGCGTGGAACTCTCCCGCCCCACGACCGTCCTGATTCAATCACCGGGCGCAGGCGCAGGGTCAATCAACTCGAAATAATGCACGCGCCCAATCCCAGCCGCAGCCAACAGCGTAAAGCGACGGATCGTTCAATCGCTTGTCGCCCGCATGTCCGGCTCGCCTCGTCGGCAGCGGCATTCTGTTTCTGCCTCATCTTCTCCGTCGTTTGCAGAGTCGTTTCCGCCGCCCCCGCGCCAGCCACCCTCGGCGACACCCTCCGCCCCTTCCTCGCCGAGCACTGCGTAAAATGCCACGGCCCCGAAAAGCAGAAGGGCGACATCCGGCTCGATGGGCTCAAGCTCACCGGCGATCTCGCGAAGGAACGCGAACTCCTCGAACTCGTGCGCGATCAGATCCGCGGCGGGCAGATGCCGCCGAAAAAGGAGAAGCAGCCGGATGCCGCGCTCGCGCATCGCATCGTCACGATGCTGACCCATGCTTTGCCGAAAGGTCAGACCGCCGAGCAATTCGCCTCGGAGCAATTGCCGAACCGGGGCAACCTCATCGCGCACGAGCTTCTCTTCGGCACACCCGCCAGCAACGTGAAGCCGCCCGCAGGCCGGCTTTGGCGGCTGAATTCCGATTCCTATTTCGGGATGCTCGGCGGCGTTTATCGGGGCCGGATGGATGGACTGGTGAGGCCCTTCACGCTCATTCCCGAGCGCGGATTGAAAGACTACGCCGCCCTCTACTCGATGGACGAGCCGACGACGGAGATCCTCCTGCACAACGCCGCCGCCATCGTCGAGCGCCAGACCGCGCATGAAATCAAGGACGGCAAACTCAGCGGCAAGCAGGACACCGTGCGCGAGTTCGTCGCGCTCATGGATCCCGCGAAGCGTCCGGCTCCGGAGCAGATCGCGGCGGCGGTGAAACTTCAGTTCACGATGGCCATCGGGCGCGCGCCGTCCCCGGAGGAAGTCGCCCGCTATCAGGCGCTCTACGAGAAATGCGCGCACGATGGCGATCTTCCCGGTGCGCTGAAGACCACGCTCCAGGCCGTTCTTCTGCGCGCCGACGCCATCTTCCGCTCCGAACTCGGCGGCCTGCCCGACGAGCGTGGCCGTGCGCCGCTCGCTCCTGCCGAACTCGCCGCCGCCCTCAGCCTCGCGCTTGGCAACAAGCGGCTCGAACCTTTCACCACCGCCGCCGCCAAGGGCCAACTCGCCACCAAGGAACAAATCGCCGCGCGCCTCCAAGCCGTCCTCGACAATCCCGACAAACGCCTCGACACCTCGCGCCTGCTCGGTTTCTTCCAGCAGTATTTCGAGTACCACCGCGCGCCGGACATTTTCAAAGCGCCGAAGTTTCCCTTCCCAGAGGCGGCCACCGAGTGGGAGCAGCGCAAGGGCAGGTGGCCACAGGGCGACGAGACAAAACGCGGGTCCGTCCATTTTCCTTCGCTGCTCGTCACGGATACGGACCGCCTGATCCAGCATGTGCTCGATGACGACAAGGACGTGCTGCGCACGCTGCTGACGACCGACCTTTCTTTCGTGAACCTGCGCCTCAAGGAGGACAAAAAGACCCGACAGAAAAACGTTCCCGTCCCCGCATCCGAGGTGAACGACCGCGGCATCGTTGGCCCGCATTATGTCTACGGCTTTGACACCTGGCCTGCCGCGCAGCCCGTCAAAGCCCCAGCCGACAAACCGCGTCTTGGCATCCTCATGCAACCCGCCTGGCTCACCGCGCACTCGACTAACTTCGAGAACGACCCCGTCCGCCGCGGCCGCTGGATTCGCGAACGCCTCCTCGGTCAGACCGTACCCGACCTGCCCATTGGCGTCGTCGCGCAGGTCCCGGACGAACCGCACCGCCCCTTCCGCGACCGCCTGCAGGTCACCCGCGAAGCCAAATGCTGGAAGTGCCACCAATGGATGGACGATCTCGGTCTGCCCTTCGAGCAGTTCACTCACTACGGCGTTTTTCAGAAGGCTGAACTCGTCGTGGACGCCGACGCCACCGCGAAGCACGTGGACAAAAAAGGCCAGCCCATCAGCAAAGTCTTCACCACCGTTCCGTTGAACACCTCGGGCGAGATAGCCCACACCGGTGATGCCAAGCTCGACGGCCCCGTCAACGACCCCTACGAACTCGTCCGCCGCCTCGCCGACTCCGAGCGCGTGCGGCAGGTCTTCGTGCGCCACGCCTTCCGGTTTTTCATGGGCCGCAACGAATCCCTCGCCGACGCGCGCACCTTGCAGGAGGCCGATCGCGATTACGTCGCCAGCGGCGGCAGCTTCAAGGCGCTCGTCGTCTCGCTGCTCACGTCGGACTCCTTCCTCTACCGCTCGAAGCCCATTCACAAATGAAACCCGGAATCACAAAACGCACACCGGCGCACATCATTCGATCCATCCTGCCCTTCCACCTATGAAAGCCAATCCGCTCCAATTCCATCCGCACCTCACCCGGCGGGGCGCCATCAAAGGCCTCACTCTCGGCGCAGGCGCGACGATCCTCAGCCCCTTCCTCGCAGGACTCGCCGCGCATGCCGCGGGCAGCGACAAGGCCATCCGCCGCCGCATTGTCGTCGTGATGCAAAGCAACGGCCTGCGCCCGAGCTTCATCACGCCGTCCGGCCATAAGTGGAAAGACGACGGCAAAGGCGGCACCAACACGCGCGAGGTCTTCGAGCTTTCACTGGCCGACCGGCAGCTCCCCGCCGCGCTCGAACCGCTCACGCCGTTCAAGGATCGCATGGCGCTCATCCAGGGGCTCTCCGGCCGCGTCGCCTTGAGCGATCATTCCGCGAATCACGGCGCGCTCGGCTGTTACCCCGCAAACAAGGTGCTGGGCCAGACGATTGACTCCGCGCTGGCCGATGCGCTGCCCGCCGTCTTCCCGCACGTGCTCCTCGGTCTCGATGGCGGCAGCGATGTGATGAACTACGCCCATTCCGCGCTCGGACCGAACAAGCCGCTGCCGACCATCACGTCGCCCGACCTCGCGTTTCGCTCGCTCTTCGGAAGCGTGGATGGCGGGAGCAGCAAGGCGCAATTCAACCGCCAGACGCACCTGCTCGATTTCATGGCCGACGACGTGACACGCACCCGCACCGCGCTCGCTCCCGACGAACGGCTGAAGCTCGACCGCTACGTGGAAGCCTTCGAGTCGCTGCACAGGCGGCAGGAGCAGATTGCCGCCATGCAGGAGATCATCCGGAAAAATGCACCGCAACTCGGCGAGAAACGCGACACGACCATCTCGAGCCTCATCCTCGAGGCGCAGTTCGAGATCGGGACCGCGGCGCTCATCGCCGGGCTCACCAACGTCGTCACGCTCAAGTCCGGCAGCGGCGGTCAGCGTTTCGGAAAATACCCGGAACTCGGCGCCCATGACCTGCACGGCCTCGGCCACGGCGGCTCCATCGCCGGCAAGACGAACGAGGAGAGCTTCATCATCATCCACCAATTGCACACGCGCCTCATCGCCGAGATGGCGCGCAAGCTCGCCGCCATCCCCGAAGGCAACGGCACCATGCTCGACAACACCACGATCCTTTTCCTCAGCGACTCCGGCGACAGCCATCACCCCGGTCTGCGCAACTGGCCGATGGTGCTCATCGGCAACCTCGGCGGCCGCCTCAAGACCGCCGGCCGCTACGTCGAGTTCCCCGGCTACGGCCAAAGCAATCACCGCACGATCGGCAGCATGTATTCCACGCTCCTCCAAGCCGCCGGCAAACCGCGCCCGAAGTTCGGCATCGACGACATTGCCTTGAAGGACATCAAGCAAGGCATGCCTCTGCCGGAACTGCTCGCGTGATTGCTTTTGCTGGCAACCTCTCTCGGCGTTCGATCTGTCCCGGGAGACGCGCATCAATCGTTGCCAGATCGTCCGGTTGTTTCCGAAAGATGGTAGAACGCTTTCCACGCAACTAGACTGTCCGAACTCGTCGATTGAATTCCGAAACACATCAACCGCATGCAATTCTTGAAGTCCACCATCCGGTCATCGGTGAGCCTGCGGGCTTTTGTTGCGGCATGGATCGTGTGGCTTGGCTTGTGTTGGCCCGAGGCGCAGGGCGCGGAGCGCAGGCCGCCGAATATCATCGTCATCCTCGCGGATGATCTCGGCTACGGGGACCTCGGCTGCTTCGGGCAGAAGCAACTGAAGACACCGCGGCTGGATGCGATGGCGGCGGAAGGGATGCGCTTCACGCAGTTTTACGCGGGCGCTCCGGTCTGCGCGCCGTCGCGGTGTGTGCTGCTCACGGGCAAACACGCGGGGCGCGCGGTCGTCCGCGGCAACTCTACCCGGCCCATCGTCATCCAGCCGGGCGAGCCGACGGTTGCGTCCGTCCTCAAGGCGGCGGGCTATGCGACAGCGTGCATCGGCAAATGGGGCGTCGGCACTCCGGACAATCTCACCAATCCCAACGACGTGGGATTCGATCACTTTTTCGGCTACGTGAACATGTGGCACGCGCACAATTTCCATCCCGAGTTCCTCGTGCGAAACGGGCAGGTCGTGCCGCTCAAGAACGAGGTCGGCGCGGAGTGGAAAAAGTTCCAGGACCCGAAGCTGCCGGACGCGGGCCGCGGTGTCGCGGTGAAGCGCGTCGAGTATGCCCCGGACCTGATCGCGGAGGATGCACTCCGCTTCATCCGCGAACAGCAGAAGAAGCCGTTCTTCCTCTATCTCGCGCTCAACACACCGCATGCGAACAACGAGGCGGGCGCGAAGGGCATGGAGGTGCCGGACCTCGGCGAGTTCGCGGCGAAGGACTGGCCGGAGCCGGAGAAAGGATTTGCCGCGATGGTCCGCAATCTCGACCGCGACACCGGGCGGCTGCTCGACTTGCTCAAGGAACTGCGCATCGCGGAGAACACGCTCGTGATCTTCACATCGGACAACGGCCCGCATCAGGAAAGCGGGCACAAGGCGGACTTCTTCAATTCCTCCGGAAAGTTTCGCGGCACCAAGCGCGACCTGACCGAGGGCGGCATCCGCGTGCCGATGATTGCGTGGTGGCCCGGCACGATCGCGGCGGGCGGTGAAAATGATCGCCAGTGGTATTTCGGCGATCTCATGGCGACCGCGGCGGAACTCGCCGGGGTGAAGCCGCCGGACAAACTCGACAGCGACAGCTTCGTGCCGGCGCTCCACGGGCAGATCGAGAAGGATCAATGGAAGCGGAAGAGCCGGCTGTATTGGGAATTCTATGAAGGCGCGTCGGCGCAGGCCGTGCGCTTCGGCAAGTGGAAGGCGATCCGCTCGCCGATGTTCACGGGCGAGATCGAGCTGTATGACATGTCGAATGACTTCGCGGAGAAACGCACTTACGCGGTGCGGCGTCCGGACCTGACGCGGCATGCCACCAGGCTCCTCGATGAAACGCATCAGCCTGATCCGAACTGGCAAGTGTCTCCCTCGGCGAAAAAGCTGCCTGCTTCACCCGCGCGACCAGCGCCATCCTCGCCCGGCAAATGAATCTCGAGGGCTATCTGAAAGCGCAGGGCGTGGAGTTCGAGTTCGTCGCAAAGCGGGCGACGGTTCACACGGCGGATGCGGCGGACGCGACGGGCATTCCGCTGGAGCGAATCACCAAGTCGCTCGTGGTGCTTGGCGAGACGGGCGTGGCCTACGTCGCGGTGATTCCGGGGACGCATCGCACCCGGCTCAAGGAAGTCGCGCGAGCCGTGGGCGAGAAGAAGGTGCGGCTGTGTCCGTTCGAGGAGGCGCACAAATTTTCCGGATACCCGCCGGGCGCGACGCCGCCGGTGAACTACCACAAGATCAAGTCCGTGGTCGTGGACGAGGTGCTGATGCAATGGGATTGGATTTTCGGCGGCGGCGGGACCAACGAGCGCCTCGTGAAGCTTCGCCCGACGGATGTGGTGCGGCTCAACAACGCGTCGGTCGGCGTCATTTCGGAAGCGCCCGTGGCGCAAGAGGGAGGAAGCCGATGACGCTGGCGCTACGCATCGCAGCGGTGATGTTGCTGGCGGCTGCCGCGGCGCTGCCCGCCGACCCGGAGCCGCTGCTCCTCCGCGGGCATGAGCGCTGGGTGCTGGCGGTGCAGTTCAGCCCGGATGGAAAACGCATCGTGTCCGGGGGCGATGATGAGTCGGTGAAAGTCTGGGACGCGCAGACTGGCAAGGAGCTGTGGTCGATGCGCGAAGAACGTGCGGCGGTGACGGCGGTCACATTCAGCCGGGATGGAAAGCGCGTCATCGCGGGGCGCTGGGATGGCGTGCTGAAAGTGCGGGATGCACACGATGGCCGGCTGCTCGCGACGCTGCGCGGCCACACCGAGAGCATCGCGTCGATCGCATTCAGTCCGGATGGAAAACAGATCGCGTCGGGCAGCGGGGACGACACGCTGAAAGTCTGGGACGCAGCCAGCGGCGACGAGGCTCTCGATCTTCCGTCGGGCAACGAATACGACGTCACCGCCGTGGCGTTCAGCCCGGACAGCAGGCGCATCGTCTCGGGCGACGGGGAGAATCACGTGAAAATCTGGGACGCGCACAGCGGCGAGGAATTGGCAAAGCTGACGGGCCACGGCGAACCGATCTCGGCGGTCGCGTGGAGCACGAATGGCCGGCGCGTCGCATCGGGAAGCTGGGATCGCACGGTGAAGCTCTGGGACGCGCGCGGCGGCGCGGCAGTCGTGACACTGAGCGGACACGAGGACGAAATCGCGCGCGTCACGTTCAGCGCGGAGGATTCGCGCATCCTTTCCGCGAGCCTCGACGGCACGGTGAAAGTCTGGGATACACGTGGCGGCGCGGCGCTGGCGACCGTGCGCCTCGGGAAGGAAAAGGTCACCGCCGTGGCGTTCAGTCCCGATGGAAAGCGCGTCGCCACGGGCGGCAAGGACAGCGTTAAAATCTGGCGGCTTCCGGAAACAAAATGAGACCTCCACAACATGCGCTCGGACGAGTGTGGCGTGGATATTTGACCGCGCATTTCACGAATGCCACGAATGGTTTTCCAGAGAGACTCCTTTCTTCGATGGCATCCGTCGCTCCTCTCCTGCGCCATCCTGCGGATTTCGCGGACGTCGCAAAATGAATCTTCCCGCATGAACTCAAAACATCTTTTGTTCCTCCTTGGACTGCTCGCGACGTCTGGCACGCCGTCGATGGCGGCGGATGATTTTGCCAGCGTTGTGCAGCCGTTCCTGAAGAAGCATTGTTTCGCGTGTCACGGGCCGGAGAAGCAGAAGTCGGGCATCCGCTACGACACAATCACCGGTTTCCAGACCGACGCGCGCAACCTCTGGACGATGGTGCATGAGCAACTCTCGGCGCGCGAGATGCCGCCGGAGGACCGCACCCAGCCAACTGCGGAGGAGTCTGCAAAGGTCCTCGCGTGGATCACCAAGGAACAGCGCGCCCACCGTCCCGGAGCCACGCGCAGGCTCAATCGCCGCGAGCTTTCTGCCACGCTCCAGGACATCACCGGGCTGGCGGTGGATTACGCCTACAGTATGCCGGAGGACGGGAAGGTTGCGGGGTTCGACACGGGCGTGGACGGATTGCAGGACACCGCCGACTCCGTCGCGCAGATGATGGAAATCAGCCTGCGCGCGGTCGATGGCTTGCGTTTCCTCGATCCGGCGCCGGGCAGAGTCTTGAGCGCGGATCTTCGCGCGTCCCGGGATCCCCGCAAGTTGCTCGATGACTGGAAAAATGAGGGTGTGCGCATGAAGGTCCGCGGCTTCAATTCCCCTGGCGCGGGTCTCCTCCTCGAACCCGAATGGCTCGGCGATCGCAACGGGCTTTCCTTCAGCGTGCCGCCCCCGCCGAACCGGCATGGCGTGCTGCGGCTGAAGCTCGCGGTCTCGGTGATGAAAGGAAGTTTTCCCGGCATCCCGAATCCGCGACTGTGGGTGAAAACGGGGGGCAACGTCATCGCGATGACAGAGATTACCGGCACGCTCGACAAGCCGGATGAGTTCGCGTTCGAGGTGCAGGTGGACGACCTCGCGATCGGCAAGGACGGTCTCGGCGTCACGCTGCACAGCATGGTGGAAGTCCCCTACTCCGTGGCCGGCTTCGAGAATGAGGAGCGGAGCAAGCCCGAGGAGAATATCCCCGGAGGCACCGGCCTTTTCCGTCCGCAATTTGACCGAAAGGCGAAGCTGACGCCTGAGCAGCAACCCCTCCCCTTCATCGTCCTGCAACGGATCGAGGTGGATGCGAATCACGTCGCCGCGTGGCCGCCCGCGGAGTGGAAAAGCGACGTCGGTGAAATCGCCGACAATCCCGCCAGCGCGCGACGCCTCCTCAGCCTCTGGGTCGAGCGCGCATGGCGGCGTCCCGCAAAGGAGGCGGAATTGCAGCCCTTCCTCGCCCTTTACCAGAAGTCCCGCGGCGAAGGCGCATCCTTCGACAACGCGCTGCGCGCCGCGTTCCGCTCGGTGCTCCTCGGCGCGCCGTTCCGGTATCTCGCCACGCCGTCCGATCCGGACCCCGTGATCGCGCGGCACGCCGTGGCGTCGCGGCTCAGCTTCATGCTCACCGGCGCGCCTCCCGATGCGGAACTGCGCCGCGTCGCATCCTCGGGGAAACTCACCGAGCCCTCCGTGCTCGCCGCGCAAGTGGATCGCCTGCTCGCCGGCCCGCGCAGCGAGGCGTTCGTGCGGCCGTTCGTGACGCAGTGGCTGGTGATGGGCCAGCCGATCACACTCGTGATGGACCACATCAACAAGCAGGACTTTCGCTTTGGCCGCCATCTCAAGGCCTCGATGCAGGACGAGACGATTGCGTATTTCGCGCAACTGCTCGCCGGCAATGCCCCCGCGCGCGAATTGATCCGCAGCGACTGGACGATGATGAACGACATTCTCGCCATCCACTACGGCTACCCCGCGCTCGACGGCGGACGGCTGCGCAAAGTCACGCTGCGCCCCGATGATCCGCGCGGAGGCGGCATCCTCGGGCACGCGGGCATCCAGTCCATGCTCTGCTGGATGGGCGAGAACTGGGTCATTTATCGCGGCGCGTGGACGCTGCGCCACATCCTCAACGCGCCGCCCCCACCGCCCCCGCTCGAGGTGCCCGAACTGAACCCCTCCGAAGGCAAAAACCACGGCAAGACCTTCAAGGAACTGCTCAAGCAGCATCAGGCCGACGAGCGCTGTTCCGTCTGCCACAAGACGATGGATCCCATGGGCTTTGCGTTTCAAAATTTCGACCTCAGCGGCCGCTGGCGCACGCTCGAATACGAGCGCTACGAGCGCAAAGAACTCGACGGCAAGATCGCGTGGCTTGGCCTCGGCAAGACGCGCCCCGTGGATTCTGTCGGCCACTTGCCCCGCGGCGAGGCGTTCAAGAGTTTCGCCGAGTGCAAGGATCTCATCGTCGGGAAATACCAGGACGATGTCGTGCTCGGCCTGATGAAGAACCTGCTGCTCTACGCCACCGGCCGCGAGGCCGACGTCGAAAGCCTCGCGGAACTCCGCGCCATCATAAAGCAGCAATCCCCCGGCGGCTACCGGCTGCGCGATCTGATCAAGGCCACCGTCCAGTCACGGGCCTTTCTGGCCCTTTGAGGCAACATTGAATTCCAAAACTCTGATTCGATCCAACTACCAGCCCAGCAGATCCCAAAAACCAACTTTATGAACCCCAAGACCCAACCCATCACCCGCCGTGCTGCTTTGCGCGGGCTCGGCGCAATGATCGCGCTGCCCTACCTCGACATCATGGGCGGCCGCACGCTCGCCGCCGCGACCGGCAAGGCCGAGCCTGCGCGGCTCGCGTGCTTCTACATCCCCGGCGCGATCAACCAATACAACTGGTTCCCTGCCGACGAAGGATTCAACTACACGCTTGCCCCCTCGCATCTGGCGCTCAAACACCTGCGCGACCAGTTCTCCGTGCTCACTAACCTCTCGCACATCCAGGGGCGCATCAGTGGACACGAGCATCCCTACAACTGGCTCACCGGCACCAATATCAAGATCACTCCCGGCACGATCACGAATACCATCTCGATGGATCAGGTCGCCGCGCGGTATGCCGGCCCGACCTATGTGCCATCGCTCGCGCTGTCATTTGCAGACGGTGTCGGGACGGCCACGCTCTCGCGCAATGCGATGGGCGCGGACATTCCGGCGACGGCCAACTACCGCACTGTTTTCGAGCGCCTCTTCCCGCCGGCGGACAACGTGCAACTCCAGCAGGCGCAGGCGCGGCTTGCGCAGGATCGCAGCATCCTCGACACCGCGATAGGCGACGTGAAGAGCTTCCAGGCGCGACTCGGATACGACGACCGGCAGCGCGTCGAGCAATACCTCGCATCCATCCGCGACGTGGAGCAGCGCCTCACCGACAAGGGCAGGATCATCGAGCAGGGCCGCCCGAAATTTGACGAAGCCAGCGTGCGCCTCGATCCACAGGGCAAGAACAGCATGCAGGAGCACATTGGCTTGATGATGGACCTCATCGCGCTCGCGTTCCAGACCGACATGACCCGCGTGGTCACACACAGCCTCGGCGGCGAAGGCGGGCCGAACTACGACGATTACAAGGACTGGTCGAAGGCCACCGGCGCGCCACTCCGCGGCGCGCACGACTTCCATCACAAAGGCTCCGGCAACCGCGGCGCCGACAATCCCGACACGAAAGTGATCGGCCTGCGCGACGCCATGTTCTGCGCCAGCCTCGCGCGCCTCATGGACAAGCTCAAAGCCATCCCTGCCCGCGAAGGCACGCTGCTCGACCACACCGTGCTGCTTCTCGGCGGCTCGCAAATCAGCAGCCACAGCGGCGGCAGCTTCCCGATGCTCCTGGCGGGCGGACGCAAGCTCGGCTTCAAGCACGGCCAGCACGTGAAGTGGAAAGGCAGCACCAAGCCCGCTTCGGACCTCTACCTCACCATTCTCCAGCAAATGGGCTGCCCGGTGAAGTCGTTCAAGGAGAGCACGGGGCCGCTCACAGAATTGCTGGCGTGAGCATGGGAGAGCCCCCCGCCGTTGCCCGCGCGGGAAGGGATCATCACCTCGCGCAACTGCCAGAGAAGGGGCGGGTGAGTTGGTGCCGATTCTGCTTCGCATCCTCAAAACCAGCGCTGGTGAATTTGTCATCCCGAGGTTCCCCCAACTTC
>Ga0194130_10002736_pt1 | contig 24920 bp, 31 predicted proteins | sample TA2KigsurfametaG_FD_160084 | JGI IMG/M metagenome (GOLD analysis project Ga0194130, IMG submission 160084) | Freshwater microbial communities from Lake Tanganyika, Tanzania - TA2015050 Kigoma 12 surface | ecosystem: Environmental > Aquatic > Freshwater > Lake | place: Tanzania: Lake Tanganyika... | reverse complement strand
AAAATTTGTCCTATAACGGCACTCCGGGAGCAGAGCCTCTTGTTAATGATACCTTTTATGAAATATTAACATCAACATATGCGGAATACGAAGACGCTTAAGTAATTGGCACCGTATATGGACTTGCGAAGCCTTTTAGACATTAAATTTGGCTTTAGGTTCCTCTTGCCCCCTCACCCCCCGTGACTTGTCTTGGGGGGCAAGATGAAGAAAAACCCAAACTTAATTTGTTTAAAAAACAAAAATTAAGTCGGATATTGTGAGCGTATATCGTCACAAAACGAAAAATGTTAAAAATCATTAATTTTCAAAGGGGGTATATCATCAACTTTTGAATATTATTTATTATAAATTCTGTAAATTCATCTAGCTGTTCTAGTGTCATAAAGTTTGACATGGTTATTGAGTTTGATGAGGTTATTAAGTTTGAGCTAAGTGCATAAGTACAATAAGCACTATTTATAACTTCTTCTTTTGTTGAAGGACTTATTAGTCTTATATGTTTAGTATATTTTTTTAGCTCTCCATGCGGCTCTTTATTTAATGTTAATATATTTACATAGGTTTTATATAATGGTTCATAATATATTTCTGAATATAATATATATAGTATGTTCATATAATATTATATGATTTAAAGATTATAAGATTATAAGATTATAAGATTATAAGATTATAAGATTATAACTTTATAACTTTATAATATATACAATTACAATGTTAGATGATTTAGAGTTAGACATAGAATTAAATCAGGCATTAGAAGCTAGGACAGACGCTAAAGCTAAGGCTGATGCTAAAGCTAAGGCTAAAGCGGATGCTAGAGCTAGAGCTAAGGCTAGATCTAAAAATAAATTGCTTGGTCAAGGCAGCTATGGATGTGTATATTATCCTGGTATTAGTTGTTCTGGAAAAATAAATAAAAAAAAAATGGTTACAAAATTGCAAGAAATCAGTTTTTATAGTATTAATGAAATTAACACTGGTAAATATATTAAAAAACATATACACAAATATAGTTCTATGTATGCTCCTATTGTTAAATATTGTGTTGTTTCATTTCAAACTATACAAAAATCAGACTTAAACATATTTGACTGTAAAACTCTTTTTCCTGATGATACAAACTCTAATAGTAGTTATTATGATAATGATTATGATTATAACGATTATAAAGACTATATAAAAACTCTTGCCACTGGTTATGAAATTAAATTAAGTGCAAATATTTCTGACAATTTTAAAAGTAAATTACACACTAAATATTATTTAATGTATATGAATTATATAGCAAATAAGACATTCAAAAAATATTTTGAAGCTTATACTCTATATAATGACTATGTTGTTGACTTAATTAAAGCAAGTCTTTATATAATAAAGTCTATTGGACATTTAGTTAGTGTTAATATTATTCATAATGATTTACATGTTAATAATATATTAATTAATTTAAAAAATAATAAGCCTATTATTATTGATTTTGGATTAGCTATGTTTTATACTAAATGCTTTAAGTATCAAAACAAATCTATTAATTTTGAGTATTTAAAATATCTGCTTTTTGATTTTAAAGAAGATCAATATCATATTATATTAGAAAAAAGGTTTATTTCTTTTATAACTAATAATAAATCAAATCAATATAGTGTAAATATAGCTACTAATTTTGTGAAAAATGAATTGACACAATCTATAATTGACATGTTTATTAATGATGCTTATGACTCTATTAGTAAGCAATATGTTATACCTTTTAATAAAGTTGAGTTGGCAGAATATTATAAATCTTTAAAACAATTTTATTATCAGTTTTTGAATAAGAATAAATATCCAAATTATAGTGTTATTATAAGTTATTTATTAAAATTTCTTTTTAAGTATACAGATTTGTATAGTATTGTTTTTGATATTTATTATATAAATAAAGCAACATCATTTGTAAAAGACGAACAAAGAAAAGGAAGAGGAAAAGAAGGAGAAGGAAACTATGAAAAAGATGTTGTGAGAGAAGATATTACGGTTGGTGGGGATGGCATTTATAAAGAAGCAGAAACATATGGTCTAAAATATAGTGGTTCTAAACCATTTTTTGATTTTTTTATGGCCTTATTGAAAAAAAATTTACATCCACAACCATCAATGAGACTACATAGTAGTGAATTAACAAAGATTACTAATTATATTATAGAAATCATAAAACAATCTGAAACTGTTGTTGATATTAATATATTTATTAAAGATTTTGGTGAATTTTTAGTCTCTCAATCAATAAATCCTAAGATTATGCTTACTAAAAAATTTGCCTATTTAGACTTTAGCACAATTCTTAATAATGATGTGTTTGATTTTGTTAAAAAGCACTTTTAATTAGTGTTATTATTGTTATTATTGTTATTATTGTTATTATTGTTATTATTGTTACTACTAAAACTGTTTAATAATATTTCTTGCATCATAAATTCATCCACGCTTATATAATTATTTGGTGAGTTTATTGTATTGTTTAAGTCTTCATTTTCATTTTCATTTTCATTTTCATTTTCATTTTCATTTTCATTTTCATTTTCATTTTCATTTTCATTTTCATTTTCATTTTCATTTTTAATGTTGCTTATTTCTTTATATTCAAATTCATATCTACATATTGGACAAGTGTGTGACTCTTGTTTTAACCATTTTAAAATAGCATCTTTGTTATAGTTGTGTTTACATGGTAGTTTTATGATTTCTTCATTTTCTATAAATTCATAACACATTATTGGACATTCAATATTACTATGTAGCTCATCTTCTTTTTTAAATGTGATGTGTTGTAATTTGTTTAACTCTGTAGTTGCTATAACTTTCTTTTTAGTACTTGTAAAACTAGTGCCTGTAAAACTATTGGTTATAAAGTTTTCAATATATGAGGGGTCGTGTTGTATTCTGTAGGCATACATTATTCTATATGGTAAAGTTAGTTGAAAGTCATAATCATTACTATTGGTAATAAATAATATATTATTTAAATAAGTTAATGCTTCTTCATTACTTAAATGTGTATTAGTATTTTGATTTGTATTTTGATTTGTATTTTGATTTGTATTTTGATTTGTATTTTGATTGATTAATGACCTTATATTATTAAAAAAATTTGTATTCATACAATTCTTTTATTATAAGTATATAAGTTTTTTTTATTTTGTTTTTGTTGTTTTTGTTGTTTTTTTTGTTTTTGTTGTTTTTGTTGTTTATTTGTTATTGTTTTTTTGTTACTATAAATATTAAAGAGTTAGTGGATGCAAATGAATTGTTTGGATTAGAAAATATTAAATTAGTCAAACTTGTAAAAGGAGTTAGTTTATAGATTGTAGTGTCTAAGTTTGTAGTGTCTAAGTTTGTAGTGTCTAAGTTTGTATTAGAATTTAGTTCTTCTAATGATTTATTCATCATAAACTGTAATATATATTGAATTTTGTGTTCTTTCAATAGTTCTATACTTTTTAAATATGTTATTATGTCTTTTCTAAGCACTCTATTATTTAGTGTGGCTAGTTTATTTTTCAAAATATGTACTACATTATTATTTTCTAATAATAAAATTAATATACTAATTTTGTTTATAGGTTGTTCAAAATTAGTTATGTCATTTGCCATTTCTGTTTCTATACTCATTTTAATTTATTATTTTAATAATAAAAAATAAATTAAAAAAATTGTTTTAATATATTATTATTTGTGTATATTATATAAATTGTGTATCTTCTTCGCTATAATATTCACTATCATTATCACTTAAGGACGTATTTTTTCTTGAATACATTTTTTCCAAAATGTAATTGTCTTCATCAATCATTTTTTGGATTATTTCTTTATAGTTAATATATGGAGATATATCACCTAATAAGTCATTAAGTTCATCTCTATAATTATTCCAATTGTTTATCATAGCATTCATAGTAGCAGTATAATTTTGTTGTTCTAAGTCTCTCTTTTTTGCTTCATAGTTCTTTGAATAAGTAATAATTACTTTCTTTGTTAGTGGGTCTCTCTTGATTAATGTATAACCAGCATTTAAATAGTCTTCACAAGTAACATTTATTACTTTAGTAGGTTGCTTTACAACTGTTTGTACTAATGTTGAATAACTCATACTTAATATAATGTATTATAAATGTATTATAAATGTTATTATAAATGTTATTATAAATGTTATTATAAATATAATAATAAGCTAATTCAATTTTATTTGGTTTAATTTTATTTGGTTTAATTTTATTTGGTTTAATTTTATGTGGTTTAATTTTATGTAGTATAATATAATATTTATAGTATAATATAATTAATATAATATTTATTATAGTATAATAGACTATAGTATGGCTTCTTATTGTACTAAGAATAATTGTAAAACTAACAATGTTAATAATTATTATGCCTCTGGTGACTCTATGATGAGGAAAAAATATGCTAATAAATTTAAGAAGATTTCTTCAGGTGCTAATGGTTCTTTTTCTTTGAATGGTAATACTTCTCAAACTTATATTGGTAATCCCAATAGTAGTCTTAGAAATGATGTTTTTAGTAATATTTTAGAAAATGATTGTTGTAGTCTTAAACAAACTAATGTTAGTGTAAAAAATTATAAAGCATATATTAATAATAAACTGTTTTGTCATCCACTCAATTCGGCTAACTGTTATAAAAAGGTGAATTATGCGTTAACAGATGTTTCGCTTAATAAGCATTTTAGAAGTGAAAATCGTGACCAATCTAGTCGCACTAATTTACTAAAAACTAAATGTTCGATTGATAGAACAGACTATGTAGATGCTCTTTTAAATAATAAATCGGTTGGTTGCGCATATGAAAAAGTAGCTAGAAATAATGGAACTGCCTCTCGTATTGACTATTTAAAACATTGTAATAATAATGTTAAAGATAATAATATTATTAATGGTTTTACTCCTGATTATGCTATTTATTATAATGATAGCACACTTTATAGGAAAAAAGCCGCATGTAAATTATACAATCCCCCTGATGCTAAAATTATTGCGTGTTGATTAGTTTGTTATTGCTTGCTTGTGATTGCTTGTGATTGCTTGTGATTGCTTGTGATTGCTTGTGATTGCTTGTGATTGCTTGTGATTGCTTGTGATTGATTGCTTGTGATTGATTGCTTGTGATTGATTGCTTGTGATTGCTTGTTGATTTTTATGTGTTTCTAATTTTTTTAGATAATTATTTCCAGTGCTAATATGATATATTGTTAAATTGCTTGGATTACAACTCATAAATGAATTATTTTTATAACTAAAAATAACTCGTTTAATATTTAATTCTATTAAACAGTGTAAGCAATTTTGACAAGGTGTTGAATCTTGTAATTTATTATTTGTATCACAGCGCACTACATAAACTGTTGTTTTTTTGTATAATTTTTTAATATTTTCTAATTCTTTTGTTTGACCATGCGTATGGGCCTTTTATTGAATTAGCATTATGTTTTTTATAACAATGGAACATATTTCTTAATGACGCAATTTCTGCATGGCAAGTGCATGTATTTGAAATAAAATTGTCTTTTGAATAACTACGATAATGGTTATAGCCGCGACCTAATACTTTTCCGTGTGCTACTGCCACTGCTCCGTGGCGCATTAATACTGGTGACTTTAATGCCTCGTTCACAGCACAATTAATAAATGCTAGTTCGTTATTTGAAAGGTTATGCAACATATAATTATAAGTATAATAATTGTTTTAATGCTTTTTGTCAATTTTATTAAAAAAATTGATTGCTAGTTTTTATTAATTTAATTTAATAAAGTATTATGGGTGCTACTATTTCTTATTACTTTCAATCTGCCAGTCTTCAATCACTTATTGATTATATGACGTCTTATGATAGTCTTGCGTATAATGATAATTTAGATGCTAATACTAATGTTGGAACTAATGTTGGAACTAATGTTGGAACTAATGTTGGAACTAATGTTGGAACTACTCCTAATGATTTAACTTATGATACTCATTATAAACTCTTTATTTATATTCATGATTTTCCAGGAATGGAATCTATTAAACAAGAATATAGAACAAATGCGCTAAAACATAATAATGTGGTAGAAGGCTATTTGAAGGCCACCGGTGAACACGCTAATGCTTGTGAAGATGTTTGTTATGACTCGGGTTTTGATTTGTTATGTCCTGAAAATACTATTTGGACTGAAGATATTCCTATTTATATGTTAGACTTTAAAATTTCGTGTGCTATGACATTTAATAATAAACACGTTGGTTATTATTTATATATGCGTTCAAGCACTCCTATTAAAACACCGTTGCGTCTTGCTAACAATGTTGGGATTATTGATTCAGGATATAGGGGGACTATTAGAGCATTATTTGATTATAATACTTTATACTCTAGTTATGAAACGTTTGAATTTGTTAAGTTTAATCGCTACGTTCAACTTACACCGCCAAATATTGGTTGCCCTATGAAAGTGTATATTGTTGATGATTTAAGTATGTTAGGAAAAAAAAATAATAGAAATGAAAATGGTTTTGGTTCTACTGGAAATTGATTTGTGATTTATAAATTATGATTTATTTTGTTAGTCTTTAAAAAAATTGAATTACTATTTTTTTTCTTAATGTTAAGTCTTCATAACTAATAAAGCTAAAGCGAAACTATCTAATGTTCTGCAAAGTTTGCTTTGATGCCTCCAAGTCCGGGCACAATAGCCACAATGTTCGCGATCGTGCTGGGAATGTTGTGTGTCCTATTTTGTTGAACACAAAGTGCCGTGCTTGTGGGTATTTTGGTCATACGACCAAGTATTGCAAGAAGGCCGTTAAGCATGAGCCTAAGCTTGTTGTTTGCGAAGTTGTACCGGTTGTAGTGCCTAGTGTAGTGCCTGTTGTTGGTAAGTTTACTCCAACAAACATGTTTGCTATGCTGGACTCGGATACTGATACTGATAGTGATACTTATGAATGTGACTCGAATGATGGAGAAATGGATTTTGAGAATGATCCAATCATTTGGGGTGTCGGTCTCAAGTCGATGATTGGCAAACGCTGGGCTGATGTTCTTGGATATTAAGCTTAAGCACTATGTTTGTGTTTGTTTGTGTTTGTTTGTGTTTTTTTTTTGATAATTATTTTAAACATAAATGTTTTGTTTAAAATAATAATATCCCAGACGGGACTCGAACCCGCAACTTCCAGATTAGAGGTCTGGCACGCTATCCAATTGCGTCACAGGGACAATGATAATAACTTTATGCTATTATTATATGATTGATTTTTTGTCTTTAAGTTGTTTTAATATTTTCTTTATATTTTCTTTATATTTTTATATTTATATATATATATATATATATATATATGGAATTACTAGGCACGGGTAATAGTGACTATGAACTTATTATAAAACTTGAAGAACATTTTATTGACCTTAATAATTATTATAATAATCCTAGTGTTATTATAAAATATAATAATGCTAGTGTTCCTAGAGGCACACGGAATGATCAAGTTTGTTGTACTATTGAAGAACGACATGCTATTAAGCGCTACGCATATATTATAAAAAGTTTAAAGGCCTATAAAAAGATGAGACTTGTAGATATATATAGTGTTTTAATTTATACTTATTATTCATTAAATTATAATGAACAAACGACAGATTGGTTAACGTTATCAGATTTGAATGACTTTATAACACATCTTGATGCAAATGGTGACATTATAGATTATGATGACTATTATGGATTTGGTGGATACGGTGGAAATCCTAAAAAAGCTAGGGCTTTATATTTTGCTATAACAGTTCAAGATATTTTTTATATAGATAGTATGGGAATACAAAGGAGTTTGTCCTCTGAAATTAGAAGATCATTTCTTGAATTGGCCGAAGGTAAAAAAAAGAAAGTTAGAAAAGTTAGATCTAGGAAAGTTAGAAGTCGAAAAGTTAGAAGTCAAAAAGTTCGGCGTAGAAAATAGAAATAAAAAGTTAGAAGTCAAAAAGTTCGGTATAGAAAATAGAAATAATATGTAAGGTGTGTTACATATTATTTTTGTATTTTTTTGTTTTTTTTTGTTTTTTTTTGTTTTTTTTTGTTTTTTTTTGTTTTTTTTTGTTTTTTTTTGTTTTTTTTTGTTTTTTTATTTAAAAACGCTCCGTACTGGGATTGAACCAATGACCTCACGGTTAACAGCCGTATGCTCTGACCAACTGAGCTAACGGAGCATGAAAAAATGCTGGGAACGGGATTCGAACCCGTGCGGCGTTAGCCAGACGATCTTAAGTCGCCCCCCTTAGACCTGACTCGGGCATCCCAGCATTAAAAAAGCTCTTGCCCAGATTCGAACTGGGGTTGGAGGATTCAAAGTCCTCAGTGATAGCCACTACACTACAAGAGCTAAAGAAAAAATGCTCCCAGGCGGGTTCGAACCGCCGACCTTTGGCTCATAAGACCAACGCTCTGACCAACTGAGCTATGAGAGCAGAGTAAAAACTTTTTTTTGGGTTTTATTATTTTATAATATATATAGTGGGGTGGCTTTAAGTCTATTTTATATATATTTTATTTTTGGTTTTTTTTGGTTTATTTTTTGGTTTATTTTTTTGTTTATTTTTTGGTTTTGTTGGAAAAAAATTGAATTGCGTTATAAACCTTTTATTTTGTGTTATTATAAAATGAATCCAATGCTTATTAACGTTTGGTTTGTATCAATTATTATGCTTTTGGTGTTGGCTAATAGCAATCCTGTTGCTTTTAATGTTGCTGTTTTTGTGTTTCTTTCTCCATTTGTTACTTTTGTGTGTTCTGTGTTGTTTTCAATAGTTCCGCGTGATATTTGGTTTGGATTTGGTTTAATGTGTTTGTTTCTTTGGACACGGTTTGCTGTGCTACCTTAGATAAGGTTTGCTGTGCTACCTTAGATAAGGTTTGCTGTGCTACCTTAAGCTGTGTTAGATTATATATTAGTGTTTAAAAAAATTGAACTCTTTTTTATTTTTAAATTTTAATTTAGATGATGTTTTATTTTGTCTTGTTTATGCATATTGTAAGTTTACTATTGCTGATGGTTTTTGAAATATATAATATATATGAATATAGGACATGCTCCAATTATGATACTGATTATGTGTTTATTTGTGACTGACTTGATAGAATGTTAAGTTTAATTTTATTGTTGTGACTATAAATCCATAACCCTACGTGATTTGGAATATATTCTAAATAGTTAAATTGGTGTTTTTGTAATAGGTCTTGTATTGTGGCTTTATAATTTAATAAATATGGTTCGCCATATAGCATTAGCTTGGATGGGCTATAGTTTGGACTAATGTCTAATATTATTATATCGTGCTTTGTTATTCTTTTTGCGTTTTTTATTATTTTATGGTGCGCATAGTTTGGCATTTCGTGAAAAGCAAACATTAATGTTGCTGTGTCGAACTCTTGAGGTTGGCCGTAGTTTTCTGCGTTGGCTAATATAAACTTACTGCCGCAATGTATTTTGTTAGCGTGCTCTAACATTGGTAAACTACTATCTATTCCTAATTGATTGGTCGCTGTTGATGTTCCTGTTCCACAACATAAATCTATTATTTTTGGAACACGCTCATATTTATTATAAAATTCTTGATTATACTTTGAGAGAATAGCTTGACGTATATTTACTGAATTATAACATTTGTTGTCTATTAGCTTTGTTGCGTAAGGAGCGAGTAGTGAATGAAGCTGTCCTCCTAATCCTACGTTACCCATATTGTGAATGCGGGGGTCATAATAATATTTGGGCTTAATGCTGTATGTATGGCTAAACGGTAAAGTTAGTAATATTAATATTAGTTTATACATCATAATTAGTAATGTGTTTTTATTTTTAAATATATTACTTACTATTTTTATATGTTTATAGTCACTACTTTTAAAAGTCACTATGTTTAGAGTTTTATATATATAATATATATAAATAACATGCCACCAGGTGCTATAGGAACCAGCCAAAGAAAACGATATGACAGGTTAATTAGATAAGCTATGAAATTAGCACAAAGCAGAGACCCTCAAGGTGTGTATAGACTGCTTGGTGACCGTTCAGGTCAATTGTATTCAGGTAGATTGGATTCACGTGAATTAGAAAAAATATTATTGTCAAAAACAGCACACTATCATATAGCAAGAGTTAATAGAAGTGAGTCGCGCAGACTAGCTAGACTAGAGAAAAGCACCAGCAAGAAAGGAGGAAAGAAATTTAGAAAATTACACAAAACTCATAGGCGTAAACAAAAAAGACGTCATATGACACGTAGAAGGTAGTTAATTTATGGTTTACAATATAAAATTTGTGTTTGGTAATTTGACTTATTTTTAATTTTGATTTGTTCTTTTATTAGTTGTTTAGTTAATGACTGAAAATTATAGCTATAAATTACTTTATAATTAGTATTTAGGTCTATTAAAGCAATATTGTTCTTTTTAGAAGAATAAAATCCATAAGTATGCATGGTTTCAATAAAATTTATGAATTGACTTTCACTTAATATATTGAGAGATTCACACATAAATTCTAATGATTGTGTTTTTAGCGGGACTACTTCTGCTTTAGGTATATAAGTTTTATGTGTTAGTAGCGCTTTTTGTATAAAGTCAAATTTTGCTATTAACTTTTTTAAGTTCTTTTTATTAAAGATTAATCGGTTGTTGTCTTCGTGACAATACACTATTGTGATTTTATAAGTATTCATAGATGATAAACTGTATTTTAGTATACTTTAAATTGTAATTTTTAAATTATAATTTAAAGTTTTATATGAGATTATGAGAGAATGGCGAATGAAGATTAAGCATACTATGGATTACGAGTTTTATAAATAGATTGAACATAATCATTAAACTCATTATAGTGGTTTGGGTATAACATTCCCTCCGATGCTAATTCAAAGGTTCAAATGGAAATGGCATAGTTAGTGTTAAAAAAAATAAAGAAAAGGAATGGTCAGAGAGATTGAATGCGTTAGAAGAAAGTATTATTTACTGGATAGACCCCGTTAATGTTACAAATAAGACTATAGAGTTAGTTCCGTTATTTTATGATAGTTAGTAAATTAGTTAATAAATTTTATAAATAATTTGTGATTTTTTTATTTTAATTTGAGAGATTTGTGGGTTTTGTCCAATCATTTAAATTACGACACAAAGGACAACAAGGTTTATGGTTATTATTTCCGAAATTATTGTTTGTAATATTAAACCAACAATCATTACAAACTTTATGATTACATTTTAGTATTAGCATAATTTTATCTTCAAAACATACACAACATTCTTCTATTATATTTGTATAAGTATGTTTTCCCATTTGAACTGCACAATTCATACACATTCCATTATGACAATATGATACTTGTTGTGGTTGTTTTGTTCCACAATATTTATAATTTCTACATTCGACAGGAACACAACAATTTGTAGGACAATAACCCGCGTGTTCTCTATGACCACAAATACATACTTCATCAAATTCGTCTGTTTTCTCGTTATAGCATTCGCACTCACATTGAATTAAACATTCACCAAGTCCATTACAAGATGTCATACTAATAATATATTAGTATTGTAATATATTATTATCAATTATTTATTTAATTTTGAGAGATTGTAGTGGGATTGGAAGTATAGAGAAGGGAATTGTGCACTCGCCAACCCTCCCCTCCCAATTTCATTCCAATAACACCCCAATAATACCATTAATAACGCATAAAATAATAGTGTCATAATTAGCCTAACTAATAGCAAAGCGTAAATCGGTGACATAACCAGTTCTTAGTAGCAAAAAAAGTGTTAATAGCGCGAGAGATTATGGGGTATTTCTTGTTGTCGTTGTTGTTGTAGTTGTTGTAACTGGATATGACGACGATGCTTGACTAGTTTGAATTGATGGAACAGGAGGTGGTGGATTTGGTGGAGTTGTAACTGGAGGTTGTGGATTTGATGGAGCAGAAACGATGGCGTCTGGAACTTGCGGAGGCGGACCTGGTGTTGGAGGTGGAGGCTCTTGAGGAGTAACAGGTGGAAGAGGAGGTGGTTCAGGAGTAACAGGAGGAGCTGGAGTTAATCTATAATCTGTTACTGCTTTGTCTATAATGGTTTTTGCTGTTTGTAGTGTTATAACGGTTTTATCTGTTTCAAACCCTAGTTCGTTAATATAAGTGCGACCAGATACAGTATTTGTTACAGAACTAGTGCTTAATGTTACTAGTAGTGCTGGACAGTTAGTATTCCATGACGGCACTTTAGCTTGTAAAAAATTAGTATAATTTAAATTGCCTTCGGTACATGTTTTTAAAAAATCATCTAATATTGACCCCGAACACATTTTTTCCTCAAAAATTATATTCGGGTTGCTTGAGTAGTTTGTTTTAATGCTATTATATAAGCTAATGAACGCCGCGTTTGCACTGCTGTCCGTTAGTGGCTTCATTAAAGTTAGTTCCAGCTTTTTGTTTATATTTTCTACATTTTCTAGTATAGGCTTATTTAATAAGCTAAACCCTATTATTAGCAATCCTAGTAATAGAGCTAACCCTAATAGCAAATAGTTTAATTCTCTCTTAGACCCTAAAAAATTTTTAACAGATTTTAGCAGTCCTAGTTTCACCATTTATATAAACGTTTATAATAATTTATAAAATTTATAAACTTATTTTTTATAATTTGAGAGATTGCTATACTAAAGTATAGTATAGCATATAAGCATATTAACATAATAGCATATAAGCATTATAGCATATAAGCATTATAGCATATAAGCATTATAGCATATAAGCATTATAGTCTAACATTTAAGCATTATAGCATTTAAGCATTATAGCATATAAGCATTATAGCATATAAGCATTATAGTCTAACATTTAAGCATTATAGCATATAAGCATTATAGCATATAAGCATATAAGCATATAAGCATATAAGCATATAAGCATTATAGTCTAACATATAAGCATATAAGCATATAAGCATATAAGCATATAAGCATATAAGCATTATAGTATTACCTACTATAACGTTGAGAGATTATAAGCAAAGCGTAAATCGGTGACATAACCAGATTCTAGTAGCAATTTAATATTATAACTTTTATAATATTAGTTCACCTTGTTTTCCTGCAATATTTAGAGGGTCATACCATAAGAATACTTCTAAATATTTATTGTTTGTCTTTATAGCAGGTGTTAGTGGTTGTTCCTGTTGTTCCTTGTGGTAAATTTTCTATTATTTTTTCCCTTTTTTGTATTAAATATGCTAAATACTATTATTACTAATAGCGCCATTATTAACAGCGTTGTTTTATAAGGTCTTACAGTTTTTAGCAATCCGCCTTTTCCAATATATATTTACTTATTATTATAAATTTTTGAGAGATTTTTTACGCCTTTAACTTGTAAATATTTACTATAGTATGCTTTAGTATGCTTTAGTTTATTCTTAATATTATTATGTTGAATGATTTGTTATACTAATGTTCTATGATTAATAGCAAAGCGTAAATCGGTGACATAATCGTTTGTTAGTAGCATTTAAATTCTCTCTTACTTATATAATAATTTATTAAGTTTTTAAAAGTTTTTTATAAATTTTAGTGTTTTACTTTTAGAGTTTGAGAGATTTGCTAATGGGTGGTTCTTTTTTTACATATTTTTTCTTGGGTCTGGTTTAACCTTCTATTATAATTACTTATTTTTTGTTATACTTTTTTTAAATTGAATTACTTTTTTACTCTTTTATTCAGTCTTATTATATTTAATATATTTATTATATTATGGACCCTTCTATTCTTCAACGTATTGCTATTCTTGAACAACAAATTTCTTTCCTCACACGCTCTAAATCTAATAAACGTATTTCTGGTTATTCTCTATTCTGTTCTACTATGAAAGATGACGCTAAAGTTACACTCTACTCACACTCTAACACCTTCAACCAACACCACGTTAACCGCGAACTCGCCTCTATGTGGAAATCACTCTCTGACGAAGAACGCCTCCTTTGGATTTATCACGCTCGCACACATTTACCTTGACTCTACCTTCCGCGCTGACTTAAGAATCACGACCCCTTTTACTTTTTCTCTCTTTCTGAGCTTCTAAAAATTTGGTTATTACTAATCGCAGTGTTACACTTGTTATTACATAAGGAGGTATTCCAGGTGATACATTTGAATTTGATACTTTGTCAAATTCAAATAACTTATTATATTGTAAACGTGTTACTGCGTCACTCATTATATATATAAATTATATATATAATTAGTTTTTAATCAATTTATTAGTTAAATAGTGCTTTTTTTATATTTTATAACTTGTAACTTGTAACTTGTAACTTGTAACTTGTAACTTGTAACTTGTAACTTGTAACTTGTAACTTGTAACTTGTAACTTGTAACTTATTTACCTTGGAGGACCACCACGTTTTGGTCTAACTGTTACAAATTCATTGCTTTTCGCATTATCCCTGTTTTTATGCCGTGTCTCGCACATTAAATCATTTTGTCCAATTCCTTTAATATTTACTGCTTGATATTCGTGTTCTCCTGTTGACATCTTTTGAACTTCAAATTCAACATACTCTCCTTGTACTAAATATTTATAGATTTCTCCAGTCACATTTAATGAAGAATGATGCGCAAAAATATCTTTTTCTTTTTCTTTACTATCTTTTGAATTAATAAAAGTAATAAACCCATAACCAGACTTGTTATTGAACCATTTTACTTTTCCAGTAAATTGGTTTGCACTATCACCAGCAGATGACATTAATATATTATATATTAATAATATATAAACCTTTAAATTATTTTATTATTATATAATTAATGTTGTGTATTAAATGCAAAAAGCATAAATTTCCAATATTTAATTGCAATAATATTAATTATTGCACGAATCACTCAAAATTGTTATTTAATAATTTTGTTATTAAAATCCAGAAAACATATAGAGGATATAGACGCAGAAAATATGTGAAAACAATATATGCTAGGCTTCCACGCGACCTACAACACCATATATTAAATTTTAATGTTACAAACACGAAGCACTATACTAATATTAATTTACTCATTCTTAAAAAGACACATAAAATAAAGGATTTAACTACTATTGAAGACAATGAAATCACATTGGCAGAATTAACAAATATAATAACAATGCTTAATAAATATTATTATGTTATGGATAGTAGATGGCTTAATTATTACAAATATTATTTGAATAATATTAAAGCCATATTGGTGTCATTAATATATAAAAAAACATTTATGCTAAACATAAATATTTATAATTCTCTCAACTTTTATGAAAATTTGTTAAATTCTAACTTTAATAAAGTGTCATTATTATTAATAACTAAAATAAATAATTTTAATTATTTAATTAATGAACATAACAATGTTATAATATAGTCATAATTCGGTTGTTGATTATATTTTAAGCGACGTATATAATTAAAGAGCTTACTAAATAGTTCATAGTCAATAATGTTGGCATAGTTAGTTTTCAATATGTCAATAATTCGTGAACCATCCTTTTTTTGAATAATTTCTAAATTATTATACTCATTATAGCTAGTGTGTGACAATAGCATATAAAGTAAAACATATATAGTTGACTCAATATCATCACGTCGCGATGGTTCTATACAATTAATTATATTTAAACTTGAAAAATTTACACTTCCCACTAGTCCACTTATTTTGGACTCATTATTATGAATACGTCCAATTTTATAGATTTTAGAAATTCCAAAATCTATAAGAAATACTTTATTATTAGCTAAACATATATTTGACGGTTTTATGTCTCTATGAATAATATGTTTAGAATGGACTTCACTAATTATATATATTAACTCTTTTATATAATTTAATACACTAACTATATAGCTAGGACTAGTTGAAAATGTTTCTTCTTTTACACTGTTAAGAGTTTTGTTATAATAGTCTAACACTAGACAATAGTTAGAATTGAATTCAAATATGTCATATATTTTTGAAATATTAGCAACTCCTTTTAACTCTTTATATATCATAGCTTCATATTTTATTGCTTCTTTAGCTCCTATTTTTATGGCATAATTAGCATTATTGTATTGGACTTTAACTAATGCTCCAAATTCTCCACTTGCTATATTTTCTAAGACTACATATTTATTATTTAATATCATTAATGGTTAATATTTAATTAACTACAAAAAATAGTGTTTATTATAATTATTATATATCTTTTGTGTCTTTAAGTTCACTTTGTTTGTTGTTGTCTTTAAGTTCACTTTGTTTGTTGTTGTCTTTAAGTTCACTTTGTTCGTTATTGTCTTTAAGTTCACTTTGTTTGTTGTTGTCTTTAAGTTCACTTTGTTCGTCGTTGTCTTTAAGTTCACTTTGTTCGTTGTTGTCTTTAAGTTCACTTTCTTTTATTATTGAGCTATTGGCAAAATGCTTTGTTATATTTAATTTTAAATTATCTTGTTGAAGTAATTGCATAAATAAATCTGGTATTATTGCAACTGTTCCCGCATAAGTTCTATAAGTATTATAAAATACTAGTGTATTTAACTCTAAAATTTTAATGCTATAAAACCAATATGGTGGTATTAGTAATACTTGATTTGGAACTAATTGTATTCTTAAGAACTTAACTTTATTATAATCATTATAATATTTTTGTTCAACATCATAAATGTTGATTTGTGAATAAAATTCAAGTGTTTCATGGTTTTTTTTTACATGTAAATGTTTATAGTCTTTTGGTGGACATAATGTTACTTCTATTTTTCCATGCGATACATACAAAATGTTTCTAGAGTTAATACTATATTTTAATTGCGTTACACTCTTTACAGAACCAATTAATATATCATATTTTTTTGAAAGCATATTATATGGTCTTAAAAACAAATCATTAACTTCCAAATGCTTATCTATTGTTGTTTCTTCTAAGAATTCATAATTATTATAAGTTAGTATGTTATAACTATCTTTAGACATTATTAATTTACAAAATTCTTCTAGTTTTATTTTAACAAACAAATCATTTACTTTATTATACAGGCTAAGTTCAAAAGTTGGATAATTGGATCTTAAATAATCGAGTGTCATGTTATTAAGAGTTATATTATTTATAACTAATGGTTGTTTCATAGCTGTTAAGTCTTCTAATTTATCTTTTGATGGGTTTTCTATTTCGTATATTTCTAAATAATTACTTGTTTTAATATGATGATAAATATGAATATATACAAATAATACTATACATAATATTAATAAATTTATAATAATTAACATTATTATTTTAATACATATTATTTATTTATTATTTATTTTATTTTAACACAAAATAAATAATACATAACTATAACCTTATGCAACTACTTCAATTGGAACAACAGGTTCTACAACAGGTTCTACAACAGGTTCTACAACAGGTTCTACAACAGGTTCTACAACAGGTTCTACAACATCTGTTTCAACAATTTCACACTCCAATTCTTCAATTGGATCATCAATATTAATAGTATCAAAATTTTTTATTTCTAATAGTTCGGCTATTTGGTTTTCGTCCATAATTAATTCATCATTATTAAAATCAATATTTAATTCGCCATTATTTTCATTATTAAAATCAAATGACCCAGTGTTTGGTTGACACTCTTGTGCGTCACACTCTTCTGCTTGACAACAAAATGACATATTATTAGGATTAATACAACGTGTATTCATTGACATTAACGAACTAAGTAAAGCATGTGTTGAATTTCTACGCTCTTGTCCTTCTCCTAATCCTTGTATTTTTGAAGTTAAACTAGTAATATGTTCTTTATGGGCTGTTAATGTATCTTTAATGTTATTTAACACATTAGACATTTCTAAAATCATCGATTGGTTGCTAATAAGTGTTGTTTTTACCATATTTAGCTCAGACTCAAGTTTAGTGAAGTTATTTGTGCTGGCTTGCTGGTTTTCATAACCTACGCTTAATTCATTTAATTTGCTTTCTAATTGACTTGTATTGCTATTTAATAGTGTTATTTTTGTTTCCATATTGGTGCTTAATAAATCTATAACTTTAGTAGTATCATCTTTAAGAAGACTAAATAATTGACTTTGTGAACTCTTAAAATCTTCAATTATAGAAGTCTGAATATTTAGTTTATCTTCAATTAGTGCTTGTAGGGTATTTGTATTTGTATTTGTATTTGTATTTACACTCGTATTTACACTTGTAACTGTTCCATTATCTAATCTAGACTTTAACGCATCTAGTTCATTATTAAATACTTCAAAATTTACAGTAAATAATTTATCAATCTTTTCATCTATTTGTTGAAATAATTCTTCATAATCTTCTTCTTTCGTAATTAATCCTTCTAATTGCTTTATTTTTTGCTCGTGTTGTTGTAAAATTACTAATGGTGTGAGTGGTTGATTTTGTATAGGTGCTTCTTGTTGTTCTACTTTAGCATTTCGCGCTGTAATTTGAGGCACAGCCGCAGATTCACTTCCAGCACGTCTCCTTCGTGCTGATGCTAATGCTGAACTAGACATTATATATTATAATAGTAACTTTTTTTTAAGCAATAATTATAATATAATAATAAATAACAAAATAACAAAATAACAAAATAACAAAATAACAAAATAACAAAATAATAAATAATAACAAAATAACAAAATAACAAAATAACAAACAAGTATATGTAATTAAGCTACCATTTTATATTCAAGGGGGCTATGATATTTATAATTAGACACTTTAAAATCGTCTATGTTATAGTCCTCAATATTTTCACGCTTATTTAAAATTTGTAAAGTAGGAAACTCATACGGTTGTCTTTGTAATTGTATTTTAATATTACTAATATGTTCTTCATAAATATGGCAATTACCTTTATAATATATAAATTCATATGGCTCTAGGTCACAATGAATAGCCAACAAATGTGTTAAAAAACTATATGACGCAATATTGAAACATGTTCCACATGCTTCATCGTTAGAACGCTGATACATAGAGCAGCTCAATTTATTATTATTTGTTACATTAAATTGCATCATAATATGACAAGGCGGTAAAGCCATACTATTTAGTTGACAAGGATTCCAAGCACTAATAATCATTCGTCGTGAGTTTCTAAGTTTGGGGTCTTTTAGGGTATTAATTACTTCCTTTAATTGGTCTATTCCTTTATTACTGTAATCTGTGTCACAACCTACATAATCAGCATTAAAATGTCGCCATTGAAAACCATATATTGGACCTAAATCGTCTTCATTATTATTTTGAAGACCACGAGAATCTAAGAACTCACGACTACCATTAGCATCCCATATATGAACGTTTTGTTCTTTTAGTAATTTATTATTTGTTGCACCTTTAATAAACCATAATAATTCGCGTAAACAAGTTTTCCATGCAACTTTTTTTGTTGTAATTAGTGGAATAGTGTTATTTTCAAGAGAAAAACGCATGGCACTCCCGTAAATAGACAAAGTTTTTCCGTTTCGGCCCACAAATTCACTATTAGTAGATAAAATATCATCTAGCAAATTTAAATATTGATTTTCTTCATGATAGCTAGAATTTCTATATTTTATTGATTCACATGCTCTTGACAACATATTTATATTATATATAAATGTTAATAATTTGTATTTAATATTATTTGTTATAGTTTAATATTTATTTAGATTAGTTTAGAACAGTTTAATAATGTTTAGTTATTATTTATAATAACTAATTTTTATAAATATATAATTTTTATAAATGTATAATTTTTATAAATAGATAATTTTTATAATATTATTTTAATTTCTATATATAATAGAAATTAAAATGTTAGGAGGACATTCAGAAATGGAATTAGAAGGCGGCACTACTAAAATGGGTCCTTCCTCATTTTTTAACTATGTATTTAACTTTGATAGTGATAATAAAGCAGTTATATTGAATATGTTTCAATATATTATTATTGCTTTGATACCTGTTGTATTAATATTAAAATTTGTTAAGGAATATATTCCTGAAGATGATGAAAAGAAAGATAATTTAGAAATAATATTGGAAATAATATTACAATTAGGTGTATTATTTGTAGCCATTTACTTTATTGATAAAATAACACGATATTTTCCAACTTATAGTAAAGTTCCATATTCAAAATTTAACGAAGTTAGTTTTATAATACCTACTTTACTATTAATGTTTACCATGCAAACAAAATTAGGTGCTAAAATTAATATTATATATAATCGGGTCCTTCAATTATGGGGTGGTTCAAAAAATTCATATTCTAACGCATCAGGAAATGGAACAGGAACAACAACCGTTAATGTTAATGGGCAAAATATTAGAATTAGACAACCAATAGTAGCCAATAATATGCATCAAATGAGCCGTTCTGACACATTAGACAACACATTAATTGCTCCACCAATTAATCAAATGCCAAACAATAATGTTTCTATGATTGACTCTTTACCAAATATGATGAATGCTAATGGTCAACCTAATTATCAATCACAAGCAATGCAAACAGCATTCATGGACACCATGGAACCTATGGCCGCTAATGGAGCGCTAGGTGGAATTTTTGGGTCTTCTTTTTAAATAATTTATTTAATAAACATAAATAAATTATAATGAATATGTAAAGACTAGTTATTGCTTTGCTGTTTCTGATGGTAGAAACTCTGATTTTTTTACACTTGCTGCCGGTAGAGTCACTGTTGTATGCCCTATTTTATGCGTGATAATAGATATTATTTTAAGTGGTTCTTGTTCACTATACATCAATAATAAACAAACTGCAGTTATAGAAATTCCCGATAAAAACAAAATAATTAATATATTAAATATTAAGCTAAATACATCATTAGTAAGCTTATTTGAATCAGCTGAGTTTTGTTGATTCTTTACTTTCAATCGTTTTTGTGGGTCTAAAATCCAGTTTCCAGTCTCTCCAGAATTGTTATTACCACACTCAGTTTCTCGTATGTCCCATTTGTATAATCTGATAATTGTATCTGAAAACAGATTTTCATATAATAGTAGTATAAATCGTATTATTAAATATATTGCTGTAAAATAAAATATAGGCATCCACAATGGTAGTGGAGTTTCTGGTATAAAAAAATTCATAATTGCTACAAATACACCAGCTATACGAAAAATAGCATACATAAGTATATCAATAATTCTATATGGCCAATCTATTATAAGGTCCAAATTAGCATTTCCACATAATATTTTATGATATGCTTTAATCATAGAAACAATACTTGTAAACACTATTAAAAATATAATAATAGGAAATTGTGCAGCTACTAATTTAAACATAATACTAAGATTTATTTGTGTTAGATACTTAGTTCCATCATAATCTAGATTATTAAACTTATCCAATAATTTTTTTATCTGTTCACGTATATTAATTGGCATAGCTATAAAAAAAGATATAAGTATATTAACATATGAGTTATCATATGTAGAACCACCAACCACAATAGGCCCATTTACATCTTCAATATCAACTAGTTTAGGTGCATCTTTAATAAAACTACATGTTTTAACAAAAACATACAGCAATAATATTACACTTATTATACAATGACATATTGCATATATAGTTTTAAATAATTTACTACCACTATTTGGGTCATCTTTATATGTTGCTATTATTACATAATAATAAATCATTAATGCTATTCCAATTATCCAAACAAAAAACATTACTATATTAGCAACTATTATACCCTCATAGCTCATTGTGTTTAAATGTGTTGATACAAATGATATTACACTATCACCTATATTGACAAGCCTATCACCGAATGTCTTAGGTATACCTAATACTTTAAATTCAGTATTAAATTCAGTATATTCGGGCGTGTTACTCATATTAACTAATATAAAGCAATATAAATAATTATGTTAATTGTATTAATTAACATAATTATTTAATGTATTAGTCACAATTTATATTTTCTAATTCTTTTAAATTTTCTTTTAAATTATTACAAGCACAAATTTTCTTAATTATTTTATCATCTATTGTTTTTAGGTTAACAGAGCAAGTTTTTAATAAATAAGCAAAATAATCTTGTTTTGCGTCATTTTCTTTAAAATCTGGATTTTGAGCTATCCAATCTTGTATCAATTTAAAGTGTGCTTTGTTTAAATTATGTAAAGCACCCTTAATTTTAGTTTTTGAGCTGTCTTTTTCCCAAGAATCATTGTCCTTAATATATAATGTTTCTCGTTTTGTATCAGTGCAGTGTAATGGTCTTTCAAATAGTGACATTTTATTAATACTTTGAATTATAGCATTGCTAAGTCCTATTTCTAAACCCTTATTTTTTGTTAAATCTAGATCGTCTAATGTTAGTTTTATTTGCTTAATAAAGTCATTCATATTTATGGCATTTTTACATTGTTCATTTAAAAATACATTAATATTGAAATTTTGCTTAATATGTGCTGTATTATTTGTAACATTACATATTTTAGGGACTATTTCCACAAGTTGACGTTGTTGTTCGCCTAATTGTTTTTGTTGTTCTAATAATTGTTGTTGTTGCATAAGTAACAAATTTTTGATATCATTATTTTCACTAATTAATCGCATAATCATTGTTTGGTCTATGTTACTATTAACTATAACACTAGTAGGTGGTTCTTCGTCCTTTTGCTCAATAGTTTTAACTATACATCGTTTTTTATGATTATATAAACTTTGATTGTGTTTATATACTTTTCCGCATTCACAAGCAAATAACTTGTTTGTGCGCTCGGGGCTATTATTTATAAGTATTTCGTTGTTTTTGTGTTTTAACGTCTTCAAATGGCGATTAAAATCGCATTTTTTGCACGTATTAAAGTCACAAATAATACATTCAAAAAAATTAGCGCTTTTTGCGCTTTTTTCATAAGTCATTTATAAGTATAATATACTTATAAAAAAACTTCTAAATCATTATTATACAAATTTTGCGCTTTTATAAGTATTGAAAAGACATCGTCATAAAATATTTAATAAATGTTTCAAATTCACATCATATATGCTAACAAATTTATATTGGCTTTAAAAGTGCGCCAAAAAGCGTAAAATTTATAAGTATTTTTATAAGTATGCAATACTTATAAAAAAAGCGCATTTTTATACAAAAAAAGTTATGATAAGGCTTTTTTATACCCTTTTAAAATATTTTTAGAGCATAATGCTCTAAATCGGTTTTTTGCTTATATTTTTGCCATAAAGGGGTACTAAAAGTAAAATTGGACATTTATAAATGTCCAAAATGAAAAAAATTAGGTCTTTATAAAAAAATTTATTTGTCAGCATAAAAAAAACAGCTATTTTCATAATTTTATTTATTAGCATTTATGGGTTAATTATATTTTATTGATTTTTTATAGATTTTTTAGAGATTTTTTAGAGATTATTCAAATTCTTTAGTTTTGCAAAAATGCGAAAAATCCAAAAAGCCAATTTTATAGATTAATAAATATTAATGTATATTAATATATATTAATAATTAGCTATGACTAAGCTAAGTGAGAGAATTTTCATATATTCTTTAAATGCTAGTTTCGCTTTATATATAATAGTATTGTTTGGTGTAGGTGGTTATGCTCCACAATATTTAGAAAGTTTAAAGTCTTTTTTACGAATTTACATAGGATTATTATTATTTATTACTTATAATCCATATACTTATAAGCAAAAACAGTTTGGCGAATTTGATAGGCAATTAGTATTTTCATCAGGTATATTTTTGTTACTATCAAGCACAATAATAAGTTCTATTGAAAGTTATATTCAATATAAAGCAAAACACTTTATTAGCACTGGTGTTTCTCAAATTAGGTCAATATTATAACTATTTTCTGTTATTATATAAAGCATGAATCTCTCAAAGCAAGACTATAAACAATTGCTTAATTATTATAGTATTCAAACTAAAAGCGGTGCATCATTAAGCTCTCTTAAAAAAGCAGCTGAAAAAATAATAGCACAAAAATTATGTAGCTGTGTTAAAAAAGTTCCAAATAAAAACCAGCCTGAAAGCAGAGCAATTGGAATATGTAATTATAGCATAATACAGCGCAAAAACTTAAAAATAAATGGCTTCACTTGTAAGAAAAAGATGACACTTAAAACAAGTAACACAAATAAACATAAGCTAATGAAAAAGGCTAGCCAGTTGTCTTTAAAAAATAAGACAAAAAAAGCAATAAAGTAATAAAGCAATAAAGCAATAAAGCAATAAAGTAATAAAGCACTAAAGCAATAAAGCAATAAAGTAATAAAGCACTAAAGCAAACTATTTTAGTCTTAATACATGTTTAGGAAAATCTTCGTTTAATACATAGGTCATAAAACATATATAACAATACGGACTAGTAACTTCATAATTTAGTCTTTTATGTATTATAGTCTTTTTATTAATGGCGTATTGATGACTATGTCTATAAAGTGTATTGTGTCGCATATATACATTATAAAAAATATCTTTTGTAACCCTATAACAATTAGCATTTACACATTTATTTATTGGATTATAGTTATGTATTTTAGTTGTGAGCATATGCCTTGCTAATTGTGACTGATTAAATAGTGTATTAAAACGCTTTGATAAGCTTATATAACTGTATAAATCATTTTTATTAAGAATATAAAATATATGTATTAGCATATCATCTGGTAAACTAATCATATGCTATTATTTATTTTTCTAACCTAAATAAATAATAGCAATTTGTTTTTAAATACTAATTATTTAGTTATTGTTAAGTTTAATACTATTTAAAACTATATTAATTAAGTAAATAATAATATGTTGTTGACTCGCTCTAC
>Ga0194130_10002735_pt1 | contig 24927 bp, 19 predicted proteins | sample TA2KigsurfametaG_FD_160084 | JGI IMG/M metagenome (GOLD analysis project Ga0194130, IMG submission 160084) | Freshwater microbial communities from Lake Tanganyika, Tanzania - TA2015050 Kigoma 12 surface | ecosystem: Environmental > Aquatic > Freshwater > Lake | place: Tanzania: Lake Tanganyika... | reverse complement strand
ATAAAGTATCATGAGAATAAAGTTTCACTCGATAAAACAAAAAAGGATAAGTGGGGATTGAATGTATTAGCAATTGATGCTGAAATAAAGGAAAACGAGCTAAAAATGAGAAAGGATATGATGGAAGATGCCAAGGAAATGCTCGAAAATTCAGGGCTCAAGAATGTTAAGACATTTGATAACGGTTATGCCCTCGGACAAGGGATTCATGAAATGGGTACTGCCCGTATGGGTTTGGATCCAAAAACATCGGTACTTAATAAATTTAATCAGGTTTGGGATGCACCAAATGTCTTTGTTACAGATGGTTCCGCCATGACTTCTGCTGCCTGCCAAAACCCATCATTAACGTATATGGCAATCACGGCGCGTGCTGTTGATCATGCATTCAGCGAATTAAAAAAGGGCAATATTTAATACATAAATTATGGATAGAAGAGAAGCAATACAAAAGGTTAGCTGGATTTTGGGTGGGACCATAATTGGCTCAAGTATATTTCTTGAGTATGGTTGCCATTCAAATACACAACAAACAGCAGATTTTTTTGATAAGTCAACCACTGATTTATTAAATGAGATCGCTGAGACCATCTTACCTAAAACCAATACACCCGGAGCCAAGGATGCTAAGGTTGGTGAATTTATGAATGTTATGGTCAAAGATTGTTATACTAAGGCCGATCAGGATGTTTTTAAAGCAGGGATACAGAGTCTGGAAAAGGGATGTAAGCTTAAAACCGGAAAGAACTTTATGGACTGCAGTCTGGAGGAACGAACATCATACCTTAGTTTTGTGGATGCTGAGCAAAAGGCCTATACGGTAGCCAAGGCGGTAGAAGATCCGGCTCATTATTTCAGAATGATGAAGGAGTTAACTCTTCTTGGTTTTTTCACATCTGAAGTTGGAGCGACCAAGGCCTTGAGGTATATTGAAACACCCGGAAGTTATAATGGGAATCTACCATACAAAAAGGGAGACCGAGCCTGGGCTTAATTTAAATAATTATCATTAAAATTCTGAACTATATTTATGAAGAATGAGAATAAGACTGGAAATTCCAGAAGAGATTTTGTCAAAGCAAGTGCGATAGCTGCGGCAGGTTTTATGATTGTGCCTCGCCATGTTTTAGGAGGTAAGGGTTTTATAGCACCGAGCGATCGTTTAGTAATTGCCGGGGTTGGTGCCGGGGGTAAGGGCGCGAGTGATCTTACAGGTTTTGCCAGTGGAGGTAAGGCAGAAATCGGATTTTTATGTGATGTAGATGATCGAAGAGCTGCAGGATCTGTTAAAAACTTCCCCAAGGCGAAATATTATAAAGACTGGCGTGAGCTATTTGACAAGGAATCAAAACATTTTGATGCGGTTTCAGTGTCTACCCCCGATCATAATCATGCAATAACCACGCTTGCAGCCATGCAGTTGAAGAAGCATGTTTATGTTCAAAAGCCCCTAACTCATGATATTTATGAGGCAAGAATTCTTACGGAAGCTGCTGTACGTTATAAGGTGGTTACTCAGATGGGTAATCAGGGGTCCTCTAGTGATGGTACCCGTAAACTAATAGAATGGTTTAATGCCGGAATAATTGGAGAGGTACATACGGTTTATTGTTGGACCGATCGGCCTGTTTGGCCACAAGGTATAGCATGGCCTTCAACTAAAAGTGATATCCCAAAAGAGCTCGATTGGGATTTATGGCTAGGTACTGCACCTCAGACAGATTATGTGGACAAGTTAATTCCTTTTAATTGGCGTGGTTGGTGGGAATACGGTACAGGTGCATTGGGTGATATGGGCTGTCATCTAGTGGATGCACCATTCCGTGTTTTGGGGCTTAAATATCCAACTGACGTTGAGTGCAGTGTCGGTAGTGTTTATGTCGACCAGTTTAAGCGAGGTTATTTTCCTGAAAGTTGCCCTCCATCCTCGCATGTGATCATGACTTTTAATTCGGCTAAACAAAATAATTCAGTCGTTAAAATGCATTGGATGGATGGTGGAATTCAACCCGCCCGACCGGAGGAGCTTGGTTCTAATGAGATTTTTGGTGACGGAGGTAATGGTGTTTTATTTATTGGTACCAAAGGAAAAATGCTTTGCGATACTTATGGTAAAAACCCAAGACTGCTTCCGGCTTCACGAAATACCGAAGTCAATGTCCCTGAAACACTTAGTCGCGTTCCTGGTCAGGAAGCAGGGCATTATACCCAATGGGTTGATGCAGCAATTGCCGGTTATGGCAAGCAAGAAGTTAGTTCAGATTTTTCAATTGCAGGCCCACTAACTGAAGCTCTATTAATGGGTAATTTGGCAATTCGGGGTTTTGATATCCGAAAGCCAAATCCCTCCGGAAACGGGTTTACCTATCCCGGAAGATATAAGAAGTTACTTTGGGATGGCCCCAACATGAGGATTACAAATTTTGATGAAGCGAATCAATTTGTGAAGCGTGAGTATCGAAAGGGGTGGACCTTGGGGGCTTAGCAGGAAAGTTATAAGTTTTATGGCTGTTTCATTTCAAATGTAGCAGCCATAATTTCTTTGTTCTTTGTTCTTCGTATCCTGATTGCCGATTCTGGTGTCTCTTGGTTGATCACTGCACGAGTAAATTGCATCCTCGGATGTCGCTGTGATCGAATCGGCCCAGGACTTCGAAACTGCCATCTGGAAAAGATTTGCCAAGATCTTGAGTAGCGATAAATGAGCAGGAATGGATATTTGCAAGGTCAATAATATTAATTCCACCCGTAGATTCATATGCCAACAAGGAAAGCGGATCATTCATGTCCCTCACCATGACCTTCACCCATGGGGGAGTTTGAAAAATCCCTGAACCTTTGGAATAGGCTTGGGAGAGTAATTCAGTCATGCCATATTCCGAATGAATTCTAGGAACTCCAAATCCTGCACATAGTAACTGATGTAATTCGGCTCTTAAAATTTCCGGACGTTTTCCCTTCATCCCTCCTGTTTCCATTACTATAAGATCAGGGAATTCAATGGAATGCCTTTCTACAAAATCCATCAAGGCATAGGTTACGCCTATAAGGATCGTGGGTGTTTCAGAGTCTTTAAGTTCTTGAAGCCTTTGCTTTAATAAATCAAAATCACCTAGAAAATATCCACTGTCAGATTTTTGACTTGAGCCAATTAAATCATTAACCATATAAATCAACGAGGAGCCTTCGCGTTCAAGGTAGGAAGGTAACAATGCAAGAATAGCGTATTTTCTTACATCACCGTAAAATATGTTGAAGGCTGTTTTATAACTTTGAATATAAAAACCGATATCTTGAACATAATGCTTACTCCGATTCAATCCGGTGGTAGCTGAGCTGCTGAAAACTACTTCTGCCGGATCCATTGAACAAGTAATTTTCTGATTTTTAAAGAATTCTATCGGCAGAAAGGGAATTTGGTAGAGTTCTTTTACCTTCTGAATATCAATCCCTAAGTTATTGACAAAGCGATTATAAACATCACAATTACTTACCTGATATCTAAATACCTCAAGGGCTATTTTTTCAAATTCCTCAGAATTTGAGACAGAGAAAATACGATCTGAACGAAGGTTTAGCACAGACAAAGATAGAAATTGTCTGCTTCTCTCGGTTAATAACAAAAACTGTTTTACGAATTTAAAGCCTTAAAATAAGTTCTGAGGATTACCGAGTACGAGCTATATTCTTCTTGCTTGGAGTGTATACCTTGGAATTATTTAAGCTAAAAGCACAATATGGAGGAAGAGTATACTTTAACCTCAGTGCGATATTAGAAATTATCTTTTTGATGGATCTCCTATTGCTCCGGACACCTATGATTTGATTATGGAAAGCAATACCTGCGTGTTATCGCTTTGTGCAGCCCTTTCCTCCGGAGTATTTCCGGCAATAAATGGTACTTGATCTAAAATGCTTCATCGCCGGAAGATACCTCCTTCGGCAAGGTTTAGTTTACCTAAAGCTGTTTTCATCGTGACGGGCAGTCCGGTAATTGAAGCACAGGCCCTGCTAAGCAAACCCGGGTGGCAGCGCTATCTTTTTTGCCTTACTGAATATTCGGTTAAGGATTCATTTTCCGCAAAAAAATAGGGCAGAACACGGGACTGGAATGAGCCAAGAGCAACAGGACCTGCTTTCCAAAAAATGAGAATAAACAATCAGACCACAGCAAGATCTTTTATCAATCTCACCTAAGTTAGATTGTTTATGTCGTACTCAGGTTACTTTAGTGAAAGTGATCAAGCTTCAATTTTTCTTTATTGTCTCTTTGAATAAAAAACCCGTAAGTCCCGAAATTCCGGCTGCTAGGCCACCCATAATTCCACTGAGTAGTAGAACAATTAGCCAGTTGAGCGAAGTAGCAGGTAGTTTTAACATACTTCCAACTCGGTTAGCAAGAATATTTTCGTTTGGGATGGTATGAATTAGACCCATTATGATCCATAAAAGGAATATGGCGATGAAGGCCGAGCTGAATGCCTGTTTACCTGAACGCGCCATCCAGAAGCAAAAACTAAATGCGATGGGTGCAATAATCCACCAGGGTAGAAAGAATTGAAAGATCAGTGAAAGGATAGTTATGATTAAGGTTAACATAATTTTCAGTTTAAAAAATTTTCGGCAATTTATTTATTGGTCAATTTCCATGAGGAGATGATTTGCTTTGAGTTTTGGTCTTTGGACTTCAGAAAAACTAATTCATTCAACTTTCCTTCTGACCAGGTATCAATCATATCATCGTAATAATGGCTGCCAGGATTTCCAGATTCACCTCCCGGAAACACACCGTATGCTCTAACATCCTTTCCGAGAGCAACAATCATTCTCCATGAAGGACCATTACTTTCACTGGTTGCATTTACTGATGTTTTTGAGCCACCATTATAAAGAACTTTGGATCCGAAACCGGCAATTTTGGCAAGGTGGGGCACATGAGTGTTTTTTAGGTTAGCCCAAGCCCATCTTTTGTCCAGAGGCCCCAATTTCATTTGCAGACTATCTACAGCAAATTTAAAGGAAGCATTAACAAGGCCGCTTCGAGTTTCTTTTCTTGCCGTACGAACATTGTCCCACCAAACTGCATTTGGTTCCCTGAGTAATAATTCCACACCTCTATCGCGGGAAGGAAACCTCATGGGTCTTTTAGGGTCTCCAAATTCATCCTGCCAAATTTCAACTGCAAGATTTTTATGCCATATTTCAAAAATACTTGCTCCGATTTCGTCTGCATCGAAAAACTTATTCCATTTACTGACAATATCAAAGGCTTCACGTTCGGTTGCGCTGAGATTTTCAGTATCTACCAGGTTGATAAGTGTCGGTAATATATTCTCTGCGAGTATACTATAATTATCATTCTGTAAGTTCTGTATGCTATCCACATTAGCTTGTGTCATAACAGATAGCCTTTTATTAATCCGGTGTGCGCGCTCGTAGCCGGAGTATTCCCAGTTGAGGTAATAAGGGTAGCTAGGATCGGAAGGAAATTGGTTTGCTGAGCTGACAAAATTACGGCTTGGATTTTTTACTGTTGGGTTATGTTCGCTTGGAACTCTACCATTCCAATCGTGAGACGGATCTGTTCCGTTCAATAAAAATTTCCCTTGTCCTCTCCATTTCAATGGAAAATATCCATTAGGTGTTATTGCAATGTCATTTTCAAGGCTTGCAAACACGAAATTCTGCGCCGGAGCCGAAAAATAGGTCAAGGCCTTCCTATAGTCATCGTAGTTTTTTGCTTTATTCAGTGAGATGAATGTCATCACATCATTCGAGCCGATATGAGCCACCCATTTCAAGGCATGACCACTTGGTATATTATTTATTTTTGCAAAATTAGCAGGTCTTTGATCACTGGTGTAGACTATTGGTCCATGGTGCGAGTACAATACAGTATCGATAACCGTTTCACCATTGCTAATCTTAATGGTCTCGATCCGCTGTGTGACGGTATTCCATTTATTGTTAAACCAGTATTCCTTTTTAGATTTGTCTTTAAATTTTATTTCATACCAGTCGAGAACATCGGCACCCACATTGGTTACTCCCCAAGCAACATCCTGATTAAATCCTATGATGATTCCGGGTGATCCCGGGATAGAAACGCCACAGGCATTCATGTTATTGGAGGCGAGTTGAATTTGATACCAGATAGCAGGTAAGGTCAGGTCTAGATGGGGGTCATTGGCCAGTAGAGGATAGCCACTTGCTGTTTTTTCACCCGAAAGTGCCCAGTTATTACTTCCAATACCTTCTTCGATTTCTCTGGTTTTGATATTATAGCTTGTTTTTGTTTCGTTCATTTCCGGAACAGGAGGCCTAGACAAAGCATTGAAATTCCATTTAGTACCCAATGGAATAATTGGATCCTCGCGAAATGGATAGTCAGGAAAAAGATCTTTGGTAATTTCAGGACCATATTTTTCCAATATGTTATTCATGTAAAATTCATTCGAACCACCGGCAAGAGTAGCCGACATTAACTTATGTAACAAAGCAGAATGAAGTGGTTTCCATTCTTCCGGTTCATAATTTAATAGTTTGAATTCGATAGGATAGTCGGCAGGTTTTAAAGAACGTATGTATGCGTTTATACCATCCGAATAAGCATTCATTATGGCACTAACTTCAGGGTTCTTCATCGTGACTTCAATCATATTCTCAGCCCCAAAGCTCATACCCATTCTGCGTTGGTAACGGTCAAGCTCTAAGGCTTTTGGGCCAACAACTTCCGATAGCCTCCCTGCAGCAAATCGGGTCTGGAAATCCATTTGCCATAATCGGTCCTTGGCAGTGATATAACCTTGGGCAAAATATAGATCATGATCATTCTCAGCAAAAATATGGGGAATCATCTGCTTGTCGAATCTGATTTCGACTTTCCCGATTAAGCCCTCGATTGTTAAATTTCGCTCAGTATCCTGAATCTTACTTTCTGCATTAGTCCAAAAACCATTAAAGGGATCAAGGAATTTTCCAAGCGGTGGAACATCACCAAATTTAGTATTAAGAATATAAATCAATGCCAAGGCAAAAAGTCCGGAAAGTAAGGCTCTAACTATTTTCATGAATTTTTTAAAAAAATAAATATGTTAAAAAATAATAGTTAATTCAAACTTATCCATGTTTTAGTTTATCATAAAATAAATGGAAATTCTTTTATTTCAGGCTTTAAATGAAATATTTTACTATGCAAGCATAAAAAAAGATTAAAATCCTTTGTTAGAATTAAAAATAATACAGTATTTTGTGGGGTTTAAATCTATTTAACGAAAATTAATCTGGAAATTATGAACAGAAATATTACTCGCTTTGCCTGTTTTTTAGCCTTGCTTACATTGACCATACAAATGGCCTTTGCTCAGAGCATAACTATTTCGGGAACCGTTACCGACAAACAAACAAATGAAACTTTGCCCGGAGTTTCGATTAATGTCAAGGGTAAATCTCTTGGAGTATCAACAAATTCAGATGGTAAATTTACCTTCACCACCTCCGAAAGTACCCCTTTTACAGTTGTTATAACCTACCTTGGGTACAAAACAGTTGAATATGAAGTTAGATCTTCTGCATCAGATTTAATGTTTGCTTTAGAATCTCAATCAATTCTTGGACAAGAAGTTGTTGTGGCTGCCTCTCGTACCCCTGAGCGCATCTTGGAATCTCCGGTTTCCATTGAGCGGTATGGCCAGGCTGCAATACGTGAAACTGCCTCGGCATCTTTTTATGATGCATTAAACAATTTAAAAGGTGTGGAGATGAGTGCTCAGAGTTTAACTTTTAAATCGGTCAATACCCGTGGATTTAACGCGAATGGAAACGTCCGTTTTAACCAGTACATCGATGGTATGGACAATCAGGCACCTGGCTTGAATTTTTCAGTTGGTAATATCATTGGTATTTCTGAATTGGATGTTGACAATGTCGAGCTGCTACCCGGCGCTTCCTCTGCTTTATACGGTGCAGGAGGTATTAATGGTACCATGTTAATGACCTCTAAAAATCCATTTACTTCTCAGGGAGTCAGCTTTTCATTAAAAAGAGGAGTAAACCATTTAAATGATGCAAGGCAAGATGTTCAACCGTTTGATGAAGCATCAGTCAGAGTTGCCAAAGCCTGGAACAAATTCGCATTAAAATCAACTTTTTCCTTCTTACAAGCAAATGATTGGCAGGCCTCCAACTTTTCCAATTTTGATCGCACAGCCCGCGTTTTAAAGAGTGGAGACAGGAATACGGATCCTAATTACGATGGTATCAATAGCTATGGTGATGAAGTATCACAAAACATGAGAATTATTGCTAACTCCGTTCAAAGTGCAACCAATGCCGGAGTTGCTGCAGCGACCGGTGGAGCTATTCCCAATATTATTGGAATGATCAATGCTTCACTTCCGCCTAATGCCACACCTGCTCAAATAGGTGGATTTTTGAGTGCATTTCCTGCTGCTTTGAGGCCTACTATTCAAAATGTTCTTCCTTTTAATTTTGGTTTAAGAGCGGGAATAATCCCTGATCAGGCAGTATCCAGAACAGGATACAATGAGCTCAATTTAGTTGATTATAATACAAGTTCTTTAAAGACTTCAACCTCTCTACACTACAAGCTGAGCAATACTGTTGAAGCAGTTGTGCAAGCTAATTGGGGTACAGGTACTACTGTTTACACCGGGTCAGATCGTTATTCCATACGTAATTTCAGCATCGGTCAATACAAACTCGAGGTGAAAGGGCAAGACTTTATGGTTCGCGGTTATACGACACAGGAGCGTTCCGGTGATTCGTATATTTCTTCAATTCTTGGAAGTTATATAAATGAAACATCAAAAGCCAGCACTACCTGGTTCCCACAATATATTGGTAATTATGTAGGTGCACGTTCTGCCGGATTACCTGATGCCCAGGCGCATGCAGTTGCTCGCTCAGCCGCAGATCAGGGTAGATTTTTACCTGGCTCGCCCGAGTTTGCGGCAGCCAAAAACAGAATCATGAATACTACCATCAGTGCTGGTTTAGGGGCAAGATTTGATGACAAAAGTAATCTGTGGCATTACGAGGCTTGTATAATTTTACTAATGCTTTAAAGGGTGTAGTAGATCTTCAGGTAGGAGCTTCATTCAGAAGGTATGATTTGAATTCTGCAGGAACAGTTTTTGATGATCTTAACCGCACCATCGATATTGATGAGACCGGAGCTTTTATCCAAATGGGTAAAAAATTAGGCGAATCCTTTAAATTAGCCGTTTCAGGTCGTTATGATAAAAATATGAATTTTGAGGGTCGTTTTACACCGAGAATTACCGGTGTTTATACAGTGGCTCCGAATAATAATATCAGACTATCTTACCAAACCGGTTTTCGTAACCCAACCACTCAAAACCAATACATCGATCTTTCTGTTGGTGGCGGATCAACGCGCTTGATTGGCGGTTTACCTGAAATGATTCAGAAGTACAATTTGAATACAAATAAACCATTTACAGACGTTAGTTACAGGAATTTCCTTGCCTCTGCCGCAGCAGGTGCTGCCAATCCTGCCTTGTTGAGAACCTACACATTTGATTCAAACGGGCTAAGGCCTGAAAGTGTTCAGGCATACGAGTTAGGTTACAAAGGTTTGCTTGGAAGTAAGGTTTTAGTCGATGCTTATGGATATTATAATACCTATAAGGATTTTATCACTTCGGTTGAGGTATTTCAGCAAAATGGAACTGCATTTACTAGATTTGGTGTTCCGGTTAATGCAGTGGGTGATGTTTCAGCTTACGGCATGGCTTTAGGTGTTGATTATTTAATTGGTAAGTTTAATCTGAATGGTAATATATCCTATAATCAAATTGGAGACCTTCCTGCTACCTATGTAAATGACTTCAATACCCCTACGGTTCGGTATAACTTAGGAATTGGTAATGCTAATGTCGCTAAGAACGTCGGTATGAATGTTTCCTACCGTTGGCAAGATTCATTTTATTGGAATTCATCTTTTGCCGCTGGAACAGTTCCATCTTTTGGAACAATGGATGCCCAGGTGAATTTAAAAATTCCTTCAGTTAAAGGCATGATCAAGTTTGGAGCACAAAATTTATTCAATAAGTATTTCATTACATCATACGGAAACCCTGAAATGGGTGGTATGTATTATGTTGGTTTCACCTTTAATCAATAGGTTTAATCCATAGCCCTTTTCCATCGGAACTCGGCTTAACTAATTTCTACTAACCAATTTATAAGTCTCGTTCTATTTCTTTAGAACGAGACTTATTTGTTTGGATTTAATTGTAATTTCCCGATTTTACTCATCCCAAAGTATGCGACTGGTGGTGGTAGATTATTCAAAGAACTTGTAGATGTAGGTGTGGCCGCAATGGGTAACGATATGAATGAACCTACTGTATTTGGTTCGGGTACTTTCCCGGTTGATATTAGACATTATTATGATGGGTTTCATGGACCCATCGCAAGGCGAATCATATTTATGGGATGTAAATGCTGAAAATTCATTTCTTGTTTTTTCCAGAAAGGGAAATAATCCTGTTGATGATCTCTTGCTTATTCTTAACATGACACCGGCACCCAGGAAGGCATGGCGAATCGGACTTCCATTCGAGGGGAAATATTACTGTTTTTAATGAATAGGGATGATTATAACTATTATGCATCAGGTTATTCTCTTGTAACAGCATTATCTCAGAAGCGATTTTTTGACATGGAAAAGTACAGTCTGGTATGATCACCCTGCCACCTCTTGCGAGTTTGGTACTGAAAAAACTGCATTGATTTTAGAAAAAATACTCATTTAAGTTTCCCGCATATCCTATCCATAATCTCCATCACAATCAGGGCCTCTGAAGCCGGACAGGGATTGGGACCTTTATTGAGAAAATAATTTACAACCTGTTCAATCATAGGTTGCTGAACGTGTGGAATTGGTGGGAAATTGAGGTTTTTGGTTTGGCCTTCAATGGTCAGCTGACATCCATCAGTAAAGATCGGAAAACGTAGGATTCCCTTTGTTCCTTTGATGATACAGAGATCAAGTTCTTTGTCGGGTCTGACGGTGTAATCCCAAACACCTTTGAAAATTATATTTTCTCCAAAAATAATATCTGCATTGACATAGTCATCTGCCTTATAATATTTCCCCCGGTTTGATGAACTCCCTTTTATCGATTTTGGCTGCCCAAAAAAGTAAAGCATTAAATCCAACTGATGTGGGGCAAGGTCATGAAATAATCCACCGCCCGAGATTGATGGATTTACCCTCCATGTATCAGCTACATCCGGAGTGGGGGCTTGGAATAAGGTGATTTCAGCAGACTCAATTTCACCCAGCGCATGATTTCGGATCAGGTTAAGGATTTCTAAAAATCTGGGTTGAGCTCTGCGATAATGAGCAACGCTGAGCTTACCTGAATATTTTTTTGAGGCTTCCAACATCCTCCTCGCTTCAGAAGAATTGAGAGCCATTGGTTTTTCAACATAAACCGGTTTACCGACTTTTAAGGCAGCAATAGTGTAATGCTCGTGAGAATCCGGAGGGGTAGCAATGTAAATGGCATTGACTTCCAGGTCATTGATTAACTCATCAGAGTTGGAGTACCATTTTTTTACATGGTGTCTTTCTGCATAGTTTTGCGCCAGTATTTTATCGCGGCGCATAACAGCAGCCAACGATGAATTTGCAACTTTATTAAAAGCTGGTCCGCTTTTGACTTCAGTAACATTACCGCAGCCGATTATACCCCAAACTATTTTATCCATTTTTCCCCAAAACGTCGTAACGCTGACAGGGTTCAAAACCCTGTCAGCGTTACGAAAATAATTATTTATAATGGAAAAATTTGTACGCGGTTACTATCAAAGAGTAAGCGGTAATAGTCAAAAAAACCCTGCTTTGGAAAAAAGCAGGGTCTAGATTAGTTAAGATGGCCAAAAGAACGTTATTTTACGCTTGCTATGTGCTGAACCAGGTCAATCAACTTATTCGAATAACCCCATTCGTTGTCATACCATGCTACAACCTTGACAAAGTTATCGTTCAAGATAATACCCGCTTTAGCATCGAAAATCGAGGTGCGCGCATCACCAAGAAAATCAGAAGAAACAACATCATCTTCTGTGTAACCTAAAATATTTTTTAAATCACCTTCAGATGCTTTCTTCATGGCCATTTTGATTTGTTCATAGGTCGCTGATTTATTCAAACGAACTGTTAAATCTACAACTGATACATCGGCAACCGGGACGCGAAATGACATACCGGTGAGTTTTCCTTTTAATTCGGGAATGACCAAAGTCACAGCTTTTGCTGCCCCGGTTGAGGATGGAATAATGTTTTGATAAGCACCCCTGCCGCCTCTCCAATCTTTAGCTGAAGGACTATCAACGGTTTTTTGGGTCGCAGTTACAGCATGAACAGTAGTCATTAGTCCTTCTAAAATGCCAAATTCATCATGTAATACCTTAGCAAGAGGGGCAAGGCAGTTGGTTGTACAAGAAGCATTAGATACAATGGTTTGATCAGGTTTTAAATCTTTATGATTTACCCCCATTACAAATGTTGGGGTATCGTCCTTTGCAGGAGCAGAGAGCACAACTTTCTTCGCCCCAGCTTGAATATGTTTTTGCGCATCTGCTTGGGTAAGAAATAAACCTGTTGATTCAATAATCACCTCGGCTCCAACTTCATCCCATTTTAGATTTGCGGGATCCCTTTCAGCAGTAACCCTGATGGTCTTGCCATTTACGACCAAATGACCTCCTTCAACCTTGATTAACTCTTTGAACTTACCATGAGTTGAATCATACTTGAGCATATAGGCCATGTAATCCGGTTCAACAAGGTCGTTAATGCCAACTATTTCAAGACCTTCGCGTTCAATTGCAGCTCTAAATGCCAAGCGGCCTATTCTGCCAAATCCATTGATTCCAATTTTCATCTTTTTGTTATTTTAGGGTTATTAAATCCTCTCAGTAAACAATATCTTCTAAATTTTGAAAAGTTTTTTTAATACTGATTCAGGATTCATAATTAATTTTTATTCGAATAATATTTCAATAAATTATAAATAGGTTCCTTAATTACAGAACTGACTATTAGTTTATTATTTTTCGCCGATTCATGAAGATATTTCTGAAAACCTGCTGCAACAGTACCAATTATGTGTATGGATACTCCAGGATATTGCTCTTTAAGCGGAATAATATAGGTTTTGAAATAATGATCAAAGCCAGAAATTACCAGGTTCTTTACAAAAAGATCTTCTTGATTTTCCATCAGAAAATCGGCGAAAGAACTTAAAAACAAGGATGGCTGGGGCTGTCTGTAGACTTTATCAAGTATTTGAGTTCTATCCAGATCAAATTTCTTTTTAAACTTTAATTCAACCTCTTCAGGTAAAAGATTATTTAAAAAACACTTAAGTAAGCGTCGACCGAGCCAATTAGATGAACCTTCATCACCCAAAATATAGCCCAGTCCGAAATTATTCTCAATTATCTTTTTCCCATCAAAATATGCGGCATTTGAGCCACTTCCCATAATCCCTAATATTCCCGGCTCATCACCGCTGGCTGCTAATGCTGCTGCTTTTAAATCATGGTCTACAATAACCTTACTGAATCTGAAAAAACGACCCAGAGCATTACCAACAATTTCTTTGCGCTCACTTGAGGAAGCACCGGCACCGAAAAAGTAAACCCATTTTATTTTTTCAGCATTGTTTATTAATTGGATATTCTTATTTAAAAATTGAGTAATGAAATTTTCATCATTAAAAAAGGGATTAATGCCCGGAGTTTTAAATTCTGAAATGATATTTCCCTTTTCGGCAAGTTTCCAATCCGCATACCTTGATCCACTATAAACAACTGCAATCATAATTTAAATCGATAATATACTCACCATTTCCATTAAATCATCCTCAAGTTTAAAGGCATTGAAATTTAGTGCTTCCTCGAGGGGTGTCATCCTGATCACATTCCCTCGAAGTCCTACCATTTGCCTGCTATTTCCTGCGATCAACCCTTTCACAGCTGCAAAACCTAATCTGCCCGCTAATACTCTGTCAAAACTACTTGGACTCCCCCCACGCTGCAAGTGCCCTAATATACTGACTTTGACATCGTAAAAATCAAATTTTTCTGTTACACGTTTTGCGAGTTCATACGCTCCGCCATTTTTATCACCTTCAGCAACTATTACAATGCTGGAAGTTTTTTTATTTTTAGCATCGATAGTTAGTTTAGTAATAAGGTCATCTATGGCGGTCTCTCGTTCAGGTAAGAGGACAGCTTCGGCCCCTCCTGCAATTCCAGTGCGTAAAGCAATACAGCCTGAATCTCTACCCATTACTTCGACAAAAAATAGTCGGTTATGCGAGGCCGCAGTGTCTCTAATCTTATCAATGGCATCTATAACTGTATTCGTTGCCGTATCAAAACCCAGAGTGAAATCAGAGCCATAAAGATCATTATCAATGGTTCCGGGTATACAGAGTACAGGAATATCGAATCGTAATGATAGTCGTTCTGCACCCCTTGCAGTTCCATCACCCCCAATGGCAATTAATCCGTCAATTCCTTTGGCTTTTAAATTTTTGAACGCCTTTTCCGTTCCTTCTGCTGTCTGAAATTCCAAGCAACGGGCCGTTTTAAGTATGGTGCCACCTAAATGAATGATGTTTCCAACCGATCTGGCATCCATATCCCAAAAATCGGAATCCAACATGCCTTGATATCCCTTGCGAATACCGACTACTTCTAAACCCATAAACACGGCAGTTCGAACCACTGCTCTAATGCATGCATTCATCCCCGGAGCGTCACCACCTGAAGTAAAAACGCCAATTTTTTTTATTCCTGACAAATTTGCTTATCAATATAATAAACGAAGATAGTGTGTATATTTTACACTAAGTAATTTTTGATTTTTTTTTCACTTAATTATGACTAAACCTTATATATTTATTTTTTAATTTTCACATTTTGGGAACGATTCTGCCTAAATTCGATTCAGTATTTTCAATTGATTGCGTAATATTTGGCTTCGATGAAGGAGAGTTAAAAATTCTTCTGATTGAACGGAATGAGGAGCCTTTCAAAAATTGGTGGGCGCTGCCCGGATACATCGTTGAGCAGGATGAGAGTATCGATCATGCGGCGGAGCGAATTTTATATGAGTTAACCGGGCTTAGAGGCATTTACATGGATCAGTTTTACACATTTGGGGATGTCAATAGACACCCCCAAGGAAGGGTAATTACTGTGGCTTATTACGCAATGATTCGATTGAATGGCACTAAAGATCTCAAACCCATAAGTAATTATGCGTCCAAGGCTGTTTGGATTACATTGAACGATTTACCTAAACTTGCCTTTGATCATGAGAAGATTTTTTCAAAGGGATTTGAAAAAATCAGTCATAAAATTAGTTATCAACCCATTGCTTTTGAATTACTGCCTGAAAAATTCACGTTGACTCAGCTTCAGCATCTCTATGAGGTCATTTTAAACAAGAAGTTAGATAAGCGAAATTTTAGAAAAAAAATTCTCAATTACGGTATTCTCAAGGAACTTGACGAGAAGCAGAAAGGGGTATCTTATCGTGCAGCCAAATTATACAAATTTGACAGGCGAAAGCATGCCAAATTGTTCCAAAAGGAAATTACATTTGGGAGGTGATTGCGATTCATGTACGCTAGAGTAGCGGATTGAAATATCCAAAAAATTGAACCAGGCTCGTAGCAAACTTGTTTTTTAATCTGCAATCTGTGGACTCGGAATCCTATCATTTACCAACTTAAACCATAATGGCGGAATTAAGGCAGGGAAAAGCATACTGGCATAACCTCCGGGAAGGACTGGACTTTCAGGGTATGACAATAGTTTATTGAATGGCTTTGCTGCATGGAAATGATGATCTGAATGTCTGCTTAAGTCAATAAGCATAAAACGACTGATTAGCTTATCACTTTGCCAAGAATGCTTTTCATTCACTCGTTCATTATCCTTTCTGATCAATCCATAATGTTCAATATAATTGGTATACTCCAGTAAAAGGTTTGCAAAAATAGCTTGTAGCAAAATTGCTAAGGATACCTCCCATCCCCAAAAAATCGTGGCACAGATGACGACTCCAATGTATCCTATAATGCAAGTAACCATGTAATTAGTTAAACCATATGGAGACTGATTTAATGCTTTACAACGTTGCTTTTCCATTTGCATAGATTGGTGTAATTGGCCTGAAATTGACCTTACTACAAATTGGTAGTAATTTTCCCCAAATTTTGCCGTCACCGGATCTTTTTCAGTACCTACATTTTTATGATGGATGCGTAAATGATGAATATAGAAATAAGGATTAAATACGGTGAATAAGAGAAATCGGCCTGCAAAATTCCATATTCTCTGTCTTCGGTGAATCAACTCATGCGCAACCACGATGGCTAAGGTACCCGAAGAACCACCGGTAGAGAGTGCTGCCGTAATGATCCAGTAATCTTGAATTATGCCATTCACAATGCCATAAATTAAACTTGAAATTGCCAATGTTTGACCGATAACTGATAAAATCATCAATATGTCGGGCAGGTTATCCTCAACAAAATCATCGTTTGTATGATCTTCGGGGAACAACATCTCAGCGATTCCGAGCACAATAAAAGAAAAGCCGAAATTTAAAAGCGTTAGCCATCCGCCAGAAAGATTTCCAAAAATTACCAATAAAATCGGAATCAGATTTAAAAAATACTTCCAATTTCGAAAGGATTTACTACTTCTGTTTACTTCAGTTAGCATCGTTTGATAGTTGAGTTTGATAATACATAATGAGGAATAAATTTTCCTGATGATATTGAGTAAAAGTTTTCGATATCAAGTGCAGCTGCCAATGGGGTAGGACCTTTAAAATAAGTTCAATTCGGTTTTTATTTCCAGCCAATACTAAAGGTATATGTATGATTAGAACAAAAATTAACATCAAACCATCCCACATAAGCCCCGTAAATTGAATAGTTTTTTTGAATATTAAGCTTAATGCATATAAAATTAAAAGAATTCCGCCTAGGTAAACCCAACTAAAAAAATCAGGAATACAGGTTGAAACTCTTTCCTGAATTTTCTCGTCAGTAATCAGATACATAGTTCCAAAAATTAAAGACCAACCGCTAAAACTATTTCATAGTAACAGGGACAGTGATCTTGATTCATTTTTTTGGTTAAGCAATCAGTTTTAAACCTAATTTACTGATAATCAATTAATTTTATCTTTTTTATTTCTTCCAGGAAAAATAATCATCAAAATAGCTCCCGAAGCGATTAATAACCAGCCATTCAATCGAAATTGAATCATTTTTGTTGCGATACTTGCTAATTTTTTTAAGGGGATGAAACTAAAATAATTGCTGACCTTGAAATTAACCGCGCCAAAGGTAAATGCCAGTACAAATAGTAAAGTCCAACCACAAAATCGAAGGAGCCCTCTTTTATTACCTGTAGCGGCAATTAGTGAGAGCAAGGCGATAGAATAAACTATCGAAGCTAATACTGTATCAATATCCCAATAATTCCAGTTGCCCATTATTGGGATATGCAGCATTGGCATCATACCCCCAGCAATAACCAGAAGAGCACCAATGATTCCAATATAGTTTTTCAGAGTCATTATATTGTGATTAGTCTTTTTGTGCTGCATTTGGATTACTTCCTTCGCTGAGCTCCATTTTTTCTGCAAAATGTGCACAATAATCTCTTAAGTCTTCAACAATCGCTTCTTCACCTGTAGCCCGTAAAAAACTGTCTCCCATAGTCTGAAGGGTCTCGTAAAAGAAACGTTTCATTTCATCAACCGGCATATCTTTAGTCCAGAGGTCTATACGCAAAGAGTTCTTATAATTATGGTCCCACAAAGCCAGCATCATTGATTTTACAGGTAATTTTTCCTTATTCTGGGAATCGGTTGATTCCCAAAGAATATTTTCAGGCACATTTTGATCATCAAGTTCTATGATCAGTTTTATTTCGGCTTTTTTCATTTTTGGGTTGTAGGTTATAAGTTGTAGGTTGTAGGTTGTCAGTTTTAGGTTATAAGTTGTGGGTTTTGAGTTGCTATTCTTGTGATTTTATTTATCTGTATTCAAAGGTTTACTTGCAATTTTAATTCTCAATTCTCAACCATTAACTGTCAACTGAAAACGTAAAATTTAATAAGTATTGTTAATACAGTCACAAAGATGAGAAATAGAAGTTCAATTACCCAAATTCGTTTTAGGCCGGCTATAAATCTCCTGAATACTTGATCGGTGATTAAACTCAAAATTAGCAGAACAATCAATGAGATACTCCCCAACCTATCAAATCTGTTTTCATCCGGAGAAATCAGAAGGTAGACCATACTTACAATTAATAGGGAAGAAACTATGTTGAGCGGGGTTAAACGTAGCTTCATTTTTTTCGATCTTTTTTATGGACAGCGTCAAATTTGACACTTTTCTTTCTTCGGGCCGCACCGGGTTTCTTTTTCCCGGCAAAGATCCTGGGATCTTCCTTTGCTGATTTAATACCTTTAGTATTCTTGGCCTTTTTCTCATGAAATGCTCCTTTAAATGCGGGATTTTCTCTTCGTTTTTGCTGGTCAATTTCGCGGGCCATGTACTGACGCTCTTCATATGGAGTATCATCCTTGAATACATTTTCAGGAATTGCCAATAAAGGAATATTTTGTCTGATTAGTTTCTCGATTTTTTCAATATAATATTCTTCTGATGGACTGCAGAAGGTGATGGCAACCCCTGATTGAAGTGCCCTTCCGGTACGCCCGATTCGGTGGATATAATCTTCGATAACAATTGGAACATCAAAATTAATTACATGGCTTACATGGCTAACATCAAGTCCGCGGGAAGCCACATCAGTTGCTACCAGAATTCGTATCCCTCCCTCTTTAAAGGCCCTGATGGAATTTATCCTGGTGTTTTGGCCCTTATTGGCGTGGATAACCTTTACCTGATCAGCACCGTATCGGCGTTCAAGGAAATGAAAAATATTATCAGCTACGATTTTTGTTTTACAGAAAACAATCAGCCGGCTAAAGTCTTCCGTATCCTTGAGTAAATGTTGAAGGAGATTTAGCTTGGTTTTCAGATTAGGAACTTGATACAAAATTTGGCTTACTGTTGCTGCCGGTGTCGCCTGCTCTGCTACCTCGATCACAGTAGGATGTTTCAGGAAATCGCCTGAGATCTTATGCACCAGTTCACTCATAGTAGCAGAAAATAACAAGTTTTGACGTTTTCTCGGCACCACCTCAAGTATGCGATGAATGGATCCTATGAAACCCATGTCCATCATTTTATCGGCCTCATCCATGACCAGAAATTTCAGATTGTGGGTATTGATATTCCCTTCCAGGTATAAATCGAGAAATCGACCTGGGGTAGATATGAGGATATCAACCCCCTTTTTTAATTCAGCAATCTGAGTTTTTGGGCCTAATCCCCCATAAAGTACCACCGTTCTCAGATCGGTATATTTGGCGAAGGTTTTGACATTTTCTTCAATCTGCATAGCCAATTCGCGCGTGGGGACAATGATTAATGCCCTTGGATCATTTCCTTGCGCAAATTTAAGCTTCATCAGGATGGGCAATACAAAGGCGGCAGTTTTACCTGTTCCCGTTTGTGCAATCCCCATGATATCCTGTCCGGATAAGATCGGCATGATTGCTTTTTCCTGTATTGGAGTTGGCATGGTATAACCAGCATCTTCAACAGCATTTAGAATCTGCCTGTTCAGCTTAAAATCTTCGAAGGATAGTGACATCGTGCAAAGGTAGGATTTTCGATTTTAGATTACTACTTGTAAGTGTAGAGTAAACTAACCTGAGATTGATAGTAGATATAGCCGCAACCTGCTTATTTTATTTAATATTTGGAAACCAGGGTCTTTCACTCTTGGCTTATTCCAGTCCCGTGTTCTGCCCTATTTTTTTGCGGGAAATGGAATCGTAACCCTAAGATTCAGTAAGGCAAAAAAGATAGCGCTGCCACCCGGGTTTGTTTAACAGGGCTTGTGATTCTGTTTCCGGACTGCCCGTACCGATGAAACACGGCTTCAGGTAAACTAAACCTTGCCAAAGGAGGTATCTTCCGGCGATGAATCATCTGAAATCAAGTACCATTTGATGCCGGAAATACTCCGGAGGAAAGGACTGCACGAAGCGATAACAGGCAGGTGTTGCTTTCCAAAATCAAATCATACGCATCCGGAGCATAATGAGACCATTTATAAGGATAATTTTTATCTCCCTGATATCGAACTTAAATTGAACGATATAAAAATCGATTTTCAAGCTGACCAATGGATTGTTTTGTGCCTATGGCTTATTCTATGGTCTACCACTTTAAATCATTGCATTATTTGATGGAAATTCAGTTCAAGCAGGTAAAGAACTAAGAAAAATTATTTCGAAATTTGAAAACAACCTAAACCCAAGATAATGTCTTCAATAATCATTAAATCAGCAACAATTATAAATGAGGGCAGGATATTTATTGGTGATGTTTTCATTAAGAACGGATTCATTGAACAAATCGGAACGATTTTGAATTTAGCTGCCGACAAGGTAATCAATGCCGAGGGTCTCCACCTTTTACCGGGATGTATTGATGATCAGGTACATTTCAGAGAACCGGGATTAACCCACAAAGCAGATATTTTTACGGAAAGTAGGGCGGCCGTAGCCGGTGGGATTACATCCTTCATGGAAATGCCTAATACTGTACCCAATACCCTGACCCAGGAATTACTTGAAGACAAATTTCAGATCGCAAAAAACAACTCTGCGGCCAATTATTCTTTCTTCATGGGAGCCGGAAATGATAACCTTGAACAAGTTTTACTAACAGATCCTATCCATGTCTGTGGTATCAAGATTTTTATGGGCTCTTCTACTGGTAATATGCTGGTAGATAATGAAAAGACTCTGGAAGGTATCTTCAGCCGGACACCTTTGCTGGTCGCAACGCATTGTGAGGATGAAGCAACCATAAGGGCAAATACAGAACGATTTATGCTTCAGTATGGGGATGATTTAACGCCCGAAATGCATCCGCTGATCAGAAATGCTGAGGCTTGCTTCATTTCAAGTTCTTTTGCACTGGGACTTGCAAAAAAGTACGATACCCGATTACATATTCTACACATTTCCACCGCAATAGAAACTTCTCTTTTTGACAATTCCATCCCTCTCGAAAAAAAGAGGGTTACTTCCGAAGCCTGTATTCATCACTTGTGGTTTTCGGATGCTGACTATGCTCAAAAGGGGAACTGGATCAAATGGAATCCGGCCATTAAAACAGCCGCAGACCGGGATGAAATTTTTAAAGCAGTACTAGATGATCGCATCGATGTTATAGCTACAGATCATGCTCCACATACTATTGAAGAAAAATTACAGCCTTATTCCAAAGCACCGTCCGGTGGACCATTGGTTCAGCATGCCTTAATCGCCATGCTGGAATTTTACAAGCAGGGTAAAATCTCATTGGAAAAGATCGTTGAAAAAATAGCTCACAGTCCGGCGACCTGTTTTCAAATTGATAAGCGCGGATTCATTCGCGAAGGTTACTGGGCAGACCTGGTATTAGTCGATCTCAATAAGGCATCAACAGTAAATCGATTGAATGTACTCTCTAAATGCGGTTGGAGCCCGTTCGAGGGCCAAACATTTTCATCTTCGGTTGTCAGTACCTTGGTATCAGGAAACCTGGTCTATGAAAATGGTAAAATTAATGAAGGAGTTTCCGGGAAGCGATTGGTGTTTAACAGATAGTTCAGGGCTGACAGGGTTCTAAACCCTGTCAGCCTTTTGCCTTCATCAGCCTTTTTCTCTCAAAAACATAATAAAATCACTTGCAGATTGTTCTGTTTATCTTTGGTACCTGAGCTTATACCTCAATCTCAAGATAAAAAGTTCAGTGATTCATTCAATGAAGGACGATCTCTGCGTGGTCCTGGCTTAAAGCCTCAACGATTAAATAGATATATTCGGTATCGAACAGAAAGAACTGATTGTCTTGCGCAGATATAAAATCTATAAAATCAGACGAATTGCTTCTGATTATTGTACAAACGTCGGCAAAACTTCTGGAAGCATCCAGATTATGCATATACGAAATATGGATTCCATACAAATGGGCTTGCTAAGTTTGCTCTGTGTCTGCGACATGAAGTAAAACTTTTTTGATGGTTTGATATTCGGCTTTTTTTTAACAGCTCCAATTGCCTTCTCTTCAACCCCGGAAAGATGATTGCCCGTTTTTCATGTGTCCAATGATTTTATCCCAGCCAGTTAAAACAAAGTGTTTTTCATCTCTCTATTTATTTCTCTTTAATGGCGATGAAGCCCGTCCGAACGGCTTGGCCGGGCGGGCGATCAAGATTTAATAATCACAAGCCTGCGGGTTGTCGATAAGTCAGCATGGCCTCATAAATCGGCATTAAGTCTTTTTAAAAATGTCCTGATTTTTTAGATGCATACCCGGCTGGTACCTTCTCAAAAACTAATCAGATTGTAATAAAATTTCAAATTGATGGGAATAGTTCCTTATTATGGCTAAACTGCATACCTTTGCGCCTTGTTGATAAGCAATCATGGCCAAAGTTTCTATTAATATTGCAACCGGTTCTGTACAGAAAGATGAAATTATTGTTGGGATAGACCTGGGTACGACCAACAGCCTCGTTGCTTTCATTAATCCTGAGGGTAAGCCGCAGGTAATAAATGATACCGGTAAAGGCATTCTTGTACCTTCAGTAGTCCATTTCAATTCGAACGGGGGACTTATTATAGGAAATGAAGCAAAGGAATTTTTAATATCCGATCCTCAGAATACCATATTTTCGGTAAAACGACTCTTGGGGCGATCATATAAAGATATTCAGAATCATAGCCATTTATTTTCATATAAAATTATTGACGACGACAGTGAAAGTCTGGTTAAGATCAAGGCCGGGGATAAATATTTTACCCCGATTGAACTGTCAGGCATGATTTTGAAAGAACTTAAAGAAAGAGCAGAACATGCTTTAAAAACTTCGGTTAACCGTGCTGTAATTACCGTGCCGGCTTATTTTAATGATAGTCAGCGCCAGGCAACACGCGATGCAGGTAAACTTGCCGGACTAGATGTTTTACGCATCGTCAATGAACCTACCGCTGCAAGTCTGGCTTATGGTATCGGACTTGATCCTGAAGAAGAAAAAATCATAGCAGTCTATGATTTGGGAGGCGGAACCTTCGATGTTTCTATTCTGAAAATACAGAACGGAATTTTTGAGGTTCTCTCAACCAATGGCGACACCTTTTTGGGTGGAGATGATTTCGACAGGGCAATTGTGAATTACTGGATTGAACAGAATCAGTTAGGAGATAAGGCCAAGGGTTCTTCTCTTAGTCAGGCCTTACGTTTAAAAGCGGAAGAGGCAAAAAAGGCATTATCTTCTCAGAATATTTTTACCGGTTTCATTGATGAGATACCCTGTGCAATCACCAAACAGAAATTTGAAGAGCTCATCCGTCCTCAGCTTGAGCAAACCATAGACTGCTGTAAAAATGCATTGAAAGATGCAGGCTTAAGCATCGGTGATATTCAAGAAGTGGTGATGGTTGGTGGTTCAACCCGGACACCATTGGTAAAACAGCTGGTAGCCGGATTTTTTGAAATGGAAGTTCATGATCAGATTAATCCGGATGAGGTGGTTGCCTTGGGTGCGGCTATTCAATCGGATATTCTTGCGGGCAATAGAAAAGATATTTTATTGTTGGATGTTACCCCCCTTTCTTTGGGCATTGAAACCATGGGCGGACTCATGGACGTAATCATACCCAGGAACGCAAAAGTTCCTGCAAAAGCAGGGAGGCAATATACTACTTCCGTTGATGGACAAATCAATATGAAAATTTCTGTATTTCAGGGTGAGCGGGATCTGGTTGCTGAAAATCGAAAATTAGGCGAATTTGACTTGAAAGGAATTCCGGCAATGCCTGCAGGTTTCCCGAAGGTGGATATTAATTTTAGATTAAATGCCGATGGAATTTTGACGGTTGAAGCCGTTGAATTGCGGTCGGGTGTCAAACAGGAAGTCGAAGTTAAACCTACCTACGGTCTTACCGATGAGCAGGTTGAGCGAATGCTGATGGATAGCCTTGAAAATGCCAAAGATGATGTCAACAAAAGAATGCTGATTGAAGCCCGCACAGAGGGGGAACAGATGGTTTATACGGTGGAGCGCTTTTTAGAAAAAAATGCCGAGCAGGTTTCAGAAAAGGAAGCTGCGGATACGCTGAAATTAGTTCAAATTCTCAAATCAGCATTAAGTTCAGGTAACAAAGATTTAATTCATAAGAGTATTGATGAACTCAATGAGTTCACCAGACCATTTGCGGAAAGATTGATGAATACTGCAATTTCTTCTGCCATGAAAGGGAAGGCGATCGAATAGGGTTTTTGGCTATTATTTACATGCTTCAGTAGTCACTTTCCTATTTTGTATAAGGAATTTTAACTCCATATTTCTAATTCTTCTGGTTTCCTATGAGAATTATCGTATTGATAGCTAGTTTATTAATTTCAGTAGCGACTTCTGCCCAAAATTTTACCGCCGATAATTTGCTGATACTTGAGCTCTTACAAAATCAGCGTTATGATGAAGCAGCCGAAACTTTGAGGAAAATTTATCCGGAACCAATTTCAGATAAAAAAATTCTTTCCCGTATTGGCTATAGTCTGAGAATGGCCGGCAAATTGTCGGAAGCAGAAACATATTATCTCAGAATTTTGGAGGATGAACCAACCGAAATATCTTCTCTTTTCAGTATGGCGGGAATCAGTCAGCGGAAGGGTAATTTTGTAAAGGCGAAAG
>Ga0194130_10002731_pt1 | contig 24981 bp, 28 predicted proteins | sample TA2KigsurfametaG_FD_160084 | JGI IMG/M metagenome (GOLD analysis project Ga0194130, IMG submission 160084) | Freshwater microbial communities from Lake Tanganyika, Tanzania - TA2015050 Kigoma 12 surface | ecosystem: Environmental > Aquatic > Freshwater > Lake | place: Tanzania: Lake Tanganyika... | reverse complement strand
TCGTAAATATAAGGTGAACTCTGAATACAGTAAATTTTAGAATCATCATAATAAATTTGATTACAAGACAATTCAATAAAATTAGAATTATATGTTATTGTATTAAAAAGATATAATATCTTAGAATCAGGGTTATTCAAAAAAATATAGTTTTGAATTATACCACAATAAGTTGTATAAGAAATAAAACTTCCACTAACATTTACAGGTATTGTTTTTATGTATTGATATTTAGATAAATCATATATGTAAAAATTGCTGTATGTAGAATCATAATTTTCACTATAAATCATGTATAAAATATTATTATTATCTAAGAATACAATTGGATGATAAGTATATAATGTAACCAAATCATTATTATTGATTGGATATTGTAATGGTGCTAAAATATAGCTATTTGCCACCATAAAAAAAATTGGAATAAAAAGTATCGCTTTCATTTTATTACTTTACGAATATGCAAATTAATTTATCAATTTTTTACATTTATTTATCTTCAAATAAAAATTGATTAAAAATTGTTTAGATTCTGGGTATAATAAATGATTATACAAATCTTATTAATTTATTTACCAGTCATTTTGGCTGATAGTGGATATTACTTATATCCTAAAAATTTTTCGACTACAATTAATTTTAATAATATTTTATTAACAAATAAAAATGAAATTTTATTGTATCATTCAGATGGAATATCTAATGGTATTATTGATAAATATAGCACCCCATATTTCAATTTAGTGAATTCTATAAAATTCCCATTGGATCCCAAATTTTTAAATAAAGATGCAATCCTTGAAATTATACCATTAAACAATAATAATGTTTTCATATTTGGATACAGTGTGTATTTTTATGGTTTAGTTATTGATGCAAATATGAACATAGTAAGCACAAAGTATTTAAGCAATTGGCATTGTTTTGTGAAAATGGCCATTGGGTTTGATTCTATTCTTATACCTTGTGTTGAGTGTGCGCCTACTATGGATTGTAATCTGGTTTATACAGAAGAAAATAATAATTGGGTAATATATAATTATCCATATAAATATTATGAAATAGATCTAAGATTTTTATTCATTAATAATGGTCTTTTGTATGGATGTGATTATGATAGCAATAACAATTACTTATTTTATTCAGGTTCATTTGATATGACACAAAAAAATTTCTACAGCTCAGCTGACTGCAATGATTTAGCATCAGCAACATCTTTTGGTGGTTATTATCAAAGTGTATATAATAATAAAATATATTTTATGAATACATTTGGTGAACATTCAGATTACAAATCAACTCCGAATTATGTCTTTGATTTAACTGCAAACACTATTAATGCATACACATTTGTCCCAGATGGATATATTTATATCCAAACATTTGGTGATAATTTCATTGCTTGTAAAATTACGGATTATGGAACTGAAGCTACTCTTACAATATTTAAAATAGATGATTCATCAATTGTTCAAGATAACTTGCATAGTTATTGGGACTGTCGTGCTGAGACTGGTGCACTTTCAATTTACAAGAAGACTATTTTTTACCCAAAGAATTTTGTTCAAAATTTTTTAGTATTATTAAACAATCCATACCAATGGCCAATTGAAGGTTATTTTGGTGAATATTTATTTGAACCATTTCAAAGTCTTATTATTGGACCGAATACTGATTTATCCCCATCTTGCAACAATAATGGTTGGTTAAATAATAATATTTGTCAATGCATTACCAGTTATATTGGAGAGACATGTAATGATTGTGCTTATCCTTATTATGGACCACAATGCATATTGGCACCTTATTGTGATTATATTGGAGGAGTTGTGAACTATGGTAAAAATGGAAATGGATTATGCAATTGTTATCCTGATTTTTGTGCAACTTCGTGTGGTGTATGTAATCCTGGACACTATGGTCTTTACTGCCAGTCTTGCCCTAATTGTAAAAATGGAGGCGAATGTGTTGATGGAAGAACATCCACAGGAGTTTGTCGTTGCCCAGATCCTTGGTCAGGTGATGATTGCTCCCAATGCAAGATTGGTAATTATGGTTCAGATTGTTTAAAAACATGCCCTAATTGTCAAATAAGTGGAAACACGTGTGTTAATGGTATATGTGATGATACTGGATGTTGTGCGTGTAATCAACAAACAGGTGCTTGCTTATGCCAGGAAGGATGGACAGGAGAATATTGTGATCAACCAATAAATGGAGAAACACAGGAAAGTCAGCAAGTAGTAATAATTATTATTAGTTGTTTGGTTGCATCTTTGTTGATTGTTTCGTTATTTTTTTGGAGGATAAGGAAACTAAGGATTAACAATATTCCGATTAGTGTTGAAAACTTATTTTCTTATAGAAAAGTTGATGTGCTAAGCTATCAATCAGCTTGATTTTTAAATTATAATATTATATTAAAAATGTTCTGGGTTAGGTTGTAATGTTCCCCAGAAGTTTCCTGAATATCCATCCTTTGATGTAATATATCCCTGCACATTATTCGCGCAAAAACGTTCTGCCTTAACATAAGCATCTCCACCTTCTCTGTCATTGTGTAACTCACCAGAAAAGCAGGGAAATCTTCCCCAGGGACGGAAAGTGACATCGCCAGTAAAGTAAAGCCCATTGATATCGAGTGTTATCAAAACCATTTTATAATATATATAATAAAATTTTTTTAGTGTTACTACTACTTCGTGGTGTAATCAATAAAAAATTTATAATAAATCATTTAAATACTTTATAAGAATAAAAAATAATGTCTAAAATCATCGATTTATTTACAGCTAAAATACAATGCATTGTTTAATGGTGTTGTAAAATATATACCTACACCATTTGGAGGTGCCACACAAAATTCACAACAATTACTCGCAACAATTACTCCATCTGTTACAGTTATTACTTACAAGCCGAAAAATCCCCTTACACTAATTGGGTCTATAACAGGTATTTTTCCATTATTTATGTTAATTGGAAATAAATTATCTGCAAAGATTGATGTTTGTAAAAAAAGAGGTAAAGAAGATGAAATAGCAATGAAAAAAATTGATTTATATTTTTTTATATTTATTCGGATTGTTAAAATGGAAAGTCAATATACAATTAAAGGAGATACTATTATTTTTGATGAATATTTCAATGATAAATTAAACGATAAAATTTTACAAAAATTAAAAAAAGTTAAAAAAATTATATTTAATGATTGTTTCAATGAAAGTATAAAAAAAATACCTAAAAATATTACTTGCATACATTTTGGTTTTGAATTCAATAATTCTGTTGAATATTTACCCCAAAATATTGAAGAATTACAATTTGGACGTAATTTTGATCAACCTTTAAACAATTTACCAAAAAATTTAAAAAAATTAATTTTTCCAAGTGATACAGTACTTGATAATTTACCCCATAATTTAATTCAATTAGTATTGGATGAAAACTACGATCAACCTCTTGATTTTTTACCAACAGGGTTGAAAAGTATTTTATTTGAAACGTATTCAATCTTTTCTCATCCATTAAATAATTTACCAAACACATTAACACTGATAGAAATACCATTGAAATATCAATTTGAAATTGATAATTTACCGGATAGCTTAGAAGAGGTAAGAATTGGAGTGAAAAAGTACAATATTTTTTATAGATTAGAATGCGACATCACAAACAAAGAGAATAATTTTGATAAGAAAATCAGAAAATTTCCAGCAAATCTGAAAAAATTATATATTTTCTCAGACTATTTATTTCTTGATGATCTAAAAGAAAAACTTGGCAATATTTTACATATTGTTTCCTAAAAAGTTTTTATTTTTATAAAAAATGATTTATTTAAATATTTGCAAAGATTAATGGATGTAAAAAAAGAGGTAAAACAGATGAAATAGCCATAGAAGAACGATGTGTTTTAGACCAATGAACATTATAATCAGGCACCTTCAGATATCTGTTTATTTTGATTCGTTGGCAATTGCCGGCAAATCAAATGATTATAACACATCATAAAATGTGTATGAAGTCTAAACTTGATAAAAATATCATTCCTCTTCTTTCTCTTTATTAAATAAATTTAAATTAAGTCCGCATGATTTACAAAACTCTTTTCCAGCATAAAAGCTTATTTCACAATCATCACATACCATCCCCCTAACTTCTTTTTCCTCTTCTCTTGCCAATATCAATTCAATTTCATTATCTTCATACTCCATATGAACTACTTTATTTTTTTCATTTAGATAAACAACACCAAATAGCTTATCTCGTCCAACTACCACCACATTTTTATCTTTATAGTTTATTATTTCAACATCTCCACTAAATACATTAAATAAATCTTTTAATGTTATTAGATCAATTACGACTTCATCAAATTTATTATTTATTTCATCAATAAAAGTGTTAAAATCACAATCATTATCATTCGCAATTAAACACAATCTTCCATATAAATATCCCATTTTAAAACTTTCTGATGTAAAATCCACCACTGAAATAGTTGTTGTCATATTTAATCTAGTATTTATTATAACTATATTTTTTATATTCAATTTTTTTAGATTGGCAATCGCCAGCGAATCAATTATAAAATAGCACCTAGAGCATTGCTTTTCGGCAAAACCATATAAAATAACGCACTTCTTTAGCTGCGAATCAGTCAAAGTGCCCATTTAAAATGTTTGCTGGTCTAAATAATAAATTATAAAAAAATTGATTTATTTTTTAATAAATCACATAAAATATAACTATGGCAACATATTACGGAGATATAGTTTACCCAAAAGAATTTAACCAATGGATTAACAATTGGTTGGATGATAATAATTACAAAAAATATTATGTTTCTGATCAACAAAAGGACGCCCTGTTTAAGGCATCCGCTCACGATGAAGAAAGCGAGGAATGGAATGAAAAAGTCTATTCTGAGATAGACAATGAAATTTATGTGAAAAAAGAAGGTTATCTTGATTGGTTCAAACAATTTTTGATAAAGAACAACTTTTCTTGTTCACTTATTCGTGAATATACAGAAGAAATGCTGGAAAAAGCATATTTCACTGATGATACTGAAGAAGAGGCTAAAATTGTGGAAATGATTAAACTACTCATTCAAGAATCGGAAGAAGAATCTAATCATGGATATAATTTCAATTATTCGGAAGAAGAATTCAATGAAAATTATGGATATTTAAAACGAAAAATTAAGCCTCCACAACAAGAAGGATTGATCAATAATTTCTTTGATCAATACAATTTTACTATAAAGGATTTAACACAAATTATTGATATTGCCAATAAAAAATTGGCTCAACTTGTTTAAAAAAAATAATTATAAAAAATTGATTAAAAAAAATATATATCACACATAGTACAAATGGACTCTAACGAACAAAAGTCGTCTTTTCCAGAATTAAATGGAAAATCAGTGGAAGAAGCAAAGGCAACAATTGCTAAAATTTACCCAAAATTTACTATACAAGTATTGAAAAAAGGAACTATGGTCACAATGGATTATCGGACTGATAGGATTCGAATTTTTGTTGACCCAGAAACCGGTTTGGTTGATGGTATTCCAAAAATTGGATAGTGTTTATAATTTTACGCCAAAGAAATTGTCTTTTTCTGTATATCTGTAACTTAAGATATTCCTATTCCTATGAATAGGATAAGCTTGATATTCATCTATTATAACTTTATCGCAATATCCCAATTTTTTTAAAAAAGTAATAATTTCATTTCTTTTTGTTTCATCCAATTCTTCCCATTCCTTGTCTATTTTTTTAAAAAAATATTTGGCGTGTAATTTTTCATGTTGGAATGATTTCCCACTATAAATCCCAATAAAATATTCTATCTTATTTTTCTTATTTTTCTACAAAAAGAGGCCGGAAAATTATATCCTTCGGCAATTGTTTCAATTTGCTCATATCTTTTGGAGATTTTTTATGTTTTGTTATTGAATCTTACGATAAGAAGACGATAATCATTTTTATCAATTTCATAATTAATATTATAAATATGTATAAATCTTTTTATTATATTTATTATGAGAAGTAAAACAAGAAAAAGTAAACAAAAAGGAGGTTAAGATTTTAGTAGTCAGGATTTTAGTGGTCAGGACTTTTCACGTCAGAATTTAGCTCGAAGTAATTTTAGTAATTCTAAATTAATTAAAACTATTTTTATGAATGCGATTTTAACTGGCGCTAATTTATCTAATGCAAATTTATTTGGTGCGAATTTAACTGGTGCTGATTTAACAGGTGCGAATTTAACTGGTGCTGATTTAACAAATGCGAATTTATTAGAAGCGAATTTAACTGAAGCAGATTTAACTGGTGCTAATTTAATGCGTGCGAATTTAAAAGGGTCTATTTTAGAAAATGCTGTTTTAAAAAATATTGAATTAAGTGCTGCTGATTTAACTAAAGCTAATTTAACTAAAGCTAATTTAACTTTAGCTAATTTAATTATAGCTAATTTAACTGAAGCTAATTTAACTGAAGCAGATTTTAACTTGTGCTAATTTAATGCGTGCGAATTTAACATGGTCTATTTTAGAAAATGCTGATTTAAAAAATATTGACTTAACTCGATTCTGATTTATCTGGTGCTAATTTAACTCGTGCTAATTTGACTAAAGCTTATTTAATTCGTCCGAATTTAACTAGTGCTAATTTTTGTTTTTCTAATTTAACTGATGCAAATTTAACTGGTGCAAATTTAACTGAAGCGCTTTTAGATAGTGCAAATTTAACTGGTACAAATTTAACTGAAGCAGTTTTAGATAGTGCAAATTTAACTGGTGCAAATTTAACTGGTGCGAATTTAGATGGTGCGAATTTAAATGGTGCGAATTTAACTAATGCTAATTTAACTAATGTTATTTTATCAGATTATACTAATTTTAGAGATGCAACATTAAGAAATATAAGAGGACTTAATTTGAATAGTATTCCTCAATTTTTAAGACAACTATTTATAAATCAACAAAATAATCAACAAAGGAATAAATCAAATAGAATTGTAGTATCTAAAAATGTATTAAATGGATAACAGAACAATGAAGAAAAATGTAAATCTTTTGAAAAATTATTTAACTTTATAAATGACTTAAATTTAGATATAAAACCAATATTTTATTTTGAAGGACAAACTGGTATTGATGTAGGAGGATTAACAAGAATTGTTTTTGACAAATATTTACAAGAATTTAAAAGAAAATTTTTTGTTAAAAAAGAAAATAGCGATTTATTAAAATTATTTCCATCAACAAATAACATCGAAAAAAAATTATTTGTTCATTCATTAGAACAACTTATAAAATTAAGAAAGTATTCATCATTACCAGGAAAACAAGTAAGGATATTTATCAAGATTGATCCATTTTTATTAAAAATATTACAAAGTAAAAATCCAAAAAATCTTTTTACAAGAGCAAATGTTAATAAATATTTTAAAACGAAAAATGGTGATAATTTAAGAAACAAAGAATATTTAAATTTAATAACTCAAGATTTTGGTAATACTTTTTTACAAAATAATAAAAATGAAAATAAACAAATTAAAGATTGGACAGAAAAATTTACAAATGATGAAGTACAAGACATATTATTAAGATTCTTCTTAAAACTTCAAGGCTTTGAAAGTATGGAACAATTTAACTTTATGCATGAAATTATTGATGTATTCTGGAATAATGAAGAATTCACAAATGATATTGACTATAGTTTACCTGCTTTTTCAAAAAGAATTATTATAAAATTCAATAATAATGATGAGGAATTCGATCCTGAAAAAAATTATGCTAATATGTATTCTCAAAACAATAATGTAAAACCTTTTATTGATTATATAAAAAAAAGTAATGATAATAGAAAAAAATTTACAGAATTAGTAACTGGAACTAAATTTTATGATGGTTTAATAAAAATATTCGTAAATAGTAGTGAAAGAGATGATAAAAAACCATATGTTGCCCACACTTGTTTTCAAAGTATTGATATATATCCAACTCCAGAAACAAATACTATAAATATAAACTCGTTAGTACTACAAATAAATGCCGAATTAAAAAGTTCAGACGTTCGTAACTAATTATAAATTTATGCAAAATAGTATTTAATTAAATTATTTATATTATTCGATTTCATTTTATTTAATTCATCCAATATTGGTATAAAAATATTGTTAATTATTGCTGAAATATGTATATATATATCATTATTTTTATTATATTTTTCACCTAAATGATTTAAAAAAGATTCTAATTGAGATTTGAATGTATCAATTTGAAAGAAATCAATGTTTTTTGGATTTTTATATTTGGGATAATACAAATACTCGTGAAGAAACCACCATAAAAATTTTTCTGCATCATCCTTTTGCTTTTTATCAATCTGAAAATCCCTCAATTTTGTCAAAAATAATTCTTTTAATTTAAATATTTTAATATCTTTATAATAATTATTCTTATTTGATTGATATAATTGTGTTAAATATTTATCCAGTTTTGTGTCTTGTGCATGAATAAAATCATGATAAATTTGATAATACGGAGAATATGATTCCATATCGTGCGTTTTCCAAGGTAACCCTAATATTTGTATTACAGGTATTGAATAAAATGACAAAAATTTTTTAATATTTTGAAAATAACTTGTAAAAATTAACAAACTAAAATTACTGTCTTTTAATGTTTCCATAAAATATTCATGTAATTTACCGATTATATAGCTTAAATCTACTTTAAATTTTCTATTTTTAATATAATCTTGTTCGACAACTTTAAACTTGTTTATGTTTTGATTTTTTATAAATAATTCCTCAATTTGCGATTTATTGTAATTTTTGGATTCAGGTTCTTTATAAATTTTAACGATTCTTTTCTTTGTAATATTATTTGGATTACTATTCATTCTACTTTCAAACCAATTACAAAATGATAATTGCAAACCTAATAATAATTCATATCTCCCATTACCTTTATAAAATTCATCCAATTTATCAAGATATATTTTTAATTTATGCAAAGTATCTTTATTTTCAGCATATCCATATTGAATATAACTATTACAAATTGTTGTAATTTGATTTACAAGTAAAAAAAATACAGAATCTAATATTTGCCAATCTCTTTTTGGTATATTACTTAATCTTAATTGAAGCCACCAATTATACATTTCTTCAGGAGAATAATTTTCAAACTGTTTTCTTTGTTGTGATCCAAATGTAAAATATCTTAATTTTTCCTTATTATTAACAAATTTGTTAAGTTGTATGTTTAAATCTCCTTTTTCTTCATTAATAATTGATATTTTTCCAATTTTCTGTAATTCATTGAAATTTTTTGATGTTAATTTAATCTTAGATCCATATTTCTTTTCAATTTCATTATTTTGTAAAATTTTATTTGATTTAAATCTTGTTAAATTTGGATTAGTAAATTCTTGTGTTAAATATTCTTTATTGAAAAAATTATTTGCATACAATAAATCTAAAACAGCTTTATTAGGGATTAATTTATCTATTTTATTTTTTAAATTTTTATTATTGTTCATAATTATTAAAAGATTTTTTATAATAATATCACTCAAAAATAAGCCTTGATGTTGATTTCAAATCAACATCATTTCCTTGCTCTTTGAACCACTGTTGATACTTAGTAATTGCTTCCCAATACTTCACATAACCACCCAGAACCATCAATCTCAAGACATCTCTGACAAATTGTTCTTCATCATCTTTTTTAAGTTGATTGAAGATTTGTTCAAAAAGTTCGTTTGGTAATCCTTTGGATACAACTACATCAAACACAATATCCTTTTCCTCTTCCCACCTCCTTATTTTCACAGATGAAAGTAATTTTCTAACATCAATTTTAGGATTGATGTCTTTAGAAAATTGTGCAACTACACTGTTAGAAACATATTCTCTCGATAGAAATCCAAAAAAATTTTCAAATTCGTATCTTGAAACAAATTTTATGGGTTTCCATAATTCAACTTGGAAAGTATGACCGAAGACATCAATATCAAGTTTGGCTTGTGATAACATCACCCCTGGAACATATGGGTTGAAACAATCATTCCAAGATAGTTCAGCTATATATTTTTTAGCTAAATTTTCATCAAGGGTATGAATCAAGCTTCCACTACATCTATGAAACTCTTTTTGAAGAGCTTCAAATTGATTGATAATTTCAATATTAGAATTCATTGTATTCTAGTTTAAGAATCTATATTATAATTTACTATCATTTTTTTTAATAATATTTATTCTACTGAAAAGTTATCACAATATTTGATTAACATTCTATGCTCCAACTCAAAAGTTAAAGCATCCCACATTTGTATGGACGTATAACTACAAGACACAATATGTCTTCCATCAGAAGACCATCCAACTTTTATCAGAGACTCATCATAATCAATTGTCTTTTCGCAGATGCCAGACTCAGTATTCCAGATAAAAATTCTGGACATATAATAGCATACTGATGCAAGATGGGTTCCATTTGGAGACCAGGCGAATGAACAGACTAGGTTTATGTGTCCTAGTCTTTTAGAACATTTTCCAGAAATTGTATCCCATAAATGAATAACTCCTTCATTGATAGATGAAGCTATTTTTGAGTAATTTGGAGACCAGGAAATCGGGCAGTTGTTCTTGAGAATCCAAACAATTTTATTTCTTAGAGATTCTCCTAAAAAATCTATTGGGGGGAATTTGATAAATTTTTTTTCACAAAATCCTCCTTTAAAGTTCAAAATGTTGATAGTTTCGTCTAAATTACACGTCACAATCTGTTTTCCATCTGGAGACCAAGAAACAGATAAAACTTCATTATCATATTGTCTATAATCATCGTCATCGTCAACTATACTTGGAATATCTGACAAAATTGATTTACTCATTGTGCCTTCAAGAACATTCCAGACAATAACCCGATTTCCACTGCAGGATGCAAGGTAAGTGCTTTTTGGACACCAGACCAAACACTTTATTTTCGTCCAGTTTTTCAGTGAAAGTTCACAATTTCCAGAAATAGAATTCCAGATTTTTACATTACCATCAGCATCGCCAGAAGCAATGTATTTTCCATTAGGAGACAGTGAAACCACTGTGACAGTGTTAGTGTGACCTACAATTTTTTGTGTAAGAACACCAGAATACCAGATGTTGATTGACACACCACTGGCAGCAATTATTTTTGGACTCAATATGTATTTCTTGATAATATCAAGAACATCTGAGGGCCAGAAATCGCTTGTAAAATTTAAAATTAAATTTTTAGAAAGAAAACTCATTTTTATTTTCCTACATAATTATAATAATATTGGTTTTTATAATCATTTTTTTTATAATTAACTAATGATACAAAAACATCATAAAATAAAATCCAACACGTTTTTGTTTTTCTATGTCTTCAAGTAAACCATATTTCACATCATCTTGTGAAATAGCATATTTAAATGCTCTAACGTATTGTTTGTCCCATTCCACAAATTCTTTTTCGCGTTGTCGCGGTGTCATTGAAAGAAGAGGACCAAATAGTATGGACCATAACACATCATGGACTTCATTGGAGTTTGTGTTTAAAGTTTGGCACTTTGTGCTGGATATAAAATTGTTGGCTAGACTAATATTTAAGGTCATTTTATTGTTGTAGATACAAATATTTTAAACTATCAATTTTTTTATTGATTCCATATGTTATTCACTTAAAATTATTACAATACTTATTTATTAAGTATTTATTATATTTAAGAATAAATGGAGAAAGAAGAATTATTTTTATATGCTTGCAAAAAAGGATTTTTAGATATAGTTATACATTTTTGTAAAGACAAATCAATAGATATAAATTTTAAGGATGGGTTACCATTAAAAACAGCTTGTATATATAATAACATAATAATTGTAAAATATTTGATATTTAATAAAGCAGATGTAAATATTGATAATGGTGCTCCTTTAATAATGTCATTATACAAAACAAACTATGATATTTCTATATTTTTAATAGAAAATAGTGCGAATATAAATGTATTAGATGATTTACCTTTACGTATTTGTATTCATCAAAATAATTTTGAAATGGTTAAATATTTATGTTCAAAAGGTGCTAACTTATTTAATAAATTTCTAAGTAATCGTTTTCTCGAAAAACTAATTGAAGAAGGCAATTATGAAATACCATTTTACATTAAAAATCAAAGGATAATACAAAATCAAAAAAAATGATTTTTTAAATGATTATAAATATAATAATAAATGAGTTTACAAGTACTACCGATTGATTTAAAAATAAAATTATTAGAATTATGTCCACAATTGCGTTTTGTATTATCTGAATTAAGGGATTTACTTAAAAATTTCAAGAAATTGGAAGAATTTGATTATCCAACAGACCAAAACTATTTTAGAGAAAAAATAATTTTTAAATACAATGAAATGCATCTACATTTTACTGCTAAATTTTGGGATTGCATTTTAACAATGCAAGAATATACTTGGTCAAGTGATAGCATTGTTTTCAATCCCAAACAACCTTATTTGGCAATGGGGAACAGAGATAATGCGGAAATTATGCTGAAAATAAATGAAGATAAATCTATTCAAGATATTGGAATTTTTATAGGGCACACTGGTTCAATAATGTGTGCAGAATTTCATCCATATTTACCAATTATGGCTACAGGAAGTTGTGATAAATCGGTGAAATTATGGTATATAAATGAATATAAGTATTTGGATGTCCATCAATCCTTTTTATGTTATGCGACATTGACAGGACACGACTACCCAGTTTATACCGTTTATTTTCATCAAATCTTACCTATTTTAGCGACTCTTTGTCCAGGTAGTAGAATAAAATTATGGAGAATTGATACAATTAATCCAGTTTGTATTGCTACATTGGATGGAGAAACTGATACATTCAATTCTTTCGCATTTCATCCAGTCAAACCTTTTTTTGTAACAGGAAAAAACGATGTGAAGTTATGGAAAATTAGCCAAGATTGGGATATTTGTTATTTACAAACATATGAAGAAAATATAAATATTCAAAATATAACAATTCACCCAAAACTTAATATTTTTGCGACAATTCGAATTGATTGCAATATTACTTTAAGGAGGATTAATGATGAAGAAAACATTTGTGAGCATATTGGAATTGTAGAGACTTCAAGACCTTATTCAAAATCAATAGCATTTCATCCAATTTTACCAATTATAGCTGTATCTACAGCGGATAATACATTTAAATTGTATAGATTGGATAGAACAGTTGAATATATAGCAACATTAGTAGGTCATGAAGGAGATATTTTATCTATTACCTATCATCAGAGTTTACCAATTATGGCTACAGGAAGTAAAGATTGCACTATAAAAATATGGTCTCTAAATGAAGATGGACTAATTAATCGATGTATGTCAACAATAAAGATAAAGAAAAGTATATTTACAGAACCTTACGATATTCAATTCCATCCAATTCTACCTATTTTAGTAGGTGTTATTGCAGATAGAAGTGTTAAGATATGGAAGTGAAATTGAAAATTATAAAAATCATTTTAGGTATCTTCTTTTGAATTCACCACACAAACAACAACTATAGTTCATCCATTTCTTTCCATTTTTTCCATGGACATGATCTTTCGAATTACTTGTTGCAACAGGGCACCAATTATGGCAGCAATTATTTTCTTGATTTTCTTGATCATTTCTAATTGAATTTTTTCGAATAATAATGATACTATTTTTATCTTCGATTAATTCTCCTCCAAATCTAATTCTAACTAGATCATTCAACGTTCTATTTGGGGTAACTTGTGCTCGAAGTTTTTTTGTTTCTTTTGGTCCAATTGTTTGATTCATTTTGTAGATAGGAAAATAAAGGATTTTCCCATCATTTTTTTTATAATTAAGTATTTTGATAAATAAAATAGAAATATCGAAACATAGTAAGAATCTACTCTATGGTAGATCTTTCGACAACTTTTTCTCTCTTTTGAAACAATTGAGGTTGCGAAGGAAAATGAATTTGATAAGAAATATCATTCATAACAATTATTTTTGTTTTTTTGAAATGTTGAATAGCTTCATTTGCACTCTCCTCAGAAGGAAAGCTGCAAAAAACTTTGTCTGCTGTTGATTCTCCTTTTGAAGCACTCGCGAACAAAACAGGTATTTTTAGCTTGAAATTCATCTCAAATATTTTCTTCATCTCAAATGATTCTCTCTTTGGAAGAATAAGATCTTTCCCTCTTATATAGATAGAATATATCGTCGTATTCTCAGGATCAGCTCTTAGCAATCTTGGTCTAGGACGAGTAGGCGTTTCTAGCACACCACTCGTTGGCGAGAATCGATTCAGGGGCTCAAATGGCTTCGAATCTGGACGAAGATAATTTACTTCGAATGGAGATGCACTTACTGGAAGAGATGGCGATGGGCTTTCCCGAAGGGATGTCAATTGACTTTCCCGAAGGGATGCCTGTGTGCTTTCCCGAAGGGATGTCAATTGACTTTCCCGAAGGGATGCCTGTGTGCTTTCCCGAAGGGATGTCAATTGACTTTCCCGAAGAGATGCCGTTTGGCTTTCCCCAAGGGATGCCTGTGTGCTTTCTCGAAGAGATGCCGTTTGGCTTTCCCGAAGGGATGCCTGTGTGCTTTCCCCAAGGGATGTGCTCTCATCTTGAGTTTCCTTTTGAATCTCATCTAGAGCTTCTTGTAAGCTTTCTTGTAAGAAGTGACTTTCATCAAGGGATGTCAATTGACTTTCCCCAAGGGATGCCTGTGTGCTTTCCCGAAGGGATGTCAATTGACTTTCTCGAAGAGATGCCGTTTGGCTTTCCCGAAGGGATGTCAATTGACTTTCTCGAAGAGATGCCGTTTGGCTTTCCCGAGGGGATGTCAGGTGACTTTCTCGAAGAGATGCCTGTTGGCTTTCCCGAAGGGATGTCAATTGACTTTCCCGAAGGGATGCCTGTGTGCTTTCCCGAAGGGATGCCTGTGTGCTTTCCCGAAGGGATGCCTGTGTGCTTTCCCGAAGGGATGCCTGTGTGCTTTCTCGAAGAGATGCCTGTGTGCTTTCTCGAAGAGATTCATCTTCATTTCCATCTAGAGATTCCTGTTGACTTTCCCGAAGGGATGCCTGTGTGCTTTCCTGAAGAGATTTTATCTCTCTATCAAGTAGAAATGCCCTATATGATGCATTTTGAATTTCTCTATCTCGTTGACTAATTAAATTTCGAGTACCTGGTTCAGCGCATTTTCCAAACTCCAGCTCATATACTGTTCCGTTCAATGTCACAAATGGGTGACCCCTGGCTATCTCCATTGCTTGTTCAAGATCCTCATTAGAGGCAAAATAAGCAAAGATAATATGAGGAGTTGGTTTCAATGGTGACGGTGAGACACTTATGCACCTGTTCTTTCCAAAAAGTGGGTTGAAAAATTTCCAATTATCTGCATGAGTATTTTTTGGAAAATTCGATTTGTCTTTTGTCATTACCTTCAAGTGATAGAGATTCATCCTGTCTATCTTATCAAAGTATGGGACAGGTTTTGGAATGTTTTTTAGCTTAGCATTTACAACAATTGCATCAAGGAATTTTAGTTGGAAAAGCGAGGGGAATCGAATAGCAAGATTTTTGTAATTATTGCTAGTTGTTGAACTCCATCCCCAAACAGTAACGGGTACACCGTGCAGCAATGCGATCAAAATAGAGTCATAAATGCCAATGGCAGTTGAACCTTTTTGATTACCATCACCAGATAAAATTACAATGCGAACCTTTTCAGTAGATAGCAACGTAGTTCTATAGACGTGTGCTGCAATACAGTCATCAACCATACTTTCATACTCATCTGTGGGGCGTAACTCTGATCGAGTTTGATAACCAACCGATTTAAATTGACGTTCCCAATCACTCGGTTCGCTAGATGTCTTTGAGCCAAAAGCTATACGTCTATTCACTAGACGTCCATCTTCAATGACTCGTAAAAAAACATCAACATTATTCTTCATACTGCTAAAAACATTGCTAACATCGACATATATATCTTGTAGAATGTAATCATAATTAGCTACAGTATTTCTCACTATTGTAGTGTCTGATTCTACTGTATCAGGATTAGTAAGCCCATCTGGGCTTTGTAAATCTTCGATTTGACTAGCCATAAATTTACGACTATATGTCTTATATGCACTGCTAATTAGCATCAATTTTTTGTAAAAAATTGATTTTAAATAATGAAATATACAATTGATTTTTATTTTACTTTTATCTACTATGATGGTAGATAAAATTCATTGAGATTTAATTATAATAATAAAATAAAATTTTCCCCTCACTTTTTAGATTTTCTTACTTTTTTCTTCCCACCAGGTTGAGACATTGGAATTGAAACGGCAATGCAATTATTCAAGCGCCCATTTAAGTAATTGATTCTTTGTTGGATGAATTCTTTTTGTCTCATAATATTTGTTTGTGAATGTAAATCTTGGTTTGTTACTCCAGCCATTTGTAGAGATTTTTCTAGTATAGGAAATTGTAATTTGCTAAAAAATTGGTTAAGATAAGCACATAAATTTTGAGAAAATAAAGAAGGACCAGATTTTGGTAAAAAATTATTATCAGTTATTATTTCTAGAAATGAATTCACATTTCTTAGTGATAAGGATATTAAATTATTTAATATTTCTGGATTATTCATAATCACTTCATTGAACCTATTGCTATGAAAGATGTTCTTAAATATCGAGGAAATTTGATGTTCATTCCATCCTTTTTCTTTAAGAAGAGTGATAATATTTAAAACCACCTCTGGAATTTCTAACAAAATAGCTTTCAAAAATTGTGATTGAGGAAGTGAAATAAAATCCTTTATTCTATTTTTGGTTGGTTCATCATAGTTTCCACATCTCAACAAATTAATGAATTCATTCAAGTAAAAATTATAGGCTCTTGTATAGGATAAATTATCATATTGTCCCAGTCTTTCATTACTTGCTAATTCGTCAAGCATCCATTGAACACCACCAGGAGTGTTTAAAAAATATTTCAAATTAGCTAATTCATCACTTGTAATTTTATTATTTCTATTATAATGGTTATTATATGTTTGATATAATATGTCTAAATAGTCAGTAACATCTGGTTCCTCACTTTCGACCCTTGTATATAGAAAAAAACGTCTTCCGTCAGTAGTTTTCAAATAATCTTGATAATGCTTTTTAGTAATATTTCTTAATCCTTTTTTAGCATTAACCAAATTATCTTTTATTCTGTCATATTTTTTTGTGTATGAAGGCGTAGATTCCTTCAAAAATGCTGGTAATATACGCCCACTTTGATTTGTAGGGATAATTGATAATGCATTTTGTGGTTTTGGAGGACAAGCTTCGAATCCACCTTTTGTATTATTTCTCATATAATATATATCTAATAATTTATTCTTAGCGTAAATATAATAAAATAAAAAAAATTGAAGATAAATTATACAAAACACATTTGTATAAAATGAATTCAACAACTCAAAAAATATTGAAATTTGGGGCTGAATTTAACGAGCCAATCGATAATTTACCGGAGGGTGTCGAAGAAATACATTTCGCATATTTATCAGAGTATAGCCACCCTTTGAATAATTTACCCCAAAGTCTCAAATATTTGAGATTGGGAGTTTCATACAACCAACCATTGGACTTTTTACCACCTGGATTAGAAACATTGATTATTAGTTATCATTTCAAGCATCCAATGATCAATTTTCCCATTGGATTAAAAAGATTGGGATTACCCCCACCGGCACCTCCTCCACCATTTGGTAAACATTTGAATGAATACAAGAGATTAGTTGGCGATAAGGTATATTTCTTTATATCATACCCAAATGATGATGATTAAATTTATAAAAAAATTGATACAATAATAATTTGAAATGTCCTAACAAAAAAAAATGAATAGTAAAATATTGAAATTTGATGCCGAATTTAAAGAGCCAATCGATAATCTACCGGAGGGTGTCGAAGAAATACACTTTGCACATTTATCAATTTTCAATCACAACTTGGATAACTTACCACAAAGTCTAAAATTACTTAAATTAGGTAGTTCTTACAATAGACCATTGGATTTTTTACCAGCTGGATTGGAAACATTGATAATTAGTTATCGTTACAAGTATCCAATGATCAATTTTCCAACAGGATTAAAGAATTTGGGACTTCCTCCACCAGCACCTCCTCCACCTTTTGGTAAACATTTGAATGAATACCAAAAATTAGTAGGTGATAAGGTACATTTCTTTTTGTCACATCCGGATGATTATGATTAAAATTATAATAAAAAATTGATAGATAAAATAACAAAACTATTTGTATTAAAATGAAACTTATTAAATTAACAACTGATAATGCAAACCAATATGTTGGTTATGAAATTTTATTCAAAACTAGAGGAAGTCATATCATCAAAAGAATACTTGATGTATCAAATTCATCTATAAAAATAGACCATCCTGATTTACAAAATAATTTACAAATACTTACAAGAAATGTATATGTAATTATTGAGAAAGATTATAATAAAAAATTGATGGAATAAATACCTAATCTCTCTTCATAAAAATGGAAGTATTTGAAGTTATTAAAAATTTAATGTCTGACCTCAAAGGTCAAATATCAGACCCTGATTATTGCACAATGATGTTCAAAATTATGCATTTATCTGAGGAAAATATTCGGATAACATTAGTAGAAAATGAAGCAATTTTACCTGAAGAAACAGTTCCATCTCTTGATTGTATATGTGTTCCAGGACATCAGGAATTTTGTTGCTTTGATAAATTAAATGGTTGTCGTAATTTTAGCATTCTTTGTGAATTATGCCCTTTTCTCAACAATCTATTTGAGAAAACAGAAACAATTATATTCAAAGAACCGATTTATCAACCATACAGTAAAAATATTTTCAATGTAACTATAAAAAATTTACTTACATTGTTTAAAAAATTGGGTCATGAAAGACAAATGTGTATTGTCTCTGTCACGATGTTTAATTATTGTATGCAGAATATGCAAGCTTTAGTTGATAATAAGCAATCTGCTGAAATATGCTTGGAAAAAGTCAGAGAGTTTTCTGAAAATGAAGCCTTTCTTACTCTTCTCAAAGAGTTCAATATTGATTATCACATTTGGGAACACAATTTTCAAAAAATTATCTAACATATTATAATGCCTTATTGTATAAATAATCCAAAAAGAACATATACCGGAAAAGAACCCTCTCCAAAAGGCTTAGGATATTGTGCAAGTGGAGAAAAAGAAGGAACTGAAATGAAGGGGAAAGATGGGAATATGTGGGTGAAAAGTAAAGGGAAATGGGTAAAAGGGTTTGTAATTATTCAATCGACACTTACTAAAAAAGCTGTTTGTGATTGCGATAATATAGTTAAATATGTAAAAACTCAAAAAATGAGAAGAGGTCGCGCATACAAAATTAAATTATATGGAAAAGAAATTGACGGAAAATTTTATAAATGGGTTAGTTATAACAAATTTGCGGATAAATCTTCAGCAATTGAACGAGGATTTAAGAAAGGAAAAATTGACAAAGAATATGTGAATGAAAAAATATGTGGCAATAAAAAAACAGAGAAAGATTTAGATAAAAAAATACATAATGGATACAAAACTTATTTTATTCTCGATAATAGACGCCAACCTTTTTTAGTAGCTATAAAAGATAAAACCGCGAAAATATATAAAATTGGGAAAGATGTTGCTGTCGGTTATGGTAATGTTCCTGCTTATTATTATACAGACTTAATTGAAGAATTCAAATGTGATAAAATTTTTATACCGAAAGGTTATGATGGTATTTATATTTTTAATGGTATAATGAAAGATTACAAAGAATATCGGGGCAATAGTGTGCTTTTACAAGTGAAAGATAAATATGTATATATTGGAAGCGAAATTTATGAATTCAAGCCAAGTGATGAAATTATTGAATATTATTCTCCGGTAGGAAACAATGATGTACCTTATCCAGTAGCGATTGGGAAGGAAAATGTGTATTTTATGTTGGAGTCAGATAAAACATATGTTCCAATTAAATATTTTGAGGGATTTAAAAAAATAGATTTTATAGATGCTTATGGGTATTATTATGGACATATGGGAAATAAAAAATTTGAAGAATTAGCTAAAAAAATGAAAGGTGTAAAAATGATTCATAAAAGAGTGTAAATTTATAATTATCACCAATACCAGCTATTGGGGTTCAAATTAGTATCAAAAAAGAAGATGCACAGAGTCAATAATGGAAATATGGTCGACATAAATAGAGAATAAACAAAATTTCTAGCAAAGACGTAGTGGATGTAAAAAATGGCAATAAACCCAATAACCCAAAAATATATAAAATATATAAGAAGTACATGATTCATTTTTGAAGTAATTATACTGGTATAATTACTTTGACAGATAGTTAAAAGCGCTTAAAACAATTAAATATTTTAAAAATCAAGTATATTTAATTAGTTTATAATTTATTTATCTCCTAAAATTATTATAGCTTAAAGATAATTTATAATATATTATTAATGACTAAGGTTTTTAGTTTTGCCTTCGAAAGAAGAATACTTTTAAAAGAGTATCCCAAGTCATTCTTCATTAAAGAAAAACTATATGATTTAAATCATAAAATGCCTATACAAGTATAGGAATGAATCTTTATAGATTCTATGAGTATTCTTAATACTCCTTTATATAGTGTTCTATTGAACACCCGCTGAGATACAGCGGTGACAGAAAAGTGCTTAGATAACATCATTTTTATCTTAAGCGATTTAAGCGCTTTTCAGTATCAGGTAATAGAAGTCCATTGACAACTATGAAGCAAGATGGTAGAGGTATATGGCACAAAGCGTTTTTATTTGTGTTATACAGTATTTTGAAGATAATTGATATTGTATCTTACACTAACTCATCACTAGTAATGTTCATTATGTCAAAACCAATCGGTATATACACGAAGGATGCGGACAAATATTTGAGTGTTCTCTCAGATAAAAAGTTAATCATAGTTGAAACGATGAGAAAAAAAATGTATATTACAGGGTTAATTTCGCTTGTAATAATGGATTTACCTCAATCAATAATTAGCTTAAATGCATTAGCTAAAAAAACGGAAGTTGAAATAAATTTTAAATATACTACTACATTCACAGTAGTTAGAACTATTCTTTCAATAATTTACAGCTTATGTTTTTTTATTTATGGTTATTTTTTTGAAAACAAAAGAGCAATGATAGACAGTAAAGTTGAAAATCTTATTCCAAGTTAATTTGAATCGGAAAAAAATTTATTTACTTGTATTGTTAAATTATAAAATAAATTAAAATCAATGAAAATATCCCATTACTCCTTCATTATATTCAAGTACTTTATGATATCCAACTTTTAATAATTTACTCGCCAATTTTTTTCCCGCATCACATTTTTTACTATAACAATACACAATGATTGGGATATCACTTAATTTTAGGTCTCTATTTTTAACAAGTCTAACAATAACAGGGTCCAAATGATGAAAATTGTTTTTTACAAAATCATCAATTTGTTTTGCAGTCATTTTTTGAGCATCTTCGTAATATAAATTAACCGAATTTGGTATATGTTCTTTATCGAAATATTCTTTGGGAAGGGCATTTATAATAAGATACGACTTATTTTTTATAGCACTATTTATTTGTCTGCGGTTAGCATTACATACAATGTTGATTGTTCTAACTTTCAATTCCCAATGCTCATTATTTTTTTGACTAATCATAAAATGAATATGTGGATAATATGTCACATTATTTACTTGATATGGTTGCGGGCATTCTAATTTGAAAGTTATTTTTCCCTTATTGTCACTTTTTGTTATCCCAGCATTTGTATAATTTGTACCATATGCTTGAGCTGCACTCTTAATTTTATAAGTCGTCGCTTTGTTTGCTGCCCAAAAATAAATCCATCTATTTGCATATTTTTTACCTAAATCTATTACAGACTTTGTATCCCAAGAATTCGGGGTTTTCTCTCTAATTCCTATAAGAAAAGGGACAAAATCATTTGGAACAACAGTATATTCTCCTCTCTTAACTTTCCAACCGACTGATTTTTTGTGAATGATTGCTTCCTCAGTTATTTTATCTATTTTGAACGATTTTCCTTCACAAGATAAACATATTCTCATAATTATAATGAATATAAAAATAAAATCTATTCATAATATTCCTAGATTAACTTTTTTTTCTTCTCAGCTTCCTTTGCTTGCTCAGACGCTTTCTATTCATTTTGTTTTCTCAATTTCTAAAAAAAACTTCAACATTTTAAAATTTCATTCCTAATCGAGCTGCGAATGTCCGGTCCGTAGTCATATCCCCAACCATAATTGATTTTGATGGGTCTATTTTGTGCTTCTCTATAAAATACATTCCCAATCCACTTTGTTGCTTTCTGCAATAGCAAGAAATATTTAATAAAAATTGAATTATTTTTTTACTATGACATTGAGGATAAAAATGTCTCTTAGACAAAATATACTTGAAGCTGATGGAGAGTGTGCTTCTCTTAGTAAAGTTGTGAGGGGTTGTGCGATTTTGATGAATTATGCGAATAAAAAAATTATGAATGAAAATGAATTAAAAACTGCTATATGTATTTGTTTTTCTGGAAAAAAACAAAAAAGAGCTTTAAAAAATATTCGTAAAACTCATATGGTTGAAAAAGATTATACGTTATTTGAGGAAAAACAATTCAAAATTCGTTCTTTAATTTTTCAAAATGGTATAAAAAAAATGAATGATAACCTAATAATTTATCTTGATAGTATATATGAAAATATTCATACATATGTTGAAGAAGAAATAGAATACACAACAACATATAATGTTAATTTTTTTGTTAAAAAATGTATAGATATTTTTTTTTATGAAAAGAAATATAAATATATGAAGGATCAACATTTTGATGTAGTTCATAATATACTATGTCCAATAGTTCCCATATTATTTATATGGGATGTTGAAAAAACTAAAGAAAATCTTCAAAATATTTTGAGTAGAAACTGGTGTGCAACAATAACTGATTCATTTTTTAAAAAATTTAATTATAAAATTTTAAGAACCTAGAAGTGTATATATAATAATATCGTTTAATTTTCAAGAAATGCCAAAATAAATATTTGTTTATTATATGATAATTAAAGAAATAGATGAAATCAAGAAAATAATCCAGAATAAAAAAAACAAATTCCAGAAATCCCATTTCAATTTTCAAGAATTAAACAATATACTAGGAAAAAATCATTTAGAAAGACCCAATTTAATGTTGGAGCTAACCGCACACGAAATATTATCTGATTCCAAATTCCTGGAAATCATTCAAGAAGTATTTGAATATGATTTGATGGAATTAGTGCGTAAAATTAATTATGATTTTCACCAAGACGAATTACAATTAAATATCAATAGTATATCTATCGAATCGTTCGATGAGATAAAAGAGGTAATTAATGAACATTTGAAGAATGTTCGTTCATTTTATGAAAAGAGGTTTGAATCAATCCAAAAGGTTATTACTAAGCAGGACGTAGATATTGATGAAATGAGTAATGAGTTTAAATTAGTTGAGAAATCGACTAGAGATAAATTGGAAATTAATGAATTGGGTTTTAAGAAGCTGGAGAAGAAGTATTTGGATGTTTTGGTTTACATAAGGGAAAAGATTAGTAATTAAAAATATTTAATAATATATGAGTTCAAGAGACCTTTCTAAAAAGAATTGGAAGAAATCAGATGAACACCTTTTAGAAGAGTGGTCTGATCACGGTAAAACGTATAGATGGATGCACGAACAAGGACGTCTTAAATACGCTAAAAGAAATGCTACATTTCAAATACCAGTTATCATTCTTTCTACGATCACTGGTGCCGCTAATTTTGCACAAGATAGAGTTCCCATTGATTTTCAAGGGCATTATTCTTTGATCGTTGGATTTTTAAATATCATTGCTGGTGTTATTGCTACTATTCAAACATTTTTGAAAGTCTCGGAGCTCTTAGAAGGGCATAGAGTTGCTAGTATGTCGTGGGGCAAATATTATCACAATGTAAAAACGGAGTTGCAAAAAGATCCTGAAGATAGAGACAATGTTATTGATTTTATGAAATATGCAAAAATTGAGTATGAAAAACTAGTTGAACAAAGTCCTCCAATACCACCAGAAATTATTGGTGTTTTGAAAGAACAAGTTCAAAAATCTGGAGTACAAATTAATTTACCACCTATTGTAGGTGTATTTGATAAATTTAAGATAGCTGAACCGGATACAGGTCCTCCCTCACCTCCTCCTGTGCTGAGTTCGAAAGAAAAGACAGAGGTTGAGAAAGTGCTGGATGAAATAAATAATCCGGATGAATCGAAATTTCAAAGGAAAGTTAGTAAAGGATTCACAGTGACGAGTAATTTTGTTAATTTTGGAATAAGAAAGGACAAAAATTTGGAGCAAGAAGCCAATACATTTTTGTCTAATAAATTGATCTCAACCATAATGAGTAATACTGTCACAAAGGAAGAACCAATCGAGGAAAAAGTTAAAAATATGGTTGAGGAAATAAGGATAGATGTTCCAGACGAAAAATTATAAAGTCAGTGCAGAGGCTTAGTTTTGGCACACTCGTTTTTTTTGAAAACAAAGTTTTCAAAAAAAAAATGATGGCACAATGTCACTAGTGTTCCAGTGTAGACACTCGTTTTTTTTGAAAACTTTGTTTTCAAAAAAAATGATGGTTAAAAAATTCTATGAGGTTTTTATTTTATTCAAGAATGTCAATTACTCTTCCTGATGAGGAGTTTATTCTTATATCTAATGAAGAACTATCAATATGCAACGATGAAAA